>Ga0182738_1005027_pt1 | contig 14309 bp, 11 predicted proteins | sample eDN5th30CBELigMG_FD_128876 | JGI IMG/M metagenome (GOLD analysis project Ga0182738, IMG submission 128876) | Enriched Miracle-Growth compost microbial communities from Emeryville, California, USA - eDNA 5th pass 30_C BE-Lig MG (version 2)... ... | reverse complement strand
CAGCGGTCTGTGCCGCAAATGAAGATCATGAAAAGGGTTGCGAGAGCCCCGCCCCCCTTTCATGGGGTCGGGTGTCCCAAAATGGGGACATGACGATTCGTTCGGCCAAAATCGCGCGATTCGCCGCGCGTCGAGTCCGCCGAATTGAGAAAGAGCTTGGTGGAGGGCCAATCCTAACCGTGTGACGCGAGACCCTCCCGCTTTATACGATCAGCGGGGGACGGCTCGGTATTTCATGAATTTCGAAACCCTCTCGGGAATTTTCGCGAGCCAGGGAGCGGAGCGGCGATCGATGGCCAAGGCGAGCGATGAGAACCACCGGCATGGGACGGTAAGCGGGTGGAAGGATGTCATCGGGGGAAGGCTTCGCTCGGGGTGACGGCTCGGCGTGGCAACCGCCATCGTTCCGGCCGGGCCGGTCCTCGTCGATGCGCCGCGGACCAGTGACTCGGGTGGAGGGAGCCTCCGCCTCGGGCATCCGATCCGGCGTCATCCCGAGCGCGATGAGCCCGTCCCTTGTCATCACGGCCTGGCTCCCGCCTTGAGGAGGCGTCGGCTCGGGTCGCGTTCCCTATGCGGGAGAGGCGGTGAGGCGAACTCTGGCGGACATCCCGGGCGAGAGGAACCCCTCCGGATTCGGGACCGTGGCCCGGAACCGCGCGGACCCGGTGCTCGGATCGATCTCCGGACCGATCAGATTCAGCTTCGCCGGGTGGGGGAATCCTTCCTCGGTGGCGAACCCGACCGCCACGCGCAACTTGCCCGGTTCGCACAGCCCGTCCCGGCGCAGTTGCAGGAGGATTGTTTCGGGCACGCCGAAAGTCACGTACAGCGGTTCGGTGGCCACGACCGTGAGGATGGGCGTTTGGTCAGCGGCGACGAGGCCACCCTCGTTGGTCTCGATGAGGCTCACCCGGCCATTGATGGGCGCGATGATCCGCGTCCACGACAGGGTCAGCTCCGCCCGCCGCGCCTCCACCTCCGCGATGATGAGCGTGGCCTCCGACTCCTCCCGCGCCGCCATCGCCAGGTCCAGTTCGGACTGGCCGATCGCCCGCTTCTCCAGCAGTTCCCTGGTGTTGGCGGCCTTGATCCTGGCCGCCCGCGACCTGGCCTCGGCCATCTTGATCCCGGCCCTGGCCTCATCGAGATTAAGCTGGTGCTCGCGCGGATCGATCTCGGCCAGCAAATCTCCCTTCATGACGGCCCCCCCCTCCTGGACCGCTACCCGGGTCAGGAGACCAGTCACCCGCGACCGCACTTCGACGGCGACCCCCTCCGTCCGGCCGGTAAACTCCCAGACCGCCGGCGGGTCGTCGGCCCTTGAACCCGCGGATGGGACGGTCAGCCCCGCAACCAGAATGAAAATCGCGGCTCGCATCAGGGAGTCTCCGGGCATGGTGGGGTGGGTTCAATTTCCGGCGGGCCCGCGGGGCTGCGCGGCCCCCGTCGAGCTCATGGCCTCGTCTCTTCGCTTCGAATCCGCGGCGAAAACCGCCCGCAGCGCCTCGCCCAAATCGGGGTGTCGAAACCGAAAACCGATCGCCAGCGCCTTGCTCGGGACGGCGCGCTGGCCCTTGGTGAGGGTCTCGGCGATCTCGCCGAGCGCCACGCGCAGAAGGGCGTCGGGGGGGCCGAAGGGGATGAAGAAGCGCCAGGGGGCGTAGGGTTTCCAGAGCGTCCGGGAGAGCGCCCGCGAGAAGTCGGCGTTGCGCGCGGGGTTGGGCGCGGTTCCGTTGATGGGGCCGGCGGCGTCGGGGTTGTCGATGGCGAACTGGAACAGGCCGGCGATGTCGTCGACGTGGATCCAGCTCATCCACTGCCGGCCCCTGGCGGGCGCGAGCCAGCCGTTGCCGCCGATCGGAGCGCCGGGGAGATATTTGAAGATCGGCGTCATGGTTTTCAGGGCCCCCTCGCCGGGCGCGAGGACGATACCGGTTCGGATCACGGCGCGGCGGAGGCCGAGGGCTTCGACGGGCTCGGACGCCTCCTCCCACTCTCGACAGACGGAGGCCAGGAAGTCGGAACCCGCCGGCGCGGATTCGTCGAGTTCCTCGTCGCCATGAGGCCCGTAATAGCCGACGGCCGAGCCCTGGACCAAGATCCGAGGGCGCTCGCGGGCCGAGGCGATCGCCGAGACGACGTTGTCGGTCCCGTGAACCCGGCTGTCTCGGATCTTCCGCTTGACCGCGCCGGTCCAGCGCTCGGCGAAGATGTTGTGCCCCGCGAGGTTCACCACGGCGTCGCAACCGTCGAGCGCCGATTGCCAACGGCCGGGCGTCTCGACGTCGCCCTGAACGACCTCGAAATCCCGGGCCTCGGGCTTGCGTTTCAGTTGATCAGCCTGGCGAGAGACGACGACCGGCCGCGCGCCCGATTCGAGAAGTCGCCGGACAAGATGGCGGCCAATGAGCCCCGAGCCTCCCGTAACGAACACCCGCACGCGCCACCTCCCCCCTTCGGTACGTCGATCCCCGCCTTATCCTCCATCATTTGAGGAGAATTGGCGGCCGGTCAAGGAGCCGGGCGTGTTGGCCTTCGGACGGGATCTTGTTAATCTTTGTCTAGTGCGTGGCGCTGGCCTGAGCGCGAGTCGGGAGGGCGAGGCTCCGGCCGAGCCTACGCCAACCGTGGGGCTCGGCGGGAGCCTCGCCCTCCCAATGAGGCGGTTCCGTCGCGCGGACGGTTCGACCGCGCCGAGATTCCAAGACGCCCCGGAGACCCGCGCAAGCGACGTGGAGCCGTGCTCGACGATGCCTCCCCGCGTTCCCAAGTGGCTTGACCCGTCCCTTCTGATCCACCCGCGAGCGAGACGCGCGCCGTTGGTGCTCATCAACGGATTGGCGGAGCAGTCGGAGAGTTGGTTCCCCAACCGCGGGCCCCTCTCCCGCCACTTCGACGTGAAGGTTCCCGAGATCCTCGTCTACGACGGCGACGCACTGCGCGATCGGATCGAGTCGGGCGGTGAAGTCACCGTGGAATACCTCGTCGAGCGCCTTTCGCTTTACCTCGATCAACTCGACAGGCGCTCTCCATGCCACCTTGTCGCCTCAAGCCTGGGGTGCCAGGTGGCGATCACCTACGCCGTGGAAAATCCGGAGCGGGTCTCCCGGCTTGTTTTGATCTGTCCCTCGGGGTTCCACGGCGATGAGAACCTGCCGGCGATGGACGGGGTGAGGCGAAGTCGGTACGACAGCCTGGTCAAGTCGGTCTTTCATGAGCGACGGTTCGCCAGCGACCGTCTCGTCAAAACCTTTGAGCGCAAGTTTCAGGACCGGGCGTGGAAGCGGGGGGTCATTCGAACCCTTCGCGGGACGGTCGGGCATTCCGTCAGCCACCTGCCGCCTCGGGTGGTTCAACCCACTCTGGTGATCTGGGGAGCCGACGACCGAGTTCTCTCCGACGTGCCCGGCGCCATCCGGGTCGCCGAACGGATCCCGAACGTCCGCCAGGTCGTCATCCCGCGCTGTGGGCACGCTCCCCAGATCGAGAGGGCCCGGTTGGTCAACGACCTGATTCGCCGCTTCCTCCAAGGACGGCTCAAGACGATCCCAAGAAGCCTCGCCCCGGACCGATACCTTGAAGTCCAAAGACGAGAGCCAACGTCGGGGATCGCCGCGCCCGCCCCCCTGCTCCGATCACCCTCGCAACCGGAGCCGTCATGAGCGACTTCACCCTGTTCCTGGGCAAGTTCCTCCGGCACGGAACGGCCATCGCCAGCCTCGCCCCCAGCAGCCATTGGCTCGCAAGAGCCACCGCGCGGAACATCGATTGGAGCCGCCCCCAAACCGTCGTCGAACTCGGCGCTGGGACCGGGCCGCTCACCCGCGAGTTGGTCGAGCGCGCGGGCGGCCGAGGGCGGTTGCTCATCATCGAGCGCGACCCCGATTTCCTGAGGCTCCTCCGCGAGCGGTTCGACGGCCTTCCCAACCTGGAGTTGATCGACGGAGACGTTCGAGACCTTGCCGCCCTGCTCGCCGATCGCGGGGTGGACCGGGTCGATCACATCGTCTCGGGCCTTCCGGTCCCCTCGTTCTCCAAAGCGTTGCAAATCAGCCTGATCCGCGACGTTCGCGCTCTGCTCAAACCCGAGGGGACGTTCAACCAGATCACCGAGATGCCCTGGATCTACCAGCGATTTTACCGACGGTTTTTCGACGACGTGAAATTCGTATTCGAGCCCCGCAACCTCCCACCCGCCGGGGTTTATTACTGCCGAGGGCCGAAGGCCCAGCCCGAGGCCCCATGAATCCTCCACCGCCCAAACCTCCGCTTTCCCCCCTCGCGATCGTGGCGGGAGCGGCGCCGACGCGGCGATTGGTCAACGCCGGGTTTCACATCCACGCGAAAGCGCGCGTGAGGCGGTTGGCGGCGATGGACCCGGTTCGCGTCCAGCGGCAATCGCTCTTGCGGCTCGCCGCCCGCGCCCGGTCGACCCTCTTCGGCCGCGACCACGATTTCGGCGGCATCAGTTCGGTTGAGGATTTCCAGCGCCGGGTTCCCGTTCGAACCTACGAGATGTTCTGGGACGACTATCTGAAGGCCCATCATCCGGTCTTTGACAACCTCGCCTGGCCGGGCCGGATTCCTCATCTCGCCTTGACCAGCGGGACCACCCAAGGGACGACCAAGTACATTCCCGTTTCGGGGGAGATGGTTCGATCCAACCGCCAAGCCGCCCAAACGATGGTCGCGGCGCATCTGGCGACCCGCCCCCGCTCCCGGCTCTTCCAGGGCCGGATGTTCTTCCTCGGGGGGACGACCCAGCTTGAGTTGGTCGCGCCCGGCGTTCACCAGGGCGACCTGAGCGGGATCGCGGCGGTGGAACTCTCGCCGCTCCTGCGGCCCTACACGTTTCCGCCCCTCGACCTGGCTCTTGAAAGCGACTGGGACCGGAAGCTCGACGCCCTGGCGAAGCGCTGCCCGAACGAGCAAATCACGCTCGTCAGCGGCGTGCCGAGCTGGCTTCTGATGCTCTTTCAGCGCGTTTTGCGGCAAACCGGCAAGCGGACCATTGGCGAGGCGTGGCCGTCGCTTGAAGTCGTCGTCCACGGCGGGGTCAAGTTCGACCCCTATGAGGAAGCCTTCCGCGCGATGATCGGCCGAGACGATGTTCGGCTCCAGGAGACGTACCCCTGCTCCGAGGGCTTCATCGGTTTCGGCGATCCCGAGACGGGGCTCTTGCGGCTGATCGTCGATCACGGGATCTTTTATGAATTCATCCCGATCAGCGAATATCGCGTCAAGGGGACCGCCGGCGCACGTCACTGGCTGGGCAACGCCCAAACGGGGGTCGAATACGCGATCGTCGTTTCGACGTGCGCGGGGATGTGGGCGCACTTGATCGGCGATACGATCCGGTTCGAGTCGCTCGATCCTCCCCTGTTTCGGTTCACGGGAAGAACCAAGTACGCACTCTCGGCGTTCGGCGAGCACCTGATCAACGAGGAGGTCGAGGCCGCCATTGTCGCCGCGGCGCGCGCGACGGGATCGACGGTTCGAGACTGGCACGTCGGCCCAGTCTTCTCTGGCGCGTTGGGACACCATCAGTACGTCGTCGAGTTCCTCGGCGATCCCGCCGAGCCCGAAGCATTCGGGCGCGTTCTCGACGAGGAGCTGCGCCGGCGGAACGACGATTACCGGGCGCACCGGGCGGAGGGGGCTGGAATTCCCTCGCCGGGGGTCGTCGTCGCTCGGCCGGGGGCGTTCGAGTCGTGGATGCGAAGCCGGGGCAAGCTCGGCGGGCAGAACAAGGTCCCCCGCATGGACGGGTCGGGAGACCTGACCCGCGAGTTGGTCGAATTCGTCCGCGAGCTCGACTTGGTCGAGGCCGAGGCCGATCGGGGCGGCCTCTCTTGTAGCCGGCCTCTGTGAGGCCGGGACCGGCGCCGGATCGCGAAGGTTTGCGCGCCGGGGTCACAGACCCCGGCAACAATGGGCGGGCTCGCGAAAACCGAATGATCTCTGACGCCTTGCCTCAGGCGGCCTTCTTCTTCTCGGCGACCAGCTCGACGATCTGGCGGATGGAGTCGAGATGCTCGACGCCCGCCTCGTGGGCCTCGACGGTGATGCCGAAGTGCTCTTCAAGGTAGACCACCAGCTTGAGCGTGGTGATCGAGTCGAGGATGCCGCCGGTGATCAGGGGGGTGCCGTCGGTCAGCTCGGACGGATCCTCGCCGGGGAGGAACTCGTTCAGGATGAAAGCGTGGACTTCTTTTTCGATCTCTTGCATATCAACCTCAAAGTCTGGGCTTGGGAATCGGGTTCAACGACCGAATTTGGCCGGTCGGGTCAAACGAAGTCGGCCCCGGAGCCGACGGCGTGGAGCAATGGGTCGCTCTTGGGCGGAGCCGAAACGGGCTCCTCGTCTCCAAGGGAAGTCGCGGTCAATGGGTTGTGGAACGCCTCGTGAAGCACTCGCCCTTGCATGTGCGCGGGTCTTTCGAGCCCTAGAAGGGCCAAGGCCGATGGCGCAAGGTCTTGCAATTCGGCGTCGAGCGCTCGGCCGGTTCGGACGCCCGGCGCGTCGATGGCCACGACGCCGTCGGCCCAGTGGGTCGCGGGAAGCCCCGGATCGGCGAGGAGGATCGTGTTGCGGTGTCGCTCCGACCACTTGGCCTGGGCCTGATAGCCGTCGGCCGACAGGGCGAAGAGGTCGGGCATCCCCTCCTCGGCCGGGTCGACCCCGAATCGCTCGGCGGCCGAGAAGACGTCGGCGAACAGCCGGTCGCCGCGCTCGGGGTCGCGAGCGTCCTTCAGTAGCTCAATAATCTCGGCGAGCGCCCGATCGGCCGACGCGCCGGCGACCGCCTGGGGGTTCAGGAAGATGTTGCCGCAAAGCTGACCGTAGGGGGCGAAGGCGACGGTCTGCTTCCAGTCGCAGGAGATCTGGCCGTCGATCGGCCGGGCCTTCGAGGGAGCCAATCCGCCGGGGCGGCGCATCGCCCGCCAGCGTCGGAACCGCTCGGCGACCCGGATTGCCCGGTAGCGGAAGCGCGTGCCGTAGACCCGGGTCCGCTGAAGTCCCGCCGCGCGGAGCATTCCGTTGACGTTGACAAGCGACCGGCAGGGGCCGAAACCGTGGTCCGAAACCACCATCACCGCCGCGTCGCGGAGTGAGGCCAACTCCAGCAGCCGGCCGATCGCGTCGTCGAGGGCTCGAAGACAAAGCTCAACCGCCTGGGTGAAGCCGGGCTCGCGGAGGCCCGTCTCGTCCACGTCGAAATACGGCCACATCCGATGTTGGAGGCTGTCCAAATTGTGGAAGTGGACCATCAACGCGGTCCAGTCCACCCGGGCGTCGGCCCGCGAGGCGGTCTCGACCTGAGCCTGGAAGATCGCGCGACAGCGATGGGCTTCGGCGAGGGCCTCTTCGGCGGTCGCCGGCCTTCGCTTCCAGACGAGCTTGTTGGTGTAGGCGGGAACCTCGACCCGGATCCGGCGCCCGAAATCGGGGCATTGGGCGAAGGCTTCCGAGAAGTTGGGGGCGTCGGCGCCGGCGACGATCAGGCCCCGGGCCGGGGGCGCGGGGTGGGTTAGGGGCAGCCCCAGGCTGACCACCGAGCCGCCGAGGTCGCTGAGGATTTGCCAGATGGTCGGGACGCGCACGGTGCTCGCGTCGTGGTCGTGAATGGTCTGGTCGCGCGGGTCGAGATAGTTGAAGTCGTGGACGCCGTGGGTCAGGGGCGGGCAGCCGGTGGAGAACGAGGTCCAGGCGACGGGGGTGACCATCGGCTCGGTCGACCGCAGACGGCCCGAGGCGGCCCGGCGCCAGAAGTCCGCGAGGTTCGGCATCCAGCCGCGCTCGAACACGGCGTCGAGGACGGTCTGGACGCCGCCGTCGAGGCCCAGAAAGAGAACACGGGATGCGCGCGGTGTCATGGGCATGCGCCTTTGCGGGCTTCCAACGGTTCGGCTCGATTCCGCGGGATCCTCCAACGCGGCCGTCCTTGCCGGTTCGAGAGGTCGAAATCGAAAAGGGAACCGGGCGGACACTAGCTTTTGCCGAATCTTTGGTCAATCTCGACTTTCATTCGAGCCGGGGATCATGTCTTGCCGATTCGGAAACCTAGCGTCGCGCCGCGCCCGAATTGGGATCGCCCCAGCTTCGGACGGGCGCGGCCGGCTTGTTCTGGATCCTCGGAGGCGCCAGGCTCAATGACCGCTCGGACGCACAACGCCCCCGCCCGGCCGCGCGGGCTCATCCCGCTCGCGGCCCTGCTGACGGCCTCGTTGCTGTCCGGCTCGGGCTGCGCCGCCAGGCACATGAGGCGCGAGGCCGACCGCGTCCCGGTTCGCGGGGTGATCGACCCGGGCCAGGCCCGCGAGCTGGAACTGACCAGCATGCCGCGCTACGTGGTCGCGCCCCCCGACGAGCTCGACATCACCGTCAAGCCGCTTCCCGCCGATTGGGCCCTGGCGATGTTCGTCGTCCAGCAAGACGGAATGGTCGACCTGGGCCATTACGGCGATGTTTACGTCTCGGGCCTGACCCTCGAACAGATCGAGGAAAAGGTCGCCGAGAAACTGATGTACGACGACCTCCAGCGCGGGCGGAAGTCCGACGAGCCCTACCGCGTCTCGGTTCGCCTCGGCAACTCGCAGAGCAAATACTACTACGTCATGGGAACCGTCGCCTCCGAAGGGAAATACCCGATCAAGGGCCACGACACGGTTCTCGACGCGATCCTCCAGGCCGGCCTCAAGACCAACAGCCTCCCCGAGAAGGCGTATCTGGTCCGCCCTCATCCCGTCGGCGGCGCCGATCAGATCCTTCGGATCGACTGGTGCGGCATCAGGGACCGGGGCGACACCCTGACGAACTACCAGCTCTTCCCCGGCGACCGCGTCGTCGTCCCCGGCACCAGTCCGCCGGGGTTGCTTCAGTCGCTGCTGGGGCGATAAGGGAGCGCCGCGCCCCGCCGGCTGGCGAGTAAATCAATCTTGTAGGGGCGGCCCCCCGTGGCCGCCCGCGGGGGATGGCGCGCCCCGCCACGCGATCACCAAGAGGACCGCTTCGTGGCGAGGGACGGCTCCCCCCTCGCCGGTCGCCGGAGGGCGGCCACAGGGGGCCGCCCCTACCCCCTACGATGGGCATTCGGGCCGATGGCCGTTGGAACGAAGAGCCGATCAGGAGATCGGCGCTCCCGGGGGAGGAGGACTCGGATCGCTCCCCCTCACACGTCGATCCGCTGCGGCATCTCGATCACGGCGGTCTTCAGGCCGATCATGAAGCAGACGGCGTAGACGACGAAGCCAACGATGTAGGCGGCAATCGGCGCGGCGGGGATGTTGGGGATGGCGGCGGAAACCTGGGCGTGCAGGGCGGGCATGACGCCGACGAAGAAGCCGACGGCCCAGGCGATCCAGCCAGCCGGGTTGAAGCCCGCGCGGGGGCCGCTCCAACCCCGACGGTTGAGCAGATAGTCGGCGGTCATCGCGCCGCAGATCGGGCCGAATGAGGCGCCGATGATGCCGAAGACGCTCGGCAGGTTGCCCGCGTAGCCGGTGACGGCCAGGGCGATGCTCACCAGCGTGCCGACGCCGACCGAGATCAGCGGATTGATCTTAGGCATCACCGTCTTGAAGCTGTTGGCCGCGATGAACGACGAGAAGCAGGCGCCGGGGAACGAGGCCAGGGTCAGACCGATCATGACCAACTTGAACGTGTTCGCCGAGAGCTTCGTTTCCAGAGCGGTCGTCATGACGTTCTGCTCGTCGGTGATCGCCCCCGAGACCCGCGCGCCGGCGACGACCAAAACGGAAACGCCCGCGGTGAGTAGGATGGCCAGCAGGATGCCGACGTTGCCCCCCATTTGCACGTCGCCCGCGTCTCGGCTGTTGGTGCCGAAGTCCACTCCCGCCGCGCCCGCGGTCGCGAAGAAGCCGACGATCGCCCCGGCCATGAGGAGGATGCTCGCCATCGTCCCGCCCGTCGCCGCGGGGTCGGCCGGCGGCTTGTAACTGAAGGCCGAGCCGCCGAAAAGCCCCAGGCCGACGATCAAGACGATCAGCGGAATGATCGGCAGGAACGTGGCGACCTTGGCGACGTACTGAATCCCCTTCAACCCGACGAACGCCGCGCCCACGGCCCAGGCGACGCACAAGACGTAAAACAAGGTCTGATCGCCGCCGAAGCTCTTGTTCAAAAACCCGGCCGAGGCGAACGTGTTGACGCCTAGCCAGCCGAATTGCAGGATCCCCATCAAGAACCCCGGCATGATCAGGCCGCCGATGGTCCCAAACGTCGACGAGCCGACCACGTACAGGGGAAGCCCCGTCTTCATCCCCAAAAGACCGGGCGTCAGATAGAACAGGAAATGGCAGATCAGGGCCCCGAGCGCCACGCCGATCAGGCTCGGCCAAAGCCCCCCCACCGTCAGGCCATTCTCGGAAATCGAGTCCCAAAAGACGAACCAGAGGAAGATCCCGGCGAACGTCGGGGCGGTGTTGGCGTACCAGGGCGCCCGGTTGGCCATCGAGTTGGGCGAGGCGCTCGCCAGGTAGTCCGGCAGCCGGCTCGGAGCGGAGGTTGCTTCGGTGCTCATGGCGCTCTTCCGTTCGCTCGTCGTGGTGTGGCATCGGGTTGGGACGTCGGCTTGGAATAGACAACGCCCGACGGGCCGTGTCAAGGGCCCACCCGCGTCCGTTGAGTTACGAGAAAACCCGGGCGATCGCGAACGCCGCCCCCGCCGCCGCGCCCCCGATCAGGGTCGTCTGAAAGGCGCTTCGGAAGGGTCGAGTCCCCGTGAATCGTCCCTTGACGAAGCCGAAGACGAACAGGGCGCAAAGCGTCAGGCCGACCGAAACGGCCAGGGCTTGCGCCGTGGTTTCAAAGAGCATGTAGGGCGAGAGCGGAATCAGGCCGCCGACGATGTACGAGCCGGCGATGGTCGCCGCGCTGGAGACGGCGCGGCGGGGGTCGGGCTCCTCCAACCCCAGCTCGAACCGCATCATGAAATCAACCCAGGCGTCGGGCCGATTTCGGAAGGCGGCGAGGATCGGCTCGATCTGCTCGGCGTTCAGGCCGTAGCCTTCGAAGATCTCGGCGACCTCGCGCTCTTCGGCTTCTGGGACAACGACGACCTCGCGCGCCTCCCGGCGCTTCTCGTTGTCATAATGCTCGGCATCACTCCGGGCCGCCAGGAAGCCGCCGAGTCCCATCGCGATTGAGCCCGCGGCGACCTCGGCCAACCCGGCGGTGACGATTAGCCCATTGGCGATCGAGGTTCCCGTCAAACCGGCCGCGAGGGCGAAGGGGACGGTCAGGCCGTCGGACATGCCGATCACCACGTCTCGAACGAACTCTCCGGCGGTGAAGTGGCGCTCGTGATGGTTATGGGGGGGAGGATTGGTCTCCACCTTCGCGGCGAGGGTCTCCACGACTTCGGGCAGGTCCAGCCCGGGACCTTCCCGTTCTCCGCTGGCCATGCGAGCGTCGCGCTCGAACCAGTTGTCGTGGTAGTAGTGTCCGCCCCGTTTCCAGGCGATGTAGCTGGCGACGAAGTAGGCGGGGATGAAGGCGAAGCCCCAGCGCTCGACTTGGCGGACGTGGGCCTGTTCGTGGTCTCGGCAAGCGTCGAGGCTCCAGGCGTCTCGGCCGAGGATGACGTGGCCGAGGGTCATCGCCCCGAAGCCGACCGCGCGGGCGAACCAGGTGGCGAAGCCCCCGTAAAATTCAAGAGCCCCGGCGCGGGCTTGGCCGCGCCCGCCCGTCGCCAACGTCAGCGCGCCGGCCGTCAGCCCCACAAGCGTCGTGGGCGCCGCCCAGACGTATCGGACGATTCGAACCGCCATTCCGGGTGAACGCGCCATTCTCGATTCTCCGAGCCGCTGTCAAACATGGTAAACTATCGCCTCGGGTCCACTTGATTTCCAGACCGCGCGCCCGTTCGGATTTTCAACCATCGTGACCGCATCTCCCCCCATCGAGCCCCAAATCGTCGCGCTTCCCCCGGTCGTCCAGGCTCAAATGGACGCCCCCGCGCCCGAGCGCCGGGGATGGCTGGCGACGATCGCCCCGGCGTATCTCGGGGTCTTCGTCTGGTTCCCGTTCCTTGATCTGCTGGGTGTCGACGCGCCGGGCTGGGCGGGGCTGACGGGGCGACTCCTCAGCGCCGCGCTGGCCGTGTTCTGCTGTTACGGCCTGCTCTATTACCCCTCGGCCGCGCTCGGGTGGAGGAGCGGCCGGCGATTGGCGGTGGTTGCCGCCGAGTCTTTTGGCGCGGCCGGGGCGGAGTGGATCACAGGCGTCCTTTACGGCCTGTTCGCGGGCGTGCTGTGCGCCGTGTCGATCTATTACTCGGTCAAGCTGACCCTGCTTGGCCTGGCCTCGTGGACGCTCCTCGGGCCGGAGTTGTTCGAAGGGTGGAAGCTTGGCCCGTTGAGGTTCGAGAGCCCGCTGGTTCTCATCTCGCTGGGGTTCTGGCTGTTCATCATCACGGCGGCCAACGGTCTGCGGCTCATGAATGTGATCGCCGCCTTGATGAAGGTCTACTCGCCGGTGGCCTTGGCGCTTTTGGGACTGATCGCCACCTGGACCCTGATTGGCCCCGGCGCGGAGTCGCCGGCCGCGTCGACACCCACCGGCGACGCCTCGCCGAGCCCCGCGCTCTTGGACCCGAGGGTCTTTCAACTGATCTTCGGCGGGTTCGCGTTCGCGGGACTGATGGGCGTGGAGTGGGGAGGAGCCGCGGCGAGTCGAAAGGACGTCAGGATCGGCGGTTGGGTCGCGATTCTGGGAGGCGGGACGTTCGCCGCGCTGGCCGCGCTGGTCATCTCCGCGGGCGACCCCGGCTTCGGATCCCAGGGGCTGGATTGGGAAATCCCGTCGGGTTCCCTCCGTGGGGCCCTTTTTCGAGGCGTCGGCGGCTCGCTGGGAAATTGGGCGGCCGGCGCTCTGCTTTTGCTCTTTGGGCTGTCGTCGCTGGCACCGGCCTGCTACGCCTCGAAGGTCTTCGCCGACCGCTGCCGCGGTCACTGGTCGTCGTTGCGCGGTTGGACCGGGACCCTGGTTGGGTACGGCCTGATCTTCGCGTTCATGGCCGGCTCGCTCGCGGCTCGTCTGGAGACGATCTTCATCCTCGCCGGCGCCGCGTTCGCTCCCGCCGCGGGCGTTCTGGCGATTGAAGCCGCGCTGAACCGCAGGGAGCGACGAGAAGTTCGCCCCGGCTGGCGCGCGCCGGGAGTCGCCGCGTGGGTGGTCGGCGTTGCGGTTGGGCTCGCGCCGCTAGTGAGAGGGGCCCCCTGCGCTCCACTTCTAGGATTGGTTCAACCGGCGGCCCTCTTCGCCTTCGCGACGGCGGCGGCGGTTTACGCCTTGGCGACTTTGGCCTTCGCCGAGGGACCGTTGCCAGCGGTTGTTGGTTCCGGCGTCTCCGAGGAGTCTTGATGGCGGACGATTCCACGTCGAAGGTGGTTGCCGGCGCTTCGCGGCCCGGGACGTTCGCCTCGCTCTCCAACCCGGATTATCGCCACTACTACACCGGCCAGGGCGTCAGCCTGATCGGCACCTGGCTTCAGGCCGCGGCCGTGCGATGGCTGGTTTACGAGCAAACCGGCTCGGCGACGCTATTGGGAGTTATCGAAGTCGCCAACCTGATGCCGGGGCTGCTTTTCGGCCTCTTCGCCGGGGCGGTCTCGGATCGGGTTCGGCCCCGATCGATGATTCTGGCGATGGAGTTCGGCCAGATGAGCTGCGCGTTCATGCTGGCGATTCTGGTGGCGTCGGGCGTGGTCCAGTTCTGGCAGATGGCGGTGATCCTGGCGATGGCCCGGGTTTTCGTCTCGTTCGCGCAGCCCAGCCGGCAAGTCTATCTCTATGAGCTGGTTGGTCCCGAGAGCCTGGGCAACGCGATCGCTCTGAATTCCGGGCTGTTCAACGCCACGAGGGTTCTTGGCCCCGCCCTGGCCGGGCTGGGGCTGGAACTGGTGGGGGCGGCCTGGTGCTTCGCGCTTAACGGGATCAGTCATTTCGCGGCGATTGGCGCGGTCTTCGCGATCCGGGTCGCCGATCGCCCCATGCCGGCCCTCTCCGGCGGCGCGGCCATGCGAACAGTGCTGGCGGGCCTGTATTACCTCCGCGACGAACCCCGCATCACGCGGCTTTTGGCGCTGATGGGGTTCTTCGGCTTCATGGGCATGGGATACGAGTCGATGACGCCGATCTACGCGACCCAGGTTCTCGGCGCCAAGGTGGGCGGCTACGGCCTGATCCTCGCCTGCGGAGGCGCCGGCGCGACGGTCGGCGCGCTGATGGTCGCCCGGCTTGGCGACACTTACCGCAAGGATCGGACGGCCGTGCTCGGGCT
>Ga0182738_1005025_pt1 | contig 14310 bp, 12 predicted proteins | sample eDN5th30CBELigMG_FD_128876 | JGI IMG/M metagenome (GOLD analysis project Ga0182738, IMG submission 128876) | Enriched Miracle-Growth compost microbial communities from Emeryville, California, USA - eDNA 5th pass 30_C BE-Lig MG (version 2)... ... | reverse complement strand
GCTTACGATACTGCTTAAGCAACCGGTCGTTGCGGCTGCCTATGAGTTTTTTGAGCAGAGAAACCATGCGTGTCGGTGGCGGCGCCAGCGGCCCCCGCCCATGATGGGCCAGGCTCCGCGCAGCGCGAATTGTTACGTGGTTGAGCGGAGCAATTCCGCTGGGAAACAATCGAGTTTAACGCACCTGAGCGCTATCGACCCAAACCGGGGCAAAACAGCCACATCCACTGGTCGCCACTGACCTCAATGGGTCACCGCTGGAGTTGCCGAGGCGTCATTGGCGCGCGCTATCGCATCGCCAGGAGTTTTCGCGCCCGCGGCTTTCGCCTGCCCGGTGCCAGCCGGGGCAGTCATGGCAGAGGCCTGTGCCACGATCGGCCGCACGGCGTCCTGCGATTTCAGAAACAACCGTGGATCCAGCGGTTGTCCCGCCAAACGCACCTCAAAGTGCAAATGCGGCCCTGTAGACTGCCCTGTCGAACCCACGAGCGCGATTTCCTGGCCCCGGCCGACCAGTTCTCCGGGTTTGACCAATAGTTTCGACGCATGCGCATAGCGGGTAATCATGCCATCGCCATGGTCAATCTCAACGGCGTTGCCATAGCCGGACTGGTAACGCGCCTCGAGGACTACGCCCCCCGAGGCCGCCAAAATAGGGGTTCCGGAAGGCGCGGCGAAATCCAATCCCTCATGCATGGCATAGCGATGGGTCACGGGATTGCGCCGCCAGCCGTACGAGGAGCTGAGGTAGGGGTAATTGGTGATGGGCATGCTGGATGGCAGGCGTGCTTGATCTGCCGAACGGCGTGTCAAGGCTACATCCAACATATGCAGATTCTCGGTTTGCTGCAACAAGCGCGCCTGTAGCTCGTCCAGTTGTCGGCCGATCTCCTCGGCCGACAACTGCGCCGCCGGAGGCTGTCGATCAGTAAACAAATTGTCCATGACCTCGCTGGCCTGGGCGGGCGCATTCAGATCAGCCGCCAATTCGGGGTCGGTATAGGCAACACCGGCGACTTTGGCCACGCGCCGGCCGACACCGTCGACACTGACCAGCTTGGCTTGCAATTCACCAACTTTCGCCGCCAGCAGGCTCACGTTTTCGCGTAAAAAGGCGGCATCGCGCTCGGGCTGCTTGCTCTGGGAGTACGAGGCCCAATCGACGGCATACGCAGGCGGCGCAATCGGAGTAAGGTAACGCTGTATGGTCGCGCCAATCAGCGCTGCCGTGGCCAACATAGCGGCCAGCACCAACCCTAAACGAGCGCCGCCCAGGACTTGCTGTCCGGGCTGACCCTCGCGGGCGTGCATAATCACGAGTTTCAAGGTACGTAAATCCTATTATTGAGCCGGCATGAACAGATCTGCATCAAACCGCTCTCGTTCTGCTGCCAGCCGGCGGGGCGAAACCCCACTGGCGTGGCTCGGACACGATACCCGCGGCGCCGGTGTGCTGGCGACGGCACGCGTGCATCTGCAAATACAACATGCTATCGCAGCCGTGTTACCGCCAGCGCTCGGCGCGGTGTGCGTCGTGGCCAAGCTGGAAACGCCTCGGCTGCAGTTAGCGGTACCGAGCGCGGCGCATGCGGCCAAACTGCGCCAGTTGGCTCCGCGGATTGCACAAGCACTCAATACCCAAGGTTGGAACCTTAACGAAATTGCGGTTCGGGTTCAAGCCGGGATGCCCCGACCCGGGGCAAAAGCGCCCCGCCCGCCAAAAGAAGCCGAGCCTCTCGGGGAAACGGCGTTGAACGCATTCGAGACACTAAAGGAAAATGTACGGCCCGGGCCACTAGCCGATGCGATTGCCAGACTGCTGGCGCATCACAGAGGCAAATAAGGCCAGTCAAGGTCAGAAAAAACGGCCGATCTCTAATAGATCAGCCCTGCTCGGCAGAATCAGGCGAGCTTCCACTCGTGCCGGAAAGCCTGGGGCGCTGCGGCCTGGGACTCATAAGTGACCAGATCCCACGCATCACGCTGAGCCAGCAGTGCCCGTGCGAGCTGATTATTCAGCCCATGCCCGGATTTGCAGGCCACATACCGCGCTACCAACGGCTTGCCCAGCAGGTACAAGTCGCCAATCGCATCGAGGATCTTGTGTTTGACAAACTCGTCGTCGTAACGCAAACCGTCGCTGTTGAGCACCCGGTATTCATCCATCACGATGGCATTATCCAGGCTGCCGCCCCGGGCCAACCCCATGGAGCGTAACGCCTCGACTTCATTGACGAAACCGAACGTGCGTGCCCGGGCGATTTCACGCACATAAGAATGCGTGGCGAAGTCGATTTCGGCGAAATTCGCCGTGGAATCGATCGCGGGGTGACGAAAATCAATGGAAAAAGCCAGCGCAAAACCCTCGTGCGGTTCCAGGCGCGCCCATTTCAGGCTGCGGCCCTCGCCCTCACGGATTTCGACCGGTTTCTTGACGCGAATAAATTGCTTGGGCGCGTTTTGCTCGACGATACCCGCCGAGCGTAACAGATACACGAACGTCGCCGCGCTGCCGTCCATGATGGGGACTTCTTCGGCGGTGAGATCGACGTGCAGGTTATCGATACCCAGCCCAGCCAGCGCGGACATCAGATGCTCGACGGTCGACACACGGACGTCGCCATTTTGCAGAACCGACGCCATACGGGTATCACCAACCTTGTCGGCCTGCGCGGGCAGGTCAACGACCTGCGGCAGATCAACGCGATGAAAAACAATGCCGGTGTTTGCCTCGGCAGGACGCAGAGTCAGTTCGACCCGGCGCCCAGAGTGGACACCGACGCCTGTCGTACGAACGAGATTCTGAATACTGCGCTGTCGAAACATGATATTTGTGCTCAAGCCTCGCTGGTGAATATCAATGAAATCACCAACATAAGGGGACATTGTAACCTCCACGGACGTTTCACATCACACCGCGGATACATATATACACATTTGTGCCCGATTCACTCTCTCCGGGCCATCTGCAGTCCATCTAACGCAAGAAAAATACACCCTGTCCCTTCGCCCGCAGGCAAATAGTGACACACCTACCAAGCGGCTTGCACGCAATCCATGCGAACACCGCCCGGCGTCCGGCCCGTCTGGGGAGAACGGGCCGGCGCTGAGGGAGTCGGACCAGTTCCCCGGCCCGTTGAACAGCTACGTCAGTCTGCTTGCTTACGCAGGAAGGCCGGAATATCGAAGTGATCCATACCCGAGCTTTCCAACGCACGCACCTGGGCCGACGCTTGGGTACGCGGATTGCGCATCACCGACGGTACTGCCAAGTTGCTGTAGTCAGCTCCTTGACCCATCCCACCCATCATGGGCATGTTGTCGGTACCCGTACGCAAACCTTCTTCGGCATAGCTTTGCACGAGCTTCGGAGCAGCTGCCCCACGGCCCAGACCCGTCGCCACCACGGTGACACGCAGGTTGTCGCCCATCGACTCGTCATAGGCCGTGCCGAAGATCACGGTCGCGTCATCCGAAGCGTAGCTGCGGATCGTTTCCATGATTTCGCGCGTTTCGCGCATCTTCAGCGTGCGGCTGGCGGTGATGTTGACCAACACGCCGCGAGCACCATTCAAGTCCACGCCTTCGAGCAACGGGCAAGCAATTGCTTGCTCGGCCGCCACGCGGGCGCGATCCGCACCACTGGCACTAGCCGTACCCATCATGGCCTGACCTTGCTCGCCCATGATCGTCTTGACGTCTTCGAAGTCGACGTTCACATTGCCTTCGACATTAATGATCTCGGCAATACCGGCGCATGCATTGTGCAGGATGTCGTCCGCGGAACGGAAGCAGTCTTCTTGAGTGGCATCCTCGTCCATCAACTCATAGAGGTTCTCGTTGAGCACCACGATGAGGGAATGCACGTGCTTGGCCAACTCGCCGATACCGTCTTCAGCCATCTTCAAGCGCTTGTTGCCTTCGAAGGTGAACGGCTTGGTCACGACGCCCACGGTCAGGATGCCGAGTTCTTTCGCAACTTCTGCCACGACGGGGCCAGCGCCCGTACCTGTGCCACCACCCATGCCTGCGGTGATGAACACCATGTGCGCACCATTCAGAGCCGAGCGAATTTCTTCGCGCGCGGTTTCCGCCGATGCACGGCCTTGCTCAGGCTTAGCGCCTGCGCCCAGGCCGGTACGGCCCAGACGAATCTGCACGGGTGCATTGGTCGCAGCCAGTGCTTGAGCGTCGGTATTGGCGCAGATGAAATCCACCCCATTGACGCCACTACGGATCATGTGCGCGACGGCATTGCCGCCTGCACCACCAACACCCACGACCTTGATCACGGTCCCTTTGGCGTTGTTTTCGAGCATTTCAAAGTTCATCATTTTGACTCCCTCACAAGTCCAGATATGCAAATCACAAAATTTTTGCCACCGCACCGCACCTTGGCTGGCTGCCCCAAAAGGGCTTTTTGCCTCGATACCGCTTGACGACAGACATTCCCCAACAACCTATGCTTTTGTGAATCGCTTCAAAGCCGACGCCGATCAACCTCATCCGCCACGGGTTTGAAACGTCTCCCCACTTCGGCTTGCTCCGTCTTGCAACGAACCAAGCCAGGAACAGACCCCGATCTGCCCCTTGATCAATTCATGAACCACTCCTTCATCCGCGTCAGCAGGCTTTTGAAATTGCCCGTTTGCGCAGCGACCTTGCGGCCGCGCACGCGCTGCATACGAGCCTCTTGCAATAGCCCCATCACAGTCGAGAAACGCGGATTACGCATCACATCTGACAAGCTGCCTTCGTATTCAGGCACGGCCATACGCACCGGCTTGAGAAACACATCCTCAGCCAATTCGATCATTCCCGGCATCTGCGACGAGCCGCCGGTGAGCACCACGCCCGAAGTCAGCAGATCTTCGTAACCAGACTCGCGCACGACTTGCTGCACCAGCGAGAACAATTCCTCGACACGCGGCTCGATCACAGCACCCAATGCCTGACGCTTGACTTGACGTGGGCCGCGATCGCCCAATCCCGGGACTTCGACCGACTCGTCCGGGCGCGCCAAGGTCTGCTTAGCCACGCCGTAACGCAGTTTGATTTCTTCGGCATCCGGCGTCGGCGTGCGCAACATCGCAGCGATGTCGTTGGTGATCTGGTCGCCGGCAATTGGCAGCACCGCCGTATGGCGAATGGCGCCGCCGGTGTAGATCGCGACGTCTGTCGTGCCGCCGCCGATATCGACCAACACCACGCCGAGCTCTTTCTCGTCAGCCGTCAGGCACGACAGGCTGGAGGCTAGCGGCTGCAAGATCAGGTCTTGCACCTCGAGACCGCAACGGCGCACGCACTTGACGATGTTCTGTGCGGCGCTGACCGCACCGGTGACGATGTGCACCCGGACCTCCAGGCGCAAACCGCTCATCCCGATGGGTTCGCGGATGTCCTCTTGGCCGTCGACGATGAACTCCTGCGTCAGCACGTGCAGCACTTGCTGATCAGTCGGGATATTCACCGCCTTGGCCGTTTCGATCACCCGTGCAACGTCTGTCGCGGTGACTTCTTTGTCTTTGACCGCTACCATACCGCTCGAATTAAAGCTGCGGATATGGCTGCCCGCGATGCCCGTATAGACATCGCGGATTTTGCAGTCAGCCATCAACTCGGCTTCTTCAAGCGCGCGCTGAATGGAGTTGACCGTGGTCTCGATATTGACGACCACGCCTTTGCGCATGCCGCGCGATTCGTGCTGGCCCAGGCCGAGCACTTCAAAACGCCCCTCCGGCAGGATTTCGGCGACCACGGCTACCACTTTGCTGGTACCGATATCCAGGGCGACGATGAGGTCCTTAATGTCACGGGTCATGGCGTTAACGCTTCTTTGAAGATGTGGATGAAGATTTCGATTTCGGATGCCCATCTGGCAACGGCGCCAGAGCCAGGGCGAATCCGTTGGGATAACGCAGGTCGGCTTGTGTCACGGTACGTCCCTCCAGGCGGCTGATCACTGTCGGCCAGGCTTGTACGAAACGCTGGATGTTCGCCGCGAACGGCAGCGCACCAGGCACGCCATGCGGATCGGGCGCATCCGCCCCCGGATCGCGACCTAGATCCAGTATCAATCCGTTGGACAACGTGGCCTTCCAGGCATACCGCGGGCTCAAGTCCAGCTCGCGCACATGCAGATCCAACGGAGCGAACCATCTCGCCAGCTCGGCGTAACGTTGCACGACCAAACCCTCGGTTCCCTCGGGCCCCGAAAACTGCGGCAGCTCCACATCGTCGTCGAGCTCGCCCGTGTTGGCGGTGAAGGCCTCGCCCCAGGTGTTGATCATCTGGTTTTCGTTCCAGAACGCCAAAGGCTGCTCTTCCTCTATCCGCACACGCAATGTTCCTGGCCAAATACGTCGGATCGATGCATGGCGCACCCAGGGCACCGACTCGAACACCTCGCGGGCTTCGTCCAAGTCCACAGTGAAAAAGTTCCCGGCAAAGCGCTTGGCTATGACCGCGCGCACGGACTCGGATGTCACGTAATGCAACTCGGTGTCGGGCATCGGCTCCAGCTCGATACTCGACAGCGTGAAGTAGGGACGATGACCTACCCACACTACACATGCCGCGAGCATAGCCACCACCGCCAACACGGCTAGCGTGTTGGCAATCAGGTTGGTGGTGCGAGCGTCGTTCCACACAGAAGATTCCGATTTCGATTAAGGGTTACGAGCCGGGCTGTGCACCTTGCACGCTGCCTCGGACAAAATTAAGACACACAGTTCGGCATAGCTCATGCCAACCGCCTTGGCCGCCATCGGCACCAATGAATGGCTAGTCATTCCCGGTGAAGTATTGGCCTCCAGCAGCCATGGTTGAAGATCGGCGTCCAACATGAAATCAATGCGCCCCCATCCCGCGCAGCCCAACACGCGATATGCGCGCTCGGCGATGTCGGCGATCTGGCGTGTCACGTCGTCAGGCAAATCTGCGGGGCAAAAGTACTGCGTCTCGTCGGAAAAATACTTGTGCTCATAGTCGTAGTTTCCACCGGGCGCCACGATTTCGATCACGGGCAAGGCCCGTGCCTTACGCCCCGTACCCAGTACCGCGACAGTCAGCTCGCGGCCAACAATAAACTGCTCGGCGAGGACATCCTCATCAAATCGCGATGCTTGCTCGTAGGCGGTTTTCATGTCGGAATAACCGACGACCTTGGTGATCCCCACCGTCGAACCCTCGTGCGGCGGCTTCAAGATCAAGGGCAACCCCAATCGATCCGGAACCGTGCGCAACTCAGACTGCGAATCCAGCGACTCAAACGCCGGCGTGGGCAGACCATGCTGCATCCACACCCGCTTGGTCATGGTCTTATCCATTGCCAGACTGGATGCCATCGGACCACTGCCCGTATAGGGCAATTCCAGTAACTCCAGCGCCCCCTGCAATGTGCCGTCTTCGCCATAGCGGCCATGTAAGGCGATGAACACACGATCGAATCCCGCTGCAGCCAACTCGGCCAGAGAACGCTCTCCGGTATCAAACAGATGAGCATCTACCCCCTGGCTCAGCAGCGCCGTGTGCACGCCTTCGCCGGACATGATGGACACCTCGCGCTCTGCGGAACGACCACCGTACAGCACCCCGACCTTACCCAGAGCCTTCACATCGATGGACGGTTTAGTCGTTTGAGTCATGCCAGCTCTCCTACCAAACCGGGCACTTTGCTGATCGAGCCGGCGCCCATCACGACCACGACATCACCGTCGCGAACAAAATCCACAATGGTTTGGGGCAATTCCGTCACATCCTCGACGAATAAAGGCTCAACACGTCCAGCCACGCGCAGCGCGCGTGACAATGCACGGCCATCGGCGGCCACGAGCGGCGGCTCGCCAGCAGCGTAGACCTCCGTCAACAATACGGCGTCGGCGTTACCCAAGACGCGCACGAAATCCTCGAAACAATCGCGGGTACGGGTATAGCGGTGAGGCTGAAAGGCCAGCACAATTCGTCGATTCGGCCAGGCGCCGCGCGCGGCAGCCAACGTGGCGGCCATCTCGACGGGATGATGGCCGTAGTCATCAATCACGGTGAATGTTCCGCCGCCATGCGCAGCTGGCACGGCAAAATCGCCCGTCTGTGTAAAACGGCGACCGACTCCGGTGAACGATGCCAGGGCCTGACAAATAGCCGCATCGTCCACACCCAACTCTGTTGCGACGGCCACCGCCGCCAAGGCATTGCGCACGTTATGCAACCCGGGCAGATTCAATTCGACATCCATGGCCGGCAATGACACGTCACGCTCCTGACGCTGCACGGTAAAACGCATGCGAGTGCCGGCTGCCTGCACGTTTTCGGCCCGGACCTGGGCATCGGGACTCAGCCCATAAGTCGTAATCGGCCGTGACACAAACGGCATGATCTCGCGCACATTCGCGTCATCTGCACACAGCACCGCGCTGCCGTAGAACGGCAGTCGCTGCGTGAACTCAATAAAGGCACTCTTTAAGCGCGCCACGTCATGGCCATAGGTGTCCATGTGATCAGCGTCGATGTTGGTCACGATGGCCATCACCGGCAGTAGATTCAAGAATGACGCATCTGACTCATCGGCCTCGACCACGATGTATTCGCCTTGGCCCAGGCGAGCATTCGCTCCTGCCGAATTGAGCCGGCCGCCGATCACAAAGGTGGGATCCAATTGCCCCGCTGCCAGCACGCTGGCCACGAGGCTGGTGGTTGTTGTCTTGCCATGCGTGCCCGCCACGGCGATGCCGCGTTTCAAACGCATCAATTCGGCCAACATGATGGCGCGCGGCACCACTGGGATACCTGCGGCACGCGCTGCAAGGACTTCAGGGTTGTCACCCGCGACCGCCGTGGAGGTCACGATCGCATCGGCACCCGCGACGTTCGAGGCGGTGTGTCCCATGGCGACTTTCGCCCCCAACGAGGCAAGCCTGCGAGTCACGGCGGACTCGCTGAGATCCGAGCCGCTGATGGTGTAGCCAAGATTCAGCAACACCTCGGCAATGCCGCTCATGCCTGAGCCGCCAATACCGACGAAATGAATATGTTGGATTCTGTGTTTCATGTTGCGCGCCTCGCTGCCTGTTCGCAGACATCGGCGATATCTGCCGCCGCTCGCGGGCGCGCATGGTGGCGCGCCCGCTCTGCGACGGACTGGAGTTCAGAACGCGTCCGTTGACTCAACCATTCAGCGAGCCACTCAGGCGTCAATTCGGTTTGCGGACACAGCCAGGCGGCCTGCACATCGCTCAAAAATCTCGCGTTGGCGGTCTGGTGATCATCGATCGCATGCGGGAATGGCACGAACAACGCTGCCACACCCGCAGCAGCTACCTCGGCTACTGTCATCGCCCCCGCACGGCAGATCAGCAGGTCCGCTCGCGCCATCTCGCCTGCCATATCGTCAATAAAGTCGCGGCAATCCGCCTGCACGCCCGCCTCGGCATAGCCATCACGCAGGGCTTGCAGGTGTTTTTCACCTGCCTGATGCGTGATCTCTGGACGCACCTGTGGCGCCATCAGAGCCAGCGCACGCGGCAGTACCGTATTGAGCGCTTGAGCCCCCAGGCTGCCGCCCACCACCAGAATACGCAGCGGCCCTATGCGCCGGTCATAACGTGCGGCGGGCTCGGGCAGTGCGCATAAGTCCTGGCGCACCGGATTGCCCAATACTTCACCACGCGGCAGGACGTTCGGGAAACCGCTCAATACCCGGCGGGCACGCTTGGCCAACCACCGGTTCGCCGTACCGGCCACGGCGTTTTGCTCGTGCACCACCAGCGGCATGCCACGCAATGACGCCATCATGCCGCCAGGGAAAGCCACATAACCGCCCATGCCTAACACCACGTCAGGGCGGACCTGCGACAAGCGTTGCCATGCCTGCATGCATGCGCGCGCCAATAGGAATGGCAGCTTTAGCAACGCCATCGCGCCGCGCCCGCGCACGCCTTGGAATTGCATTGGCACGAGATCAATGCCACGCGACGGCACTAGCCGCCCTTCCATTTTGTCGGGGTTACCCAGCCACAATACGCGCCAGCCTCGTTCGCGCAGGATTTCCGCCACCGCTAAGCCGGGCATGATGTGCCCGCCGGTGCCGCCAGCCATCACCAGAATTGTGGGAGCCGTCATATCTGCCCTCCACGCATCATGATGCGATTTTCAATATCAACCCGCAGCAGGATTGCCAGCGCCACCAAGTTCATCACAATGCCCGAGCCGCCGTAGCTCATCAGGGGCAATGTCAAACCCTTGGTCGGCAACAATCCCAGGCAAACGCCCATGTTGATAAAAGCCTGTACGCCGATCCAGATCGCGACACCTTGGGCCACCAATCCGGAAAACGTGCGCTCCATGGCGATAGCCTGCCGTCCGATATCGAAGCCGCGATGAATAATGACTGCGAAGAGGAACAGCACCAGCATGACACCGACAAAACCGAGCTCTTCGCCCACGACCGCCATCAAAAAGTCAGTATGCGCCTCTGGCAGGTAGTGTAGTTTTTCGACGCTGGCTCCCAAACCAACACCGAACCATTCACCACGACCCAGAGCGATCAACGAATGCGACAACTGGTAGGCACTGCCGTATGCATTGGCGTCGTTCCACGGATCCAGATAGGCAAACAGGCGTGCACGCCGCCACGGCGACATCCAGATCAACGCCAGGAACGTCCCGACCAGCACGCCGGACAAGCTGCTGAAATACTTGCCGTTAATGCCCCCCACGAACAAGATGCCCACCGCAATCGCCACGATCACGATAAACGCCCCGAGATCGGGCTCGAGCAACAACAGCAGTCCCACCCCGCCCAATGCAAAGGCCATGGGCAAAAAGCCGCGCGAAAACGATTGCATGTACTCCTGCTTGCGCACGGTATAGTCTGCTGCGTAAAGCAACGCGGCCAGCTTCATCAACTCCGACGGCTGAAAATTCAGCGGACCAAGCGGGATCCAGCGGTGCGCGCCGTTGACTTCATGGCCGATGCCGGGAATCAACACAGCCAACAGCATTGCCAACGACACCATGAACCCAGGCATCGCCACACGTTGCCAAAACCGCATGGGCAGCGACAACGCGACAGCGCCCGCCACGAGTCCCGCGGCCAAAAACAGACCGTGACGAATGACAAAATAGAAACGGCCGTACGAAGCATAGCGAGGGCCATCGGCCAACGCGATAGACGCCGAATACACCATCAACAAGCCGAGCACCAATAGCGTTGTCGAGGCCAACACCAACGGCGCATCGTAATTGCGCATGCGTGTGCGTCCGGGTCGGACGGCGTTGACGCTGGAGGTGAGTTCGGAGAATAGACTCATATCACACCTCTCCGTGATCGCGGGCGAGGTCTTCGACCTCTTCTGCGAACACCTCACCGCGATGCGGGTAGTTTCGGAACATGTCCATGCTTGCGCATGCCGGCGACAGCAGCACAGCATCGCCGGGCTCGGCCAGCTCAGCGCCACGACGAACGGCTTCGCGCATGTCCCGGGCCATAATGCATGGCACGCCCGTATCGACCAGCGCGCGGCCGATCTCAGGACCGTCTGTACCGATCAACACCACGGCCCGCGCATAGCGCGCCACCACTGGAGACAATGGAGAGAAATCCTGCCCTTTTCCCAAACCGCCGGCGATCAACACAACCGGCTGGCCCAGCCCCTCGAGTGCAGCCACCGTAGCGCCGACGTTGGTGCCTTTACTGTCATTGATGTAATCCACACCGTTGACCGTGCGTACAAATGCGGCGCGATGCGGCTCGCCCGTATAGTCGCGCAAGGCACGCAACATGGGACCCCAACCGATATTCAAAACACGCGCCAACTGCAACGCCGCCAACGCGTTCAACCCATTATGCAGTCCGCGAATCCGTAAGGCATCCAGCGGCATCAGGCGGCTCATGCGCCCCGCTTCGCGCTGGGGCGGCGGGGCATTTTTCTTGCGCTTGACCGGCGGCGCAGCGTCGTCGAAATCGTTGGATTCGCAGGCAATCAGCCATGCAACGCCTTGACCCAACTCCACGCCCATATCGCCGACAAACTCGGGCATATCGCGGCCAAACGATCGCACATTCAGATCCGGCAACGCGTCGACCATCGCAACCACCCGAGGATCGTCTCGATTCACCACGGCAATACGCGCCAGCTTGAGCAAACGGGCCTTGGCGTCGGCGTAGGCCTCGATACTGCCATGCCAATCCAGATGATCCTGCGTCACGTTCAGCACCGTTGCGACATCCGGCGCCAGGCTCGTTGTCGTTTCCAACTGAAAACTGGAGAGTTCGAGTACCCACACCTGCGGCAGATCATCATGGTCCAATGCATCGATCAGCGACGTCAGAGCCGCTGGACTGATATTGCCTGCTGCGCGCGCGCTGAATCCACCGGCCTCGACCAGTTGGCGCGTCATCGCGGTAACTGTGGTCTTGCCATTGGTTCCCGTCACAGCCAATACGTGCGGACGATAGTCGCGTGTTTCGGCCAAATCGATCAGGGCACGGGCAAACAATTCGATTTCGCCGACCACCTCGATACCGCGCTCGGCGGCCACCTTCAGCAGCGCCTGGGCAGGCGTCTGAAGCGGCGACAAACCCGGACTCAGGACCAACTGCGTCACGTCATCAAGCAGCGCAGCGTCAAAAGTATCGCCACAACCCAAGCGGTAATCCACATTCGTACCGGCTTCGGCCAGGGCCGAGCGCAGTGCCGCCAACCCGCCGGGCTCGGCACGCGTATCGGCGATGCGCAGCGCAGTGCCCTGCCGCGCGCACCAGCGAGCCGCAGCCACGCCCGTCTCGCCCAATCCGAGGATCAGGACAAGCGGCGACGCCGAGCGAAGGGTGTCAGGACTATTCATCGCAACTTCAGTGTGGAAAGGCCAATCAGCACCAGCATCATGCTGATGATCCAGAAACGCACGACGACCTGGGTTTCTTTCCAGCCGCCGACTTCAAAATGATGATGCAGCGGCGCCATGCGGAAGATACGTCGCCCCTGCCCATATTTGCGTTTGGTGTACTTAAACCAAGTGACTTGCACCATCACAGACAGCGTTTCGACAACGAATACACCGCCCATGATGAACAACACGATTTCCTGACGCACGATCACGGCAATCGTGCCGAGGGCGCCGCCCAGTGCCAAAGCCCCCACATCGCCCATGAACACCTGTGCGGGATAAGCGTTAAACCACAGAAACGCCAAACCGGCGCCACCGATCGCCGCACACAGCACCATCAATTCGGCTGCGCCCGGAATATAGGGAAAGAGCAGATACTTCGAATAGTCAACCCGCCCCACCACGTAGGCAAAGATCCCCAACGCGCTGCCGACCATGACCGTCGGCATGATGGCCAAGCCATCCAGACCATCCGTCAGGTTGACCGCGTTGCTGGTGCCCACGATCACGGCCCAGGTCAAAATCACAAATCCCATCACCCCTAACGGATAGCTGACGGACTTGAAAAAAGGCACGATCAAATCGGCGCGCGTGGGCAGCGGCATGATGAAACCGCTGCTCACCCATGCTTTGAACAATGGCCACAACTCAGTATTGGCAGGAGCCGAGACGGCAAAGGCCAGATACACAGCAGCCACCAGACCGATGGTGGCTTGCCAGAAAAATTTTTGCCGGGCAGGCATGCCCTCGGGATCACGATGCACCACCTTGCGGTAATCGTCCATCCAACCGATCCAACCAAACCCAAAGGTCACCAGCAGAACAACCCAGACAAAGCGATTGGTCCAGTCGGCCCACAGCAACGTACTGATAGCGATCGAGATCAGGATCAGCGCGCCTCCCATCGTGGGCGTGCCATTTTTCACCAGATGCGACTCCGGACCATAGGCGCGCACAGCCTGACCGATCTTCATTTCGGTCAGCTTGCGAATCACGCGCGGCCCAGCCACCAGGCCGATCAATAGCGCGGTCGCGCATGCCAGCACGGCACGCATTGTGATGTATTCCAGCACGCCGATTGCGCGTACATCATCGGAGAGCCAGCGAGCGATCTCAAGCAGCATGAGAGTCTCCTTGGCGCTCGGCCGTCATATTGTTATTGTTGGTAGACAGCACCTTCACCACTCGCTCCATGCGCATAAAGCGCGACCCTTTGACTAACAAGCTCGCAGGGCGCATGCCTTGCAGCGCCGCCACGATTTCCTCGACAGATTCACAATGCGCAGCCCCTGTACCAAAGGCCTGCGCGGCATCGCGGCTAGCATCACCCAAGGTGTACAACGCCTCGATACCTTGCTCTCGGGCATACGCCCCGACTTCCCGGTGCATCTCTGGACCGTTATCGCCCACTTCTCCCATATC
>Ga0182738_1005024_pt1 | contig 14311 bp, 13 predicted proteins | sample eDN5th30CBELigMG_FD_128876 | JGI IMG/M metagenome (GOLD analysis project Ga0182738, IMG submission 128876) | Enriched Miracle-Growth compost microbial communities from Emeryville, California, USA - eDNA 5th pass 30_C BE-Lig MG (version 2)... ... | reverse complement strand
ATGCACATACAACTCTGCAGATAGAAAAGACAAAAAGCAATGATAAATACACACCGTTAATCTTTTAATTTTGTCAAGATGTAGACAAAGAAATTCAACTCCTTGAGACCAGCAAAATGTTTGAGACCTTCTTTCTCATCGTGGTAGGGAGATTTTAAATATTTTTCATCACTCAATTCTTCTTTATCCACCTCAAACTTTCCTAAAGCGTCCAGAGCTTTAAAAAACTCCACTGCATAAAATCTCTGCTTTGGAACCAAAATATACACTTTACCTCCAATATTCAAAAGCTTATCCATCAAATGTGCCAGCTCTTTTACAGGAGCCCCAGCATATATCAAATCACTTCCAACAATCACATCATACTTTGTCTTCACTTTTTCATAATTTACCCAATCTAATAGCGAACCGGATGACACTCCAGATTTCCACAATTTATTTTTCTTTACATTGTTCACTGCGTTATTCAATATATCCTCTTTGTAATCTGTAATCTCAACACTCTGAACCTTGCAATATTTCAACAAACTTATTCCTACAATACCGACTCCTGTGCCCAATTCGATCGCTTTTTTATTCTCAAAAAGTTCTCTATTGAAATAAACGTATCTTGCGAGCACAATGCCTGCTTCCCAAATATGCAGACCGTCCATTCTGTCAGGGAAAATAATCATCTCATTGAGTTTCAAAACATCCTTTGTTTCAGGGTCAATAACAATGTCAACTTCTTGTTGCGGTAAATTCTTGATGGATTCCATGTCAGAATAAAAAGTATATTGAACTAATAAAATTAATCAAATATCATGAGTTATCAAAGTTCAACACCCTACTTGAAAAAATCCAGTCTTTCCGAAAAATTCGGCCCGAACTCACCAAATAGAACTTCCGTTCCAAATCAATCTCGATCGCAGTCAAGAGGAAACTTCCGAAGGAGTGATAAAAGACATGATTTACTCAGAGGAGAGAATCAGAAAAAAACCTTTAAAGTTAGAGTCAAATTAGTCATGGCCTTTCTCAAAGCTAAGGAAACCATTGAAAACTTTGTATATCAAACTATTTTACCGGAAACTAAAACCAATACTAGTATGATGAAATCAACCCTGGATTCAAAAAGATCAGAAAACTCCTTCAAAATCATGTCAAAACTACAGATGATGCTAAAGTAACTTGACTTTATGTTCACTTCTCAATAGAATAGTGTATACTAGACTATATTAGAAACTTTGCTTTCTTTGTCAACCTTGCAAATAACTACTGCGACCTTGAAGAAAAGGCTCTAGTTGAAGTAAAACTTTTATAAAACCATTAAAAAAATAAACGCATCTCTAGCTATGCAAACATATCAAGTCGGAATATCACCTGGCTGCCAATTTTGTCTTTAGAGAAGACGACCCTTCCAATGAAAAAGTCTATATCATTTTTAAAGGCTCAGTTAGCGTTATTACAAAACATAATAATAAGAATCTTGCTGAAAAAGAAGAAGAGTTTATGGATTTTATCAAACAAGATAGCAACATAAATGTACTTCGAGATGAAGGAGGAGGATTGAACAGTGGCAGATCATCAGCTTCGGTTGAAAGTAATAATGAACCATCGAGAATAAAACGAAATACGAAACATAAACATTCCTTCTTTAAATTTGAGTAACGATAAAAATTTTATAATATCCTCTGATTTTCAACAAAAGGAAATATTCCAAAATTGATCGAATGCAAGTGCTGCTTGAGACTCTCATATCTAATGAAGGCGTCAAGCAAAAAGATCTAAAGATTGGAGAGGGATTCGGAGATCATACTCTTGCAGATGCTAAATCTGCCAGACCTTACTCGATTCTCACCAATACAAATTGTGAATTCATGGTTATTAACAGAAAAATCTTTGCAGAAATCTTAAAGAAATATGATAAAAAACGTCGAATCAAAAGTGATTTCATGGAAAAGAAAATCCCTTTCTTGGATTCTATTGCATCTCATGATGTCTGGGATATGCTTCATTCTCTCTTAACCGATGTTGAATATCCAAAGGGCACAACCATTATCTCAGAAGATACTCCTGGCAATAAAATCTTCTTTCTTCGTGAAGGAGAATGTGAACTTGAAAAAACCATTGTTTTTCACAAAAGCAAGAGTTCAGAAACTTTGCGAGTGAAAAAAACTATTGCAAAACTCGGTCCTGGTGCTTGTTTCGGTGAAGAATTACTGATTCAAGATGAACCAACCCATACCTATTCTGTTAAAGTATTTCACTTATTTTGAAAATCTGAATCTAACTAAATCCCCAGGTAATTTCAAGTTCAGCATTATTTTGTTCAGTTGAAATTCCAATTTTGCTTGCAAGATTTCCTCAGCAATGTGCTCATTCGATCAAAGATAATTTTCTAATCAAAGAACAAATGGTACATTCCAAAAAAATCAACAGAATAATTCAAGACATCAACGAGAGCATATTAAACGAGCAAAAACCCACTGTGAAATTTTCTCTTGACAATGATACCTCTTCAGAAACTTCCAACCTATTCAGATCACCAAAGATATATGGCCGGACTCATGTCACCACTTCAGTTGAGAGAAAAAAATTAGAATTAAATGATGAAACTCCAAAATATCTTTCAAGAGATGCAAGCCCAATGAATAAAGATGATTACTACCTCTTCCCAAAACCAGAAAAACCCAGCATGAAAATTCGTGCCAAATTAGTTGAATCTTCTCCCAAAAAACTTTTACGAGAAAGTGCCAAGTAAAATTTATTTCCCCTCCTTTCCTCACAATCTATAGGACTCCAAAAGCAAAAATGGAAGCGGAAATTTTCGGAAATATTCATGTTGCAAATCCTCATGTTCTCCTCAGGAAAGCAAGTACAAATAAGGAAACTGCGAGATGCTTCAAAAACACAAGTATGGACAAAAAAGATCAATCCCAATCAACAACAATGCTGCTAAGAAATCTCGCTTCGCAAATGAAAGAAAAGAGAACCCCTCAAACGCCCAACAATGCTCTCAATATCACCGCATCAAATTGCCACAATATTGATGACTATCTTGACAGTCCAAAACACCATTTGCCAAAGGAGACTACCCATCCTTTCTTAAAACTCAACAACGATCCTGATGACTCAATGAATGCTCATGGAGACCCAAGCATGGACTCAAGCACTTCCAAAATTTTTATCTTGAAAAAAGACCTCTCCAAAAAGATCTTTTCGCATACAAACTCCTTCTATGGGGCTTTATCCTCAAATTACAGGCGAAGTTCACGATCAAATCAGAATTCTGTCGTCACTTTCCAGCGCAGAGGTTCTGCTGCTGACTCAGAAAATTCAGTCGATAATGACCAAACCAGTCTGTTGAGCCCACAGAGTCCGAACAAATTTGAGTCTTTTACTCCGAAAGCAAATGAACCAATAAGGGCTATGAAAAATTTGAAACACACAGCATCATTGAAAAAGTTTGTGCAAAATCTCAAAAAAACTTTTGCAGGTCAGAAATCTGTAGATATATTTGATCCAATTGATTTTATCAATAACTCCATGCGTGCCAAAGATCCCGTAATTTCTCCTCATGAACAGGTTTCCAATGCTTCAACGAGACAACCCAAATCTTCCGTAAGAGGTCCAATTAAAGAAATATTTGCTGCTCAAAACCCTGTTTTAATACAAAGAAGATCTAGTATCGACAGCAAAACTCCTGTTTCACTCCAAAGAAGTCGAACTTCTTCAAAGTCTAATTTATCAACAACAGCTGTATTGCAGAGCTCCTTTGCTATTAAAACCAAGAGTCCTTCAGTTGAAAAACTCATCAAATTCCAAAAGCTCAAAAAAGATACCAGCGCCAATATACTTCCACTCAAACTGATAAAATAGATTTTTCTCAGCTTTTAGCTTGTTTTTCAAATAATTTGTATACTAAATATTTTTTTCCTATTCTATATAGAGTTTTGTAATTGAATTATCATTGTGATCTTCTGCTTATGATCACCATAAGACACGGCAAATTTTTCTCTCTCACTTTTCTCAACCAACTTAGAAGGCATTATCAATATAAAACTCAAGAAATTTCATAAATTTTAAAAATCATTTTTATACTTTAATTAGTATTTAATATAATCAAAAAAAGATGGTAATTCTCATGATCCCTCCAATCTTTCTTATTCTTTCATTTAGATCAGATTCCTCCTTCTTATCAACAGACAAGGCAAGACTCGTTTGTCAAAATGGTATGTCAACTACGATGAAACTGAAAAGAATAAATTAACCGGTGAAATCCACAGAAGAATTGTCGTCAGAGATTCTAAGCATACTAATTTTGTCGAAGTAACTTCACTTCTCAGTTTCATTTGCAATAAGTTATATCTAGTTCAGAAACTATAAAATCATCTACAGAAGATATGCTGGTCTTTATTTCGTTCTCTGTGTCGATATTAATGATAACGAACTCACTCATCTCGAAGTACAAACTGATTTGAAAAACAGCTCTTTTAAATCCACTTTTAGTTTATCCATCTTTTCGTCGAAGTCTTGGATCAATATTTCGGAAATGTCGTTGAATTAGATATCGTTTTCAACTTCCATAAAGTAATAATCCTTTCTTTTTTTGATTTATTTAAATCCTCATCAATCAAAGGTCTACGGAATTTTGGATGAAATGATCATTGGTGGCGAGATTATGGAAACATCAAAAAGCATAATTCTAGGTATACTATTTTTGCAATACCTTTTGAGAATAATAAAAATTATAGGTGCACTTAGAGGAATAGAAAACTTGGAATAAGAATTCAAATGTATTTACAATTTGAGATGTCTGCTCCATCGATTATTAAACTTTTTACGACTTGACTTGGTATGACTTTGTATTGCGAGTATCCATCCATAAAGATACCTTCTTACTTTAATAAAAAAAAAGCTTTATTAAATGCTTCAAAAACTTCAGTCTCTTCAGATGCAAGATGAATACCAAAAAAAAATTTTCCAAGTGTAAATTCTATTGTTTCACAACAAAAGTCTTTTTTGGCGCAATATTTTCACTTTTATAAGTTTTTTTCAAATTTCTAAATAATTGAGGCCATACTAATCCTCGTCATTTCATTATTTTTCTAAATTTCTCCCCCTTTCCTTTCAGAGTGAGTTCTTGATTTTTTGAGCCCAAATTGTTTTTGTTCTAAATTACTCATTGCAGAATTGATTTAAATCAATTTACTTTTAAGAATTTATCCAAACACGAAATAAACTCCATCTTTAAAGTACTTTGAATCCTCGACATCTCTCACCCTTTAGAATGGAAGACAGCAATTTAAGAAGAAAAACTGGAATGCAAAAGATTGACAACTATATTGGAAGAAAGAACCATGATCCTGACCTCAATATGTTCTTATTAGGTATGGACCTCACCAATTTTGGCCTCAACCTCACTGATAATGAGTATAATTCACATAAACCTCCTCTCAAAATTCTTAGGAAAATCTATCCCAACTTTGGTTCTCCATTTTCTGCAAATCCCACTCGTAAATGTGATCCTCAAAATTTCGCACTCCCTCAATGTTATCTCAAAACTCAAATCAGCTTGAGCAAACAATATTTCAAAAAATTCCCTGATGAAACTCTCTTCTACGTCTTTTATAATTACACTGAAGAAACCCACAGATACAATGCCACTGAAGAATTGTAATATAAATGCTATTCAAGTCAGTATTTTTATCATCTATTAGATATGGAAGAGGATGGAAATATCACTATCCCACTGAAACCTGGATCACTGAACAAGACCCCGCAAATAAAAAATATTTCAACACTTTGAATTGGCATATCAAAGGATTACAAGATGGAGAAATTAATCAAGAAGAATACTTAACCTTGAACGAATTCAAACTTCAAAACACTCAATAGACAGTTTTTTATTGTTGATTGCATTGTCGTTGTCCCCCTTCCTTTATACTAAATTTCTAATTGGTTTTGGTTGATTAGTTATACCTTATAATTATATAAAAGAACTTGTTTATTAAGATCACATAAAGGAAAAAATTTTCTCGGAATCAATCAAGGTTTTTTGAGCTTCAAATTACATCATAATTTGAAAAAATAAATAATATATATGTGCATGGAATGTTATTTACAAAAATAACCCTTTTTTAGCAAAAATACTACATATAATTCACAACATATACTCAAATTTGCTTATTTAGAACAATTGAGATTTAGTTTCAGCTCTGGCTTTATTAAGATTATCTAATTGTTTTTGTCCCAATTTGACTTGTTGCTTTTCAACGTTCTTCTTCTTCTTGATGGTCTTTTTCAAAATTTGCTGAACACTAAGAGAGATTAGAAAACATCTCGCAATCACAAATTACTCTTGATTATATTTGGTATTTCCTTTTTCTTCAGTATTGTATCTATACCCTTGCTTAGGAGCTCTGTATTCCAAATCCTAATTTTCATTTTAATCAACTAATGAGAATGAGTCACATACAACAACGATCTTTCTTCCTTTAACTTCTTTGCCATTCAATTTCAAAGCAACTTTGGAGGCTTCAGCGACTTTAAAATCAACGTAGCCAAATCTATTTTCTTTATTAACAAACTCCAAATTTCTCAATTATACCCTTTGAAATGTCCTTGGAATGGGTGATAAGATAAACGGACATTATCGATAGCTCCACAATGTCTGAAAAGATCTCCGACCTCATCTTCAGTAATATCGTAAGGGAGGTTTTTAACGAAAATTGTCTTGGTGGGGTCAGCTCCTTTATAGGTACTCACTGAAAAATTAGCTCAGAAAATATACTCTTCGCTTACCAACATGCTTTGAGTTTTCGCCTTTTGCTGGCTTGATTTCAATGTATCTTCCTCCGATCTTTTGGTTGTTCAATTCCAAAGCCTGATGAAAATGAGAATATTAAGTTCGTTAGAAGGATATACTTTCTTTCTTGCTTCTTCGTCAACAAAAGTAACATGACCATATCCCAATAATCTACCAGTATCTTGGAATTTTGGAAGCTTCATTTCACTAATTTTCTTTGTTTTATGGTTGAAAAGGGAGATTGTTACGTTATTTCACCGCATTCGCTAAAGAATTGTCTGATTTCATCTTCAGTTGCTGCGTATGGCAAACCAGAAATAAAGACGGTCAAATCTTTCTTTTGAGCTGAATCTGTGATCATCTTTAGTTTTGAGATTGGATGTATTAAATTTTATTCTGATATCTACGGATAAATAGCTTCTCATTTTACCGATACTCAATTATTCAATTCATTAAAACCACACTCTACTTGTTTTGCTGTCATATGAGTAAGTCAGAAATCGAATTCTCTAGAAATATCACAAAATAGTTGCAAAGAAAAATTTTTTCATCAGATTGGGATCAAGAAAATAACAAAAGATTTCTCTTTCGATTGTCAGACTAAGATATTGAAATCAAAAAAATAAAATTATACTTGAAAGCTCAAAAAAAATTTCTTCATTCGAATCATAAAAAAACTCCACAGATTTCGTTTCCACATCAATGTTTCACAGTAAACTATTTTTGATGACACAATGTCAATTATTTGCTCCTCGATTGATGAATAATAACAAGTTTTCCTTTATTCAGCGGAATTTTACGACATTTTCTCCATCAGTGACAACTTTCAATTTTCTTCAATACGCTGGCGATTCAAATCAAACAACACTTCAAGCTGATAAAATCCCTAAACCTAAACCAACCTCACCAGCTGAAGATGCTTTGAATGAAAATTTTGATCCAGATATTGTTGTGAATCAAGATGATGATTTTAGTGATGGTCTTGAGTCAGGTGATGAATATTTATTCACAGAATCAGATGAATCAGATGATGAACTTCCTGGCAAAAAAGGATGCTGATGCTGAAGCTAATTAATTGGTTGTTGTAAATAAGCATATTTTGTATAGTTATTTTCTTATATGCAAAATTGTAATTCTGTAAAGATTTTGGAATATATCTTTTCCAGGCTTTTAAATGGACTTCTCTCATTGATAATTACAAACAATAAGTTTTCAAACCAAACCAAATCAAATCAAATAAATATGTAAAACCACATCAACACTCAACATTCAACACCATTATTGAGAATCTAAATATCTAATTTTATAACTACTGACAAGTTCTTTGGAAGCCATGGGAGTAATAGAAGCAGCATGAGTCAAGCAGACAATGTAATCTTGATCTTGAACGATACCATCCTTTTCGCTGTACAAGACAATTGCACCTTGGCCAGCTTCTTGAACTTGCTTTCTCAATTCCTCATTTGGAATATCGACGTATTTCACATTGTTGTTTTCAATGAAAAATTTGAATTCCTCAGCAGAACACTTGATCTTACGCTTGTTCATATAAGGGAAGATTGCAGAAATGGCATCTTGGCACAAACGATAAATACAGTTGAATTCTTTGAATGCGTCTTTATTCTTAGAGAAAGCCTTCACACCAGCATTCAACTTAAGCACCAAACCTTTGATTTAGGAATTAATATCAAAATCTTTTGTTTAAGATCTTACCTTTGGACTTGTCTAAATCCAGGATCTTTCTGATGCCAGGAGAGATCAAGTAAACCTTCTTGTCTCCTGGAGTTTGTTGAATTAATAAATCTCTTAATTTTTCATCCAATCCATAATAATCCCTGATAGATTCCCAGTCTGGTTTTTCAAGTGTCACAAAGGTTTCCTTCTTCTTTTTCTTTTCTTTTTGTTCTGAACCAGCAGCAGCAACAGGTTCTTCCTCAATCACTTCTTGCTTGTTTTCTCCCTCTTCTTTCCCTTCACCAGTAGCTTCAAGAGCATGCTTCAAAGCTTCTTTCTCATCAACATCACCAGTGACCTTCTTGATTGCTTCAGCATCGTCATCTTCTTCAACAGTAACCTTGGCTTCAGCAACTTGAGGCTTTCCAGCATTAACACCTTCATTGGAACCTTGTCCTCCAAAAACGACGTGGTTCTTTTTTCTGATCAAGGCCAAATAGAAACCTCCCGTATTTTGATCATGTGGCATCAGTCTCACAGTATTTTGAATCTTGTAGACATCTCTCATTTTTTCCAATGTATCAGGGAACATGGTTGCTCTAAGTTGTCCCTTATAGTCTTTGGGAATTTGGTCAACTGATTCATAAATATCAAAGAAGCTTTCGGGAGTGGTCTCTTTCTTTTCACTGCTTTCTATTTCACCTTCCTTCTTTTCTTCTTGCATATTCTCCTTAGCTTTTGTCTCACAAACAGGCCAGCTCAATAAACCCTTTCTTGAGATCAAACCTGAGAGTTTTGAGATTCTTATTCTGCAAAAAAATATTTCATTACCTGGAACTCTTTCAGTGATGTCAACAAGTTCAAGAGCATCAGAATTACATTTTCTAAACAATTCAGTCACAACAGCTTCATCCTAATTTCACATTATCACTATTTCCCTTTTCAACTTACTTCAATAGGATTGATGGAGCAAGTTGAGTACAAAATCAAACCCCCAATTTTACAGAGCTGAACAGCTCTCATCAAAATTTGGAGTTGGAGACCGTGAAGACACACACCATCTCTAGGGGACCATCTGGCCCACTTTTGAGGAATCTTTCTGATAGCACCATCACCAGTACAAGGGACATCAGCCAAAATTTTATCAAAATAGAATCTATTAGTGCTTCCCAGGGCGGCTTCTCCTTCAGCTTTCAAAGTGGGGAAATATTGAGCGTGATGATTCACTACCATCATTCCAGCCGTGCTGATTCTTTGAACCTGGTGGATAAGCATATTGGCTCTGCTAGTATCCACATCATTTGCGACAACACCTCCTTGAGTGAGTTGCTTATTTGCAGATTCATCTCTATACAAAAATTCGAGAAGTTGTGATGTCTTGGATCCTACAGATATTAATAATTAAACAAGCCAGCCTCAATACCTGGAGCAGCACACATATCGAAAACGATATCATTACTTTGGACATCCAATAATAAAGGAGGAAGCATAGAAACCAATTCTTGTCTGGTGATTAAACCTGAATCATTGGCTTGTTGAATGAATTTATGGAGTCTTTGATATGCCTTGTTTCTCTTGAGTTCGTAACGGAAGGTTGTCATCTCCCAAACTAATTCTCTAGGATACCAGGAGATATTGGAGAGCTTTATTTGTTCTTGAATAGATTCATAATCAGCTTCTTCATTATCTTCTTGGCCTTCCTTTTTCTCCTTCTCTTCAGCCTTAGTCTCTTCAGTTTTCATCTCACCTTCGGGGATGGCTGAGGTCATGTTTTTAATAAAATCAGGATGCTTGATCTTCTCCAAAAAGTTTTTGTAGTTGGGAACATTCTCATTGATTCTAAATGTAACAGGGAGCTTCTCTCTAAGAGTGGCCAAGAATCTGTTGAAGTCAGATTCATTTGTGAATTCTTCTTTCAGGCAGAGCTAAAATATTTGATCAGGTCCAATCTTATTTTTTGTCTTACTTTGTAATAAGCTTCGAAGGATTTGTTTTCCATCACAAATCTGTCGTTAGAATAATAGTCATCCTGAGTAGTATTCTGCTTCTTCTTAGTCTGTTGTCTCTTGTCTTTCCAATTATTCTTTCTCTTGGATTTTCCCATATCTTTAACAAATTAAATAAATTAGAACTTTTTATATGAAAATCTGCATCCTCTCTCTTTTACTTTCCTAATTAAATAAATCTATTCTGACCTCAGACTCACTCACTCATTGAAATTCTTTCTTTCTTCCTCATGGGACATGGCGAAAAAAATTCCGAATTTTTTTTTAAAGAATTTTTCTAGGATGAGAATTTTGAAGAAGGAAAATTTTATCGATTTCTTTTCATTTTTTCAGAATTCAAAAAAAAATCCACAAAGTTAATCTTTTGACAAATTGCCTTCTTCTGATCACCTAATTCTATTCTAAGATGTCAGCAATCATCAGCATGCATAAAATTTAATTATCAGTTACACAATGACAATAATCTCAGGTTTTGCTTTTCGCATTTTTATGAAATTCTACAAAATATTTTCCTGTCCTCAATCTCCATTTCGGATCAATTCTTTCTCCCTGAATACTATCCTTAAATATTACCTACCGTTTCGTTCAAGAGTAGTATTAATCTGGTATTTCACTGTATCCCAAAAATCAAAAATTTTTTGTCAGCTTCAGACTTTCTTTGATCATAATCGAATAATTCAACAAGGGCTTGGAGTTTATGTTTTTCAAATGATTCACCTATCTTCTATATAGAATAAAAAATTCCTAAAATTTTTTGTTTTGTTGAATTAATTTTCCCTTAAAACGCTATTTTCTCACTCATCTCTCTCGTTCCTTTCCCAGTTAATGAGTATTCCATAAAGATAGGAATCATATCATTTCTCTCTAATAAGTGGATTTTTCTGGAGGTGAATGAATTTGCACTCAAGAAATTAATATGTGTAACAGTTTTTTGATTTCGCTTCGAAACCTACAATAAAAACTTCAATTACGAAACCATTGATTTTCAAAATCTGCCAGAATTCCCGACCTCAGTCATAACAAGGGATCTGAATTCCGCAAAGAAATTCTCGAGTCTCACTAATATTAACTCAGATAAAACCAGCTCAAACTTACTGAATTTAGGTATGAATAAAAAATTATTGAAAAACCTGGTTCGAGAAGCTTCTCAACTCTATTTTAGTTGAACTTTAATCAAGAATCGAAAGCCACACAGACCATTTTTAGCTGTATCTTTTTTCTCTTTCGAATCTTGAAGTTCTTTCGGTTAAATCTTTGCAAGACAAAGAATCTTTTGTTCTTCCATGATGTAGACAAACACATTTCCATTTTCTCTCACTCTCAGTGATGAATTTCAAATATTCAATTAGATCTTGAAAATTTGGTTCAAAATATTTTCAAAGTCCAAAGTTTAGATTTATACTTTAGACTTAGGAGAAATCAAGGCCTCTAAAGGCGCGGCAGTACATCTTTGGAGTCGAAAACAGAGTCGTGAATAAGTACCAAGATTTATATTTTCTCAATAAAAGCATCAAATTATTAACTTTGGCCCTTTAAACGATGGCTATTTCAGCTTCCGAAGGATGTTTAATTATCAATTAACTCAGATAATTCAAGGCAAGAACAAAATTATTTAAAGCAATTCGAGGAATTAATTTGCTGTATACTGAATTTTCTAAAAAGTGCAACTTATTTTCTAATTAAAATCTACAGAAACTCTCTTGACAGAAATTTTTCATCACCTCTGGCACTCGCCTCATGATATTGTCAAAGCTTGCGTTTCTAAAACCCCAAAAACCATTTTTTCTCCTTCAACAATTATTTCAACATTCAAGATGAAAATTAGAACCTTAATCAAATCTTATCCCACCAAAAATTGAAAAAAAAAAATCTGACTCATTTAAGTCCTCAAGACTTCTCAACCCACGTGGTTTTCCTCTAGGTCTCCCCTTCTATAGAATTCTAAATCCTAATGGAAGAGGAAGGATAAACTTTGGAAAAAGTATTTTGGATTTCTCGAAGCTTCCAGATCATGCCGGGATAAATTTTCTAGATAGGGGTTTTTTTATTTTTAAACTTTGATGATGAAGGATTAAATTTCCTTCAACAAGCAGAGTTTCCCTCCTCTCATAGGAAAGATTTAGGTGTTCTATATCTCTCAGATGTAGCATTATCCTTGGGGAGGAATTTAAATTATTCAAGTATAAATACAAACACAAAATGAAATCAAAAGAGTCTGACTGAATATTTGTCTTTATTTTGACTTTTTTTATTTGAAGATGGGAAATTCTCAAAATTCCATTTTCAGCCAGACCAGACAAAGTGAAAATAAAGATGACAAAACTTCTCTGGCACTCTCTTCAATCCCTTCCAAGGCTCTTGTCATCAACTTTGTCCAGATCCAAAAAAAGTTTCATCTTGAATTGACTGCTTCCAATCTATCTTTCCAAAAATTTCAAAAAGAATTTGAAAAAGAAATAAACTTTCCCCCTGATGCTGAGGCTAAATACTATACTATCAGCTCTATTACTTCTGAAGTCGAAATGATCGAAGAAGACTATCTACTTTCAAATATTACTCAAGAAATCAACATCGAAATTTCAAAAAAGGCCTCCAAAGCCAAAATTATTGACCTCACTCTCACCATTATCAAGAATGACACTTTTGAAGTCCTAAGCACCAAGACTTTCAACTTTTTACCAATCAAGCACACCCTCCTTTTTCTTAATAAGACTGAAAACACTTTCAGATTATTTAAAGCTGTAGACACTCTTCTCTCAGATCCCCTAGATACTGATAAATCCCTGCTTGATTATCAGATTGAAGAAGAACAAGTCAACCTCATTGTAAACTATCCATCGGCTGCAGATATTGTCAAAGTCGTCATTTTGAATAATAAAGGGATTGACGTATATGAAATCGATAAATATATGCGCATCTCGCAGCTTACAGAGTTGTACAATAAAGAGACCAATGGCTTCTTTGTGCTCTGTAACCCCGACTCGGGCCTCAAAATATATGAAAACTTCACTGTCGCCATGCTCGTCAAGGACAGAAAAAACATCTCTTTTATGGTCCAGGAATTTGACGAGTACTACAGCAAAAATATAGAATCTGTCAGACAGAACCCTCTAGAAAAAGAAGACGTCAGAACCAACTTTCTCGAGCTCCCAGACTAAACCTTGCCCATGTACATATTATATCCTTCCTTCCTACCTAAATGAAAAAATGTTTTGTATCTTTGGAATCAAACTGTAACTTTATCTAATCATGTCTGTATATAAAAAGTGTGGAATGTCTTTTTTCGTAAATTCTGATTTGCTCTAATGCTTCATGATTAATTATAATTTGCAGAGAGTTTAATTCGCTCGAAGCCAACCAAAAAATAATTATATAGAACCAATCGTCATTTGTCGATTCGAAATTTATTTTTAGAATTCGACGATTATTTGAAATTTAAATTGAAACTTCTCTACTTAAAGATCTCGATATACTTTGCTATAAATTACAATTCATTTTCTCTCATTTTTCCAAAAATAAATTTTGTGGCTTATCTAATGGATCTTTCCGCTTTTCAAGCCTCCACTTCCCACTACAATAAAACCAACATTGACCTTGATCAATACTACCTTGATAAAGAGAATTGTAATGTACATCAACCCAGAGTTGCTGAAAGGCAAGTTCTACAACCCAAGAATATACACTACAACCCCTTGTCTGAAATCACCGACGACACTTTCACTCAATCTACCAAAGAATCTTCCCCTGACTATGACCAAACTCCCATCCTTGGTGGCAATATTTTCCAATCTTTCATTCCTATTAATCAAAACATCCAAAAAAATTGCCTCCACCTCAACATCAT
>Ga0182738_1005022_pt1 | contig 14312 bp, 12 predicted proteins | sample eDN5th30CBELigMG_FD_128876 | JGI IMG/M metagenome (GOLD analysis project Ga0182738, IMG submission 128876) | Enriched Miracle-Growth compost microbial communities from Emeryville, California, USA - eDNA 5th pass 30_C BE-Lig MG (version 2)... ... | reverse complement strand
GTCATCATCAAGCTGCGGAAGCCAGAGCATAGCGCCCGCTGGCAGGAGGAAACCTTCGATTACGTTGACCAGCACCGCGACCGAATCATTGCCGACCTGATCGGTGCCCTACAGGCCGAACCTGAAGAACTGCGTCAGGCGAGCCGCTGGGGCACCTGGGAGCGGGATATTTTGGCCCGGCTGCCCGAACCGAACGAAGCCGCCGCCGTCATTGCCGAACGCCGCGCGGCCGTGGACGTGGAAGCCGAGGAGAGCAGCATCATCGAAGAATACTTTGAGCAACAGATTCTGGCCCTGAACTACGAGGATTCCGACCGTGTGTTCATCCCCAGCCGGCTGGCAGCTCAATGGTGGTGCGAAGCAACAGGCGACAAAGCAACGGTTACAGGTGCGGTTCGCCAACTCAAGCAACGGATCGACGAAGGTAGCATTACCCGACTTGCCATTTCGCCCGGACGGACGCACGGCAGAGGTTTCGTTTGGTGGGGAAATGACCCAAACCCATCAAAATCACTCGCCTATGACATTGAAACGCGCGTTGTCTACCAGACAACGCGATGACAGGCAGGACGCTTAGGACACTGCTAGGACGCTTTTCTATCGCGCCGACCTTGTTCCTAAACTGTTTGCTTGAAATAACTTGCACAAACAATAGGACGCTTAGGACGCTTAGGACGCCTACTAACTTTTACGTGAATACATACATAAACGTGTAAAGGGAACACAATAGAACGAAAGCGTCCTATGCGGCAGAAGCGTCCTATCGCCGGGTGCGGTGAGGTGGTAGCCAAGAGGACATGCCTGCCACCACCGCTGCCCCATCGCGCCGCAGCGGGTCCTCCGACGCCGCGCGGCAACAGGCGAGACCTTCGGGAACTGCCGAAATCCGCGAGTGAGTTTCTTTCTTTTCTAGATTACGCGAATTGCCATCATGCGAATTTGCCCTGAATGCGGCGGAAAAACCAAGGTTTTGCGGACCACGGATTGCCGCGAGTACACCACGCGCCGCCGTCAATGCGATTCCTGTGGGCATCGTTTCACGACTGTCGAGCGAATCCCTGGCACTACCCCCACCGCTATATACAGCGGTCAGTTCGCTACATGCATAGGGCAACTGGTCAAAACACTCGGCGTAAATACTTCCAGGAATTCGTCATTTCCTACAATCACAGACAAGGAGCCTAGCAATGCCCGAGCAGATGACCGCCGTTGAACGCCAAGAGGACCGCGCGAGCGACTACTTGCTTCCGCTGTGGCGTGCCATCGACGAGCTGCCGCACTACCCCTGCGACACCAATACGGTGATTGCCCTGGCCGACGCCGGGGGCTACGTGGTCGATCACAACGTTGTGCGGGAGTTTGTCCGCAAGGGCTATTTCCCAGCCCCGAAGCGCCACCCGCAAACATGCCAATACGCCTGGTCCGCGACCCATATCTGCCTCTTTATCGAGGCCCTAGACCTGCGCCGCAGGTGGCAACCGCATCACCCGCTGCACGCCCACAAGCTGTGGGCCATCGAGGTCAAGGACCTGCTGGCCAAGGAAGCCGGCCAAAACGCGATTCCCGACTTGGACCAGTACAGCGTCGAGGACCTGATTTTGATGCTGGAGCAGAACGCCGATCAGGGCATCCGGCAGGTGATATGCCACGCCCTGCGGCTGAAGCTGCCCGAGCATTTCGGCCCCGTACCGGAGGACCGCAGCAGTGACCCGACCGCTTAATCTGTCCGCCACCGTCGACATTCAGGCCCGGAAGCAGGGCGCCCCGTCGATCGTAATTGAGGGCTACAACGGCGGGCTGATGAGTGCGGCACCCTATGGGCTGCTGGCCATCGACTTGAATGGCGCGGTGCTGGCCTCGCAGGTGCCAATCCTGGTCGACCACGATTCCAGCCTGCAAGGCATCATCGGCTACGGCGTGCCGAGCGTTTCCGCTGGTCGGCTGATTGTCTCCGGCACGTTGTTGAACACGCCAGCCGCCAATCAGGTGCGAGAGCTGGCACGGGCCGGCATGAAGTTTCAGGCCAGCGTGGGCTTCGAGCCTACGGCCGCGGTACGGCAGATAAGGGCGGGCGAGTCAGTCACCGTCAATGGCCAGACATTAACCAGCAACCGCCCTTGGGTTTTGGTGCCCGCTGGGCGTCTGCGGGAAATTTCAGTTCTTGCGGTTGCGGCCGATGCTACGACCGCCGTCCACATCGAGGGAAAAGCAATGGAACCCGATTTTCGCAATTGGCTGGAATCGCAGGGATTCACGCCCGAGAGCATGACCGAACAACAGTTGGCCCCCCTGCGTGCCGCCTGGAGCCGCCCGGCTGGTCATGAGCCCGACGCTGAGCAACAGCGCGTGGCGGCTATCCAGCGTATTGCCGCAAGCGTGATGACTGACAAACAACTTGCCGCAGCGGTTGCTGACGAGGCCATTCTGTCCGGCTGGACACCGGAACAGGCAAGCGCGACGCTGCTGGAGCGCATCCGGGCTGCGCGGCCTACCAACGTGGCGATTCATGCCGCCGGCGGCAACGGCTACGTCGATACCTTCAGCACGCTGCAAGCGAGCTTGCACGTCATGGCCGGCCAGGACGAGCTGGCCGTCAAAACCTTTGGTGAACGTGCTGTTGAGGCTGCCCGCCGCAAGCCGGTCGGGGGCTTTATGGGCTGGCTCCGCGCTGCCCTGGCAGCATCGGGCCGAGAGGTCCCCAGCACGAGCGGCGAGCTGATTAAAGCCGCTTTCAGTACCAGCGAAATCAGCAACGCCCTGGGCAACACGATCAACCGCAGCCTAGAGCAAGCCTACCGCGAAGCCCCTGCGACTTGGCGGGCTTTCGCCAGCGTGCGGTCGGCGAACGACTTCAAGCAGCACACTGCGATCCGGCCGAGCTTTGTCGGTCAACTGGAGCAAGTCGGCCCCGGCGGTGAGATCAAGCACGGCCATCTGGAAGAAAGCCTGTTCCAGTGGCGCGTCGACACCTTCGCCAAGATGCTGAAAGTTACTCGCCAGGACCTGGTCAACGACGACCTGGCCTTTATCGCAGAAACCCCGACGCTGATGGCCAAGATGGCACTGCGTGCGGTGTCCGACTTGGTTTATCAAACGCTGCTGAGCGCTGGCGGGTTCTTCGATGAATCGCTGGGCAACCTCTACGACGACGACGCGGCGGGGCTGAGCATCACCAGCTTAGCCGAAGGCATCCGCCTGATGCGGACGCAGCGGGACGATCAGGGCAACGATTTGGACATGGTGCCCCGGACGTTGCTTGTTCCGCCCGAGTTGGAGATAACGGCGCGGGCGATTCTGGAGTCGGTCGAGCTTCAGCTGGAATCCGACACCAGCGGCCCGACCGGCAACGCCCTGCGTGGTGCGGCTGCCTTGCAGGTTGAGCCGCGTTTGAGCAACAGCGATCGGTTTACCGGCACCAGCGCGAAGGCGTGGTATCTGTTCGCCAGCCCGCAGGATGCCCCGATCATCGTCGGTTTTCTGCAAGGCCGGCAAACGCCCGTTGTCGAGTTCTTCGGCATGGATCACGACGTCAACACGCTGGGCGTCGCGTGGCGAATCTATCACGACTTCGGCTGTGCCCTGGGCGACTTCCGCGCCGCGGTCAAGAGCTTGGGCGAAGCCAGTATCGAGTAGGTGAGTAGCTCCCGCGGCTTTGCCGAGGGAGAGGTCTTGGCCCCCGCGGGATTCGTCCCACCCGCGGGGGCTTTCTGATACACGCGATGAGTATTCGGCATGACCAATAAAACAACCTTCCAGTTGTTCGCAGATGGTTCCGGCGTGGTGTGCCACTGGCGCATGGCTCACCCGCATAGGTCCGGCAGCCAGCCCGCGCCGCCCAAGTCTGAGCAGTTGCAAAGCACACCGGACCAACCAAGCGCCGCCGCGCCGGATGCCACCAATATGGCCGGCACGTTCTCGCCCATCACGGCAGCCCGGTTGGGATACCAGTTGCCGATTCGGCCGTTGTCGTAGGGCGCCACCACGTCGAAGCGGTTGAATTCTGAACGTAGATCGAAGGATTGAGCGAATGGCAATCACGGTTGAGGAAAAACTAGGCAGCCCAGTCATCACCGGCGGCGAAGATCCGTCCGCGGAGGTGACGTATATCATTCGTGGCACCACGAGCGAGGTCGACGCCTACGCATCGCTACTGAGCAAGGTTGAATCTGAATATCTCGGGCTGGTCGCCAAGTCGACGCGGCTTGAGCCGAGTGACACAGCAAACAACATCTGGGAAGGCAGCATCCGGTACGGCAAGCGGGTGCGTCCGCCTGGAACGATCACGCTGAGCTTTGACACGGCGGGCGGCACGCAGCAGATCACGCAGTCGCTCGGCACGTTCGACGTGGTGGGGCTTCCGGGCGAGAATCCGGCAGACTTCCTCGGGGCCATCGGCGTCAACAACGACACCGTCGAAGGCGTTTCGATCAACGTCCCGCAGTTCACTTGGACCGAAACTCGCATCTTTGATTACGACTACATCCCGGCCAGCTACTCGGCCATCCTGTACCACCTGACCGGCACGGTGAACGCTACACCGTTTCGGTGGTTCGCTGCGGGCGAAGTGCTGTTTCTCGGTGCATCTGGCAGTACGCGGGAGGAAAGCGACAACAATATCGTCTGGGAAATCAGCTACAAGTTTGCCGCATCACCGAACGAAACCGACCTAACCGTGGGGCCGCTCACCGGCATCAACAAGCGCGGCTGGGATTACCTTTGGGTTCGCTACGAAACCCGCGAGGACAAGGTGGCTAAGCGGCTTGTAGAAATGCCCGTGGCGGCCTACGTCGAACAGGTGTATCGCTTCAGCGACTTCGGCGCCTTGGGCATCGGGTACTAACTTAGAAACTCCGCAATTTTGCGAAGTTTCCTGGCAACAGCCCCCGCTGGTCTACCCATGAGCAAGAAACCAGAAGCCACGACCACCGGCCCGCGCGTGCGGCACATGATCACCGCGCAGAACGTCCGCGACTTCAATGGTGGCGCCTGCCGCCGCTGCGGCTGCAAGGACGTGCGGCACATTCGCAACGCCAACGGGGAGCGCAAGACGGTTTGCCGCTTCTGTGCCGAGCCCGTTGGATAAAAACGAGCCCCGCATTTGCGTCGTAACGCGATGCAAGGCACCTGCCCGATACCTGAGTCAAAAAACGGCCCGAATGCGGGAGAATGCACGCCAGGGGGCTTAAATCGGAAATGGCTCATTGCGCGGCCTGCAATTGACGGAAATCGGCACCTGCGGCATACTGGGGGCGCTAAAACCGCTGGGCGAAAGCCCGGCAGAGTACGAAAGGACAATCTGATGTTGCATTGCATCTGGCCCAAAGGCCCGTGCGCTTGTGCGCGGTATCCAAGCGATGACCCCCGTAGGGGGCGAGCAAGGACCGCCGGGCGGTTTCGTACCCGCCTTAGCAACGAGTGCGCGGGCCTTTGGGCCGTTCTATGCGCGTCGGGTTGTCAGCCCCCGCGGCCAGCGGGGGCATTCCCGCTGCGCCGTGGGGTATCTTGCTGACCCGGCGCGCGGGAGGCTCCATTCCGTGAACGCCCTACATCTCCCCGAGGCCCCGTCTGCTGTTCTTACTGCCCGTCGCCACGACGTCGCCAGCTTGCGCGTCGTACAAAGCCTGCTGGAGCCGATACAGGCGATGCTGGCCAAGTGCTGTGGCAAGGACAGCCCCGAGGCCACCGCGACCGACCGCCGCGACCTGCTGGCCCATGCTCACCGGCAAGGTTTGCTGGGCGATGACGACTTGGGCCGCCTGTTGGCCCTGGTGGACCATGCCGAGAGCGGCAGCCCGCCCAATTCCGCGTTTATGGCCGTCGCCAAAGCTGTAGGCGAGCGGATCACCGCGACCGGCCAAGAGCTGGGCGTGCGTGAAGTGGCCGAGGGCGTCGAGATCAACTTGGGCGCCCCGCAGCATCCTGCACGTAAGGCATTGAAGCCGGCCGCGCAGCGATGGCAAGCCTACGTCGAGGCCACCGCCCTGGCGGCAGACCCCGCGTTCCATCAATCCATGCTGGCGATGCTCGGCACCGCCAAGCGGCTGCACGCCTGGGGGATGCACGCCGCCGCTGCGCGGCTGCTGGTGCTGGCCCTGGATACCGCCCTGCGGCTGCAATTCCGCCTGGTGTTCCAGGGACGCGACCCGGCCCCGTTTGCTGTTCCGGCCCTGCTGGGCAAGCTGCGTTCGTCCACGATCATCAGCCGCCAAGAGCACGACCTGTTGGCAGCCGGCTGGAAGGCCCGCCAGAAGCCAGACGACCCGACCGCCTGGGAAACGCTCTACCGTGCGTGCCGCGTGGTTGCCGAGTCGTTCTCCGGCATGGTCGCGTGAATCAATCGCATGGCCGGCAGGAAGCCGCCCCAAAGCAAAACAGGCCACCCCGCCAGCATGAAGCCGAGCGGGGCAGCCGATCCCGTTGAAGGCGATTCTATGTCAGGTGAAATCACCGTCAAAGTGATGAAGCGCAGCGGTCGCCGCTTCTTCACCATGTACTACGACGACCCTATCACCGGCGAGCGGTACACCCGTAGCACCAAGCAGACCACCGAGAAGGCTGCCGAACGGATTGCCGCCGTTTGGGAGGCCGAGCTACGCGGCGGCAAGTACAAGCCGGCCAGTAACGTCACCTGGGACGACTTCCGCGAGCGGTACGAGCAAGAGGTATTGCCGTCCCTGGCGGCTAAGACCGATGCCCAAGTGACGACCGTATTCAACAGCGTGGAACGACTGGCCGGCAAGCCGCAGCGGCTGCGGTTAATCAATGCCGAGTGGCTGTCTCGCTATCAGGCCAAGCTGCGGGAAACCGGAGTTTCTGAGGCCACGATAGAAAGCTACCTGTCCCACCTGAAAGCCGCCCTCAAATGGGCCGTTGAACTGGAATGGCTGCCCGAGGTGCCCAAGGTGAAGATGCCCAAGCGGGCGCGGCGCCAGAAGGTGATGAAGGGCAGGCCGATCACCGGCGAGGAATTTGACCGGATGCTGGCCAAGGTAGAAGCCGGCTTGCTGGCCGTGAAGCCCCAGCCAGGCCGCAAGGCGAAGCAGAAGCGGGCCTGGGGAAGCCAGTCAAAAGCCAAGATGCTGGACGCCAGGAAGCGGCAGGCGGCTGCTGTGGCCGAATCGTGGCGGCATCTACTGCGGGGGCTGTACCTGTCCGGGCTGCGGCTAGGCGAAGCCCTCAATCTGTCATGGGATGACCGGCACGACCGGATCACCGTAGACCTGTCTGGCCGCCGGCCCATGTTTAGGATCCGCGCCGAACTGGAGAAGGGCGGGCAGGACCGGCTGCTGCCGATGACGCCCGACTTCGCCGCGTTCCTGGCCGAGACCCCCGAGGGGGAACGTCGCGGCCCCGTCTTTCGGCCCCTGGGGATGACCGGGCGGGAATGTCGGCAGGTGGATTACGTCGGCAAGGTAATCACCGACATCGGCAAGGCGGCCGGCGTGAAGGTGAACACCGACGCCAAGGGCAGAGTGAAGCACGCCAGCGCCCACGACCTGCGCCGTTCATTCGGTGCCCGCTGGGCCCCCAAGGTAATGCCCGCCGTGTTGCAACAACTGATGCGGCATGAATCGGTGGAAACCACCATGCGTTACTACGTCGGCCAGAACGCTGAAGCGTCGGCAGATGCTATCTGGTCTGCCTGGGGCGCCAGTGACACTTTAGGTGACACTCCCCGAGAATCGGCGCGGAACAGCGCAAAAGAAAAGCCGCAAACCCTTGTGGATTAGCGGCTTAATGAGTGGGCGGTACAGGACTCAAACCTGTGACCTTCTGGGTGTAAACCAGACGCTCTAATCAACTGAGCTAACCGCCCGGTGAAAATGGCAAGTACTGCGGCCGCTTTCAGTGCCCTGCGGGATGGCAGGGGCGGCGGCCGTGTGTGCCATTGGCTGTATCTTCTGATCGTACCGGCGGCTTGCCGGTAATGTCAACGTGGGCGCTGCGGGTACCACCGCGGCGGGGGCGGCACCGCACGGCGGCTTTTGCGCCGCGACGATGCGAAAACTGACCGCCGTTTAGGCACCGGCCAGGAAGGCGGTCACCTCGGCGCAGAAGGTTTCCGGTTGTTCAAACGGCACCATGTGGCCGCAGTCTTCCAGGACCTTTAGCTGGGCGTTGGGCAGATGGGCCGCGTAATACTCGCCGTGGGCCAGCGGAATCAGCCGGTCGTGCCGGCCCCAGAGCACCAGTGCCGGCTGCTCCACGCGGTGCAGGTGCTGCTTGAGCTTGGGATCGTGCAGGTACGGGTTCCAGCCAACCCGGGCCGTGGCCTCGCGGGCCCGCAGCAGCAACAGCATGCGCGGATCGTCGTAGCCGTCGGGCAGGGCGAGCGAGACGTTGGGGCCCTGCGGGTCGTGGAATAGCAGCGGCTTCAGCTCGTCGAAATCCTCCACAAACAGTTCGGCAATGGGAGTCTGGTCCAGGTGCAGGCCGGCCGCCGCCGTTAGCACCATTCGCGAGAAGAGGGCAGGGCGGAGAATTGCCACCTCGAGTGTCAGCCAGGCACCCAGCGAAAATCCAACCACCGGCATCTGCTCCGGCAGTTGCAGGGCCCGGTGCAGATCGACATAGTGCCAGGCCATGTCCTGGATGTCGTGGATGGTTTCCAGCCCTTCGGACAGGGCAAAGCCTGGGTGAGCCGGCACGTACACGGTGAACTGCTTTGCCAACTCCTCGTGGAACGGCATCCATTCGGTTTCGCCGCCTGCACTGTGCAGATACAGCAGCGGCGGCCCGTCGCCCGCCCAGGTGACTTGCGTTTTGCGGTCGCCAACGCGGATGAAATCAACCTTTGGCTTCATCGGAAGCGGCCTATGCTGATGGATGGAACATGCTCAAAAGTTGCGGCGCCAATGCGGTTGTCCTATTGAAAATATCTTGCCACCGCCGCCGTCATAAAGATATCAATCGTGATAATGACCTTTATGACGTTGGCGGTGCTGCCGCTGGCTGCGATTGGTCAATCGCTTCACGTACGGCAGGCATTACCTGTTCGGCAAACAGCGTCATGTTTTTGCGCGTCAACTCGGCGGGCAGGCTGCCAAGTTGGAACAGTCCCAGCAGGTTGCCCACGCCCAGGTACTGGATGGCTTCAATCAGTCGATCGCGGACGGTTGCCGGGCTGCCCACCAAGGCATACAGTCCTTCTTCCACCTGCTGGCGCGTTTCGAGCGACGACATGAACTTCTTGAGGGCGCCAGCGATGCGGGCCATCGAGCGCGAACTGGTATAACCCGGCGGAAAGATCAATAGTCCCTTAAGCAACTTATGGGCGAAGTACCACAGGTGTTTTTCATACTCTTGCCAGGCTTGCTCGTCGCTCTCGGCCACGTAGATCGGCAGTAGCCAGCCCATCTGTTCGGGGTGGGCCTGGTAGCCGTTCTTTTCGCAGGCAGCCCGGAAGCCGTCGAAGTTGCGCTTGAAAAACTCCAGATGAAAATAGGGGATGCCCATGTAGCTGTAGCGCCGCTCGGCCACAAAGTCGATGGTTTCCTGGCTACCGGCGCCGGGAACCCAGATGGGCGGATGCGGCTTCTGGATAGGACGCGGCCAGGGATTGACGTTTCGCAGTTTATAGTGCTGGCCGTAATGCTCGAACGGGCCGTCCTCGGTCCAGGCTCTAATGATCAGATCGAGGGCTTCCTGGTACATGCTGCGGGCGAACGTCGGATTGACGCTGAAGCTGTAATACTCCGGCCCGCCGCCAACCACCATGCCAGCAATCAACCGCCCGCCGCTGATGCAGTCGATCATGGCGAACTCTTCGGCCACTCGCGTGGGCGGGTTGTAGAGCGGCAGGGCATTGCCGACCACGGCGATTTTGACCCGCGACGTCTGCCGAGCCAGGATCGACGCGATCAGATTGGGGCTAGGCATCGTGCCGTAGGCGTTCTGGTGATGCTCGTTCACGCAGACGCCGTCGAACCCCAGTTCCTCGGCCAGGATCAATTCATCCAGATAGCGGTTGTATAACTGGCCGCCGTGCTCGGGATCGAACAGCGCGTTGGGCAGCCAGGTCCAGGCCGAACGGTAACGCTGCTCGAAATCTTCCGGCAAGCGGTCCCAAGGCATTAGATGAAAGCAGAAGAATTTCATAAGCGCCGCCTGTCGAAAGGTTGAGAAGTACCAATCTTGTCTAAGTCGGCGAAGTGACTGGTTGGCCTGCTGCGGTGCGAGCGTGCTCGCTTCATCCAAGCGCGCCTGTGGCGGCCCCGCAGGGATGGAATGCCTGCAACGCTGGTGCCGCACGCGCACCCAAAGCGTTTATAGCCTCGCCAGTCGGCGGGGGGCAACCGAATGCGCGCTGGTTGACCCGACCTGACGAATAGATGCCGGGGCGCTAGAAGTTCCCTGTCATCGCTGCTGCATTTGCAGCGATGGCGCAGGCCGGCGGCAGGTTAACCGCGGTCGCTTACAACTCGCGCAGCGCCGCGAGAAACGCTTCGATATGCTCGGCCGTGTTGAATGGGCCGATGCTTACCCGCAGCGTGCCGCCGCTGGCCAGCGTTCCCAGGCTGCGATGCATCCGCGGCGCGCAATGCAGGCCGGCGCGGGTTTGGATGCGGTATGCGGCATCGAGGCCGCCAGCCAGTTCCTGCGGGTCGTAGCCGGCGACACTCATGCTAACGACGCCCACGCGTTCTTGGGCCGTGTCGGGGCCGTAGAGTGTGACGCTATTGTTCTCGCGCAGACCTGCCAACAGCGCGGCGGTTAGGTCCTGCTGGTGTTGCCGCAGCGCATCCACGCCACGGCCAGCAAGCCAGGCCAGCGACGCTTCCAAGCCGAGCAGGCCGGGCACGTTGTGGTTGCCCGACTCGTACCGGTGCGGCATCGCCGCCGGCTGGAACTCTTCTTCGCTGCGGGTGCCGGTTCCGCCTTGCCGCAGCGGCAGCACGCGCTCTTCCAGGCCGGGCCGCACGTAAAGGATGCCAGTCCCCAGCGGTCCCAGCAGGCCCTTGTGGCCGGGCGCAGCCAATAGGTCCACCTGGAGCGCGATCACATCGATCGGCACGTCGCCCAAGGTTTGGGCCGCGTCGAGCAGAAACGGGATGTTGTGCTCGCGGGCGATGGCGCCGACTTCCGCCGCGGGCTGCAAAGCGCCGGTCACATTCGAGGCGTGCGTGAGCGCGATCAACTGCGTGTCGGGCCGGATCGCGGCGCGAATGTCGGCCGGGTCGATGATGCCGCGGCTATCGCAGGGTACGAACGTCACTTCAACGCCATGCCGCTCGGCATGCATGTGTAGTGGCCGCAGCACCGAGTTGTGTTCGGCATCGGTGGCGATGACATGGCCGCCGGGCCGCAGCACGCCATGGATGGCCATGTTCAGTGCGTCGGTGCCGTTGAAGGCGAAGGCCACCTGTTGCGGGCTTTCCGCCCCGATCAGTCGCGCGATGCCAGCGCGAGCCCGGGTGATGGCGGCTTCAACCTCGGCAGCCTCGGCGTATGCGCTGCGGCCTGCCGGGGCACCCAGTTCGCGGAAATAGCGGTCCACGGCCTCGTACACTTCTGGCGGCTTGGGCCAGGAGGTCGCGGCATTGTCGAGATAGATTCGCTGCATCGCTGACTACAGGGGGAGGGCGATCAACCGCCGATCTGGAACATGGCACGCTCGGGTTTCACAAAGTCGGCCTGGTTGATCCCGTGGCCGGGCCGCTTGGCCAGCACGCACGCGCGAATCACGTCGGCCAGCGCGACATCGCCGGGCGAATCGGGGCCGCCGTGGTCGCCGCGGGCTGCCGCCTCGCGCATCACGGCCCGGGCATCCCATTCATCGGTGCCAAACAGGCAGTTGCGCATCTTGCCGTCGGCGGTAATCCGCAGTCGGTTGCAATCGTGGCAGAACGGCTGGCTCACAGGATTGATAAAGCCAATGCGGCCAATGCCGTCGGCAAATACGTAATCGGTGGCCGGCTGGCTGGGATCGGTGCGCTCGGCCGGCAGTAGCGGCGCGATGGCTTCTTCGAGCATGGCCCGGATCTTTTCGCCGGGCAGCACCTGATCATTCTGCCAGGCGTTGTCGGCATCCAGCGGCATGAACTCGATGAACCGCACTTCCAGCCCGTGCCGCCGCGCGAAATGCCCAAACGGCACAACTTCCGCCTCGGTGATGCCGGCAATGGCCACGGCGTTGAGCTTAATGGTTTTGAATCCGGCTGCCTGAGCGGCGAAGATACCTTCCAGCACGCGCTCAAAACCTTCGCGGCGTGTGATCTGGCGGAAGGTGTCAGGGTTGAGGGCATCAAGGCTGATATTCAGTCGATGCAGCCCGGCCGCCTTGAGGTCCTCGGCTTGTTGGGCCAGCAGAATACCGTTGGTGGTCAGGCCGATATCGTCGATGCCGTCGATTGCTGCTAACCGTTCGATCAGCCGCGGCAACTCAGCCCGCACCAGCGGTTCGCCGCCGGTCACGCGCAGCTTGTTCACGCCCAGGCGTGCGGTCACGCGTACGAAGCGTTCGATCTCTTCAAAGGTGAGGATTTCAGCCCGCGGTTTGAAACGCACGTTCTCGGCCGGCATGCAGTAGAAGCAGCGAATGTTGCAGCGGTCGGTAACGCTGATCCGCAGGTTGTTGTGCCGGCGGCCGAAGCGATCGATCAGCGGGTCCCAGGTGCTTGGGCTTGGAGCATCGCTGCTGGCTTGTCCAGGGCGGGCATCGGCGGCGTGGTCGGGGCCGTGGCTCATGGCAGTCGCATCTGGGGGGCCAAGCTGAGGGACGGGCGGTGCCGCCGGGCAGGGCCGATGGTACGCCTTAGGTAATACGTGCGGCCGATCCATCGCCAGAGGGTGAACGATGAACTTCGATGTTCAATCGCTACGCCGGCGGCGACGAGGGCGAGGGCGGCGGTGTGCCGGGGGCAGGCTCGCCCGGATGAACCCACTCCTGGCTGCCGTCATCCCAGTTCTCGCGCTTCCAGATCGGCACTACTTCCTTGAGGGTATCGATCAGCCAGCGGCCAGCCTCGAAGGCGTCGTTGCGGTGCGGCGTGCTGACGGCCACGGCCACGCTGGCCTCGCCCAACTCCAGGCGGCCCAGCCGATGCACGATGCCGCAGTTGATCACCGGCCAACGCTGCCGGGCTTCCGCCTCGAGTTCTTCCATCTTCTTGCGGGCCATGCCGGGGTAGCACTCGTAATCGAGGGCCACGGTTCGCCGGCCTTGGGTGAACTCGCGGACCGTGCCCAAAAACAGCACCACCGCGCCGGCTTGGGGCGAGTTGACCGCAGTTAACAGCGCGGCGGTGTCGATCGGCTCGTGCGTCAGTTCAACCATGCTGCCAGCAAGAAGGAGATTCGGGGGGCAGAAGCAAGGGATTGGCCACTACCCCTAGCCTATCGCGAGCGGCACGGTGCGACAAGCAAGCGGCTTGCGCGCGGCAAAGTGCTTTCGCCAGCTTTAGTTGCTGCTGCGCAGGCCCACCGTTACGCTCGTGCGGCCGCCGATCAGCACACGGTTCCAGAACGGGTGCTGGCGATCGCCGCGGGTGCGGGCGTCTTCCATCAGCAGTTCCAGGTTGGGCTGTACCTGGACGGTTTCGGTGCGGCCGTTGACGTTGAGCCGGATCGGCTGGTCAAAGTTCACCACTTCGGGCGAAAGCCAGATGGCAAGCCGCCCGCCACCGCCCCGGAAGAAGATGCTGTTGTTTTCCAGGATCTTGCCGTTGAAGTTTACGGCCCGGGTGCCGCGCGGGAACGGCCACTGGGTGGGATCGATGTTTGCCCCGCGGGGCATCTCGAGCACCTCCGCCCACCAGAAGTAATTGTCCCACGCCCGCAGCGTGCTGACATTGAACTCCTTGGGGAAGAAGTTGCGGCGGTGCCGGCCCATCCACTCGAACAGGTTGAGGATCTCGTCAGAAAAATGCTCGTGGCCGCGGCCCAGGAATTCCACCACTGTTACCGGGTAGCCGCGCCGCATGTAGCGGTCGAGCGACGATGCGTTCTGCACGGACTTTTCGCCGTCGAACTCGCCGCCGATGACGTACATGGGCAGTTCCGCGGCGTTCTCCCAGTACAGCTTGGGGAAACGATCGCACACGCCGCCAATGGGAATGACGCCAGCCCACAGGTCCGGGTGCGCCAAGCCAATATCCCAGGCCGCATCGCCGCCGGCCGAATGCCCTGAGAGAAACACGCGGTCGGTATCGATGGAGAATCGCCGACAGGCATCGCGCAGGCTGTCGAGCACGGCCAGGTGCTCGTGCAGCGAAAACTGATACCGCTCCTGATGTTCTTCGCCCCAGACCGGAGCGATCACGATATAGCCGTACCGCATGGCCTGGCCGAAGCGGGGCTTGTCGCCCTCGCGC
>Ga0182738_1005021_pt1 | contig 14314 bp, 6 predicted proteins | sample eDN5th30CBELigMG_FD_128876 | JGI IMG/M metagenome (GOLD analysis project Ga0182738, IMG submission 128876) | Enriched Miracle-Growth compost microbial communities from Emeryville, California, USA - eDNA 5th pass 30_C BE-Lig MG (version 2)... ... | reverse complement strand
GGGCGAGGAACAGCGCCAGCGCGAACACGCCGAACGCGAGCGCGGTGTAGTCGGGCAGGCGCCCGGGCTGGGTCAGGCGCGTGAGCCCGGCGGCGAGGCGTACGAGACCCGTCACGACCTGGTCGAAGCCGCGGTCCGGCCCCCAGCCGATCGCCGCGAGCGCCCGCGCCACGCCCGCGCGCGCAGGCCCGAGCTGGGCATAGACGAGGACGCCGAACAGGATGGTGACGGCCGAGAGCACCAGCGGCGCGCCGATCTCGGTCGGCCAGAGATGCGGCTCCGCCCCGGCGGCATGGCCGAGCACGGCCGACGTCATCGGCAGGAGGAATTGCTCGCCCGTCCAGGCGAGCAGCAGCGCCGCGGCGAGGCCGAGAAGCGCCAGCACCGCCGGCCCGAGCACCATGTCCGCCGGCCCCTCGTGGGCGTGGCGCGGCGTCTCGCGGCGCGCGCCCAGGAACGGCTTCAGCGCCACCGCCGCCCCGATCGTCAGCATCAGCCCGTTGCCGAGCACGGCGACGATCAGCAGCACCGCCGCCCACGGCCCCGTCTCGAGCAGGCCCTCGTAGAGCACTTCCTTGGCGACGAAGCCGATGAAGGGCGGCAGCCCGCCCATCGACAGCGCCGCGAGGCACGCCGCGACGAAGGTGACCGGCATCGCGCCCGCAAGCCCGCCGAGCCGCCTCACGTCGCGCGTGCCCGCCTCGTGATCGACGAGGCCGGCCACCATGAACAGCGCGCCCTTGAACAGCGCGTGCGCCACGAGATAGAGCACCGCCCCCGTGATCGCCGCCTCGTTCGAGGTGCCGACGAGCATCACCAGCAGGCCGAGCGAGCCGACCGTCGTATAGGCCAGCATTAGCTTGAGATCGATCTGCCGCACCGCGAGCAGCGTGCCGACGATCAGCGTCGCCCCGCCGAACAGCGGCAGGATCGTCATCCACTCGCCTGTGCCCCCGAGCACGGGGTGCAGCCGCATCAACAGATAGACGCCGGCCTTCACCATGGTCGCAGAGTGCAGATACGCCGAGACCGGCGTCGGCGCCTCCATCGCGTTCGGCAGCCAAAAATGCAGCGGCACCTGCGCCGACTTCGTGAAGGCCGCGCCGAGCACCAGCAGCAGGATCGGCAGATAGGCGCCGGAGCCCCGGACCGCCTCGGGGTCCGCGAGCATCTCGGACAGCGAGGCGTCCCCCGTCGCCCAGCGGATCACCACGGCGGCGGCGAGCAGCGACAGCCCGCCCGCGCCGGTCACGATCAGCGCCTGCAGCGCCGCCCGCCGCGCCGCCGTGCGGGCGTGGTCGAAGCCGATCAGCAGGAACGAGGCGATCGAGGTCAGTTCCCAGTAGACGAACAGGGTGACGAGGTCGTCGGCGAGGACGAGCCCGAGCATCGCGCCCATGAAAAGGAACAGGTACGACAGGAACCGCCCGCGCTGGGGATGGTGGGCGAGATAGCCGCCGGAATAGAGCACGATCAGCGTGCCGATTCCCGCGATCAGCAGTCCGAAAACGAGGCTGAGCCCGTCGATTCGGAAGGACAGGCGGACGCCGTAGTCCGGCAGCCAGTCGAGCCCCGTCAGCACCGGCGCGCCGTCCGCGATCACGCCGAGATGGCCGGCGAGCGTAGCGAACACGAGCGCGGGCACCGCCGCCAGCGCCCACGCCGCGCCGCGGCCGAGCGCGCGGACGGCGAGCGGAGCCAGCAGCGCCGCGAGGAACGGCGCGAGAATCGCGAGCATGGTGCCCTCGCCCTCGCTCATGCGGCGCCGGGTCTCCCTCGGATTCACGCTGTATGACGGGAGAAGCCGGCCCCGAATCCGGCCTCCCAAGGTGATCCTTCGGCAATAGCGACGATCCAGAGGTGGAGCAAGCGCCGCTGCTCCCCCAAAGCCTGATTTTCCAGCAACTCTGATTTGGGTCCAAGCTCCGGGCCGCTCTCGCCGAGGCCGCCCGCGGCACCTATATTTGCCGGGACCCTCCATGCCGCGTCCGCGCGGCGTCGAAAGGCGCGACCCGAGAACCGGAACCCGAGCCATGAACACCGACACCAAGCCGAAAGTGGAGAAGAGCGCCGAGGAGTGGCGCAAGGAGCTGACGCCGGAGCAGTTCCACGTCACGCGCGAGCACGGCACCGAGCGTGCCTTCACCGGACCCTATTGGGACGAGAAGTCGCCCGGCCTTTATCGCTGCGTGAACTGCCATTCCCCGCTGTTCCGCTCCGAGACCAAGTACGATTCCGGCACCGGCTGGCCGAGCTTCTGGGAACCGGTATCCCCCGACGCCGTCACCCGCCACGAGGACACCCAGTTCGGTATGCGCCGGGTCGAGATCCGCTGCGGCACCTGCGATGCCCATCTCGGCCATCTGTTCCCCGACGGGCCCGAGCCGACAGGCCTGCGCTACTGCATGAACGGCACCGCGCTGGACCTCGACCGGGACGGAAAATAGCGCCACGGGCGGCACGGGAGTCTGGCGGGCGCGGCTCGATATGCGCGCGCCGCCCCCGGAACCGCTCATTCCCGCGCACGCGGGTATCCGGTTGCCCCGAGATCGGCGCCCGTGGGTCCTCGCTTGAGCGGCGCCGAGCGGGCTTCAGGCGGGCCGATCCAGCCACCCGATCCTCAGTGGCTACACGCGCTCGAAAATCAGCTCGAGGTCGCCTTCCCAAGGCCGACCCTCGCGCGACATTTCGCCCTTGCCGACGATCCGCCTGCCGCCGTTCTCGACGGTGAAGGTCATGCGCTGGCGGAACTTCGGGTCGTCGCGGCGCCAGGTCATGACGGTACCGCCCATGGTGACGACGTAGCGGCGAGAAACGCCGCGCTCGTCGAAATAGCTCATGAAGAAGGTGCCCTCGGCATCGTCGCTGCCGTAGATCGCCAAGCCGCTCGGCACCTCGGGCTCGTCGACTTCCGACCGCTCGATCAGGAAAGCGCCGCCCTCGATCCACTCGAAAACGGCTCGACCGTGAAAGGTCTTGCCGGGGACCAGCGGATGGACGGCGGTGATCGTCCAACGGCCGACCAGCACCGAGAACGGCGCGAGCGCCGGGTTGGGCTTCCTGGCTCTGCTGCCGATCGTCATGCGGGAACCCTGGCCTTGCGGTTCATGGCCGGATGATAGGCGCCGCCTTGGCGGCATGCACGCCCCCCGTCAGTGCCGACCGAAGCGCACCAAGGGATGGAGCCGCTTCCGGCGTTTTTCGGGAGTGCCGGGACAATGGGCCAAACCCGGCACCGGCGAGCCGCCGGTCCTGACCTGCGAGGCGTCTGATACCCTCCGGGGCCGACCCGGTCCCGCGGGGTGAAGGCGTGGATTGCCGGGACAAGCCCGGCCATGACGCCGTGGGAGTGGGTGCGGCCGTGCGCCTCATGCTCGATAAGCCGCCCGATCTCGGTGGCCCGCTCCACGGTGGCCGCCCACCCTCGGTGTCGTTCCCGGCCGGAGCGCCGTCAGGCGCGGAGGGGAAGGGAACCCAATGGCGGTCGTTCTGATCGAGAAGCTAATGGGTCCCCTTCCCCTCCGTAGGCTCCGCGCGCTCCGGCCGGGGACGAGGCGGGTGGGGTTGCGGTGCCCCTACGGGTGTCCCGCCCCGCCGCCCCACGTTCCGACGCCCTTTGAGGGTCCCCTCTCCCCTTGCGGGAGAGGGACAGGGTAAGGGGTAAGCCACGCACTCGGAATCAAGACCCCCTCCGGGACGCCCACCCGCGACTACAGAACGCGACTCAAGGACACTCCGCGATGCGGGTGTCTGGTCACGATCGCGAAGCCGCCCCACCCCACCTCCCGCGGCCGCTCCCGCCGGGAACGCGCCCCCTCGCCCCTCGCCACCACCGACGTGATAGGGAATGCCCATGAGCAGACCCATTCCCCTTTCCGTTCCGCCCCTTGCCGAACGGCGGCCGACCATCTCCGTCCACCACGGCGTCGCGCGCGCCGACGACTATGCCTGGCTGCGCGATCCCGACTGGCAGGCCGTGATCCGCGATCCCTTGCGCCTCTCTGCCGACATTCGCGCCTATCTCGAGGCCGAGAACGCCTATGGCGACGCCGCGCTCGCCGATACCGCGGCGCTGCAAGCGGCGCTGTTCGCGGACCTGCGCGGACGGATCAAGGAGGACGATTCCTCCGTGCCGGCGCCCGACGGACCGTTCGCCTACGCCACGCGTTTCCGCGAAGGCGAGCAGCACCCGCTGATCGTGCGCACGCCGCGCGCGGGCGGCCCGGAAGCCGTGCTCCTCGACGCCAACCTGCTCGCCGACGGCAAGGCTTATTTCCAGCTCGCGAGCGCCGCCCACAGCCCCGATCACGCGCTGCTCGCCTGGGCCGCGGACGATGCCGGCTCCGAGTTCCACACCATCCACGTCCGCGACCTCGCCACAGGGATCGACCTCGCGGAAGTCGTCCCGCACACCACCGGCGGCGTGGTGTGGACGGCCGATTCCCGCGCCTTCTTCTACACTTGGCTCGACGACCACCACCGGCCCTCGAAGGTGCTGCTGCACCGGATCGGCACCGAGGTCGTCGAGGACGTGTTGGTCTACGAGGAGCCCGATCCGGGCTTCTTCCTCGGGGTCGCCGAGACACAGTCGAAGCGCTTCGCGGTCATCCACGCCCACGATCACGAGACGAGCGAGCTCCGGCTCGTCGAGACCGCCGACCCGCTCGCGCCGCCCCGGCTCGTCGCGCCCCGGTTCACCGGGCACCAATACGATGTGGAGGACAATGGCGAGCGCCTTTTCATCCTGACCAACGCCGATGGCGCGGACGACTTCAAGATCGTCACCGCCCCGCTCGGCGAGCCAGGCCGGGAGCGCTGGACCGCGCTCGTGCGGCACATGCCGGGCCGGCTGATCCTGTCGATGACGCTCTACGCCCGCCATATGGTGCGGCTCGAGCGCGAGAACGGGCTGCCGCGAATCGTGATCCGGCGGCTCGCCGACGGCGCGGAGCACGAGATCGCTTTCGCTGAGGAGGCCTATTCGCTCGGCGTCGTGGACGGTTACGAGTTCGACACCGCCACCCTGCGCTTCACCTATTCGTCGATGACGACGCCGACGCGCGTCTACGACTATGACCTGGAGACGCGCGAGCGCGTGCTGCGCAAGGAGCAGGAGGTGCCGTCCGGGCACGATCCTTCGGCCTATGTGACGCGGCGCATCATGGCGCCCGCCTCCGACGGCGAGCTGGTGCCGGTCTCGCTCCTGCACCGCGCCGACCTCGTGCCGGACGGCAGCGCCCCCGTGCTGCTCTACGGCTACGGCGCCTACGGCATCGCCCAGCCCGCGGCGTTCTCGACCAATGTCCTGCCGCTGGTAGACCGCGGCTTCGTCTACGCCATCGCCCATGTGCGCGGAGGCAAGGACAAGGGCTTCCGCTGGTACGCGGAGGGGCGGCGCGAGAAGAAGCGCAACAGTTTCACCGACTTCGTCGCCGCCGCGCGCCACCTGGTCGCGACCGGCTACACCCGGGAGGGTCGGATCGTGGCCCTCGGAGGCTCCGCAGGAGGGCTCCTCGTCGGCGCGGTGCTCAACTTGGCGCCGCAGCTGTTCGGCGGCGCCGTCGCCGTGGTGCCCTTCGTCGACATCCTCGGCACGATGCTCGACGACACGCTGCCGCTGACCCCGCCGGAATGGCCCGAATGGGGCAACCCGATCACAGATCCGGCCGCCTTCGAGGCCATCCTGTCCTACGCGCCCTACGACAACGTGACGGCGCGGTCCTATCCGCCGATCCTCGTCATCGCCGGCCTCACCGATCCGCGCGTCACCTATTGGGAACCGGCGAAATGGGTGGCCAAGCTGCGCACGACCAAGACCGACGGCAACCTCCTCGTCCTCAAGACGCACATGGAGGCCGGCCACGGCGGCGCCTCCGGCCGCTTCGAGGCGCTGCGCGAGGTGGCGCTGCGCTGGGCGTTCGCGCTGCGGATCATGGGCCTCGCCTGAGGCCGGCGCGGTCCCGCCGAACGAAAGAACCCGCCGCGGAGGCGATCCGCGGCGGGTTCGGTTTCGGCCCCGGGACGGCTCGTCAGATGACGAAGAAGTCCGTCGAGGAGAGCGCGTTCGGGCTGCCGGTGAGGGTCGCGAACTTCACCGCGCTGAACACCGCGTTCGAGCCGTCGGCGTCGTAGAACAGGTCGCCCGTGCCGGAGTGGTAGAGGATGCGGTCGTTCACGTCGACCGCGCCCAGGGCGATGTCCTTGAACGCGGAGGCCGCGAGCGCGCCGGCGGAAAGCGCCGTGAACACGGAATTGTCGAGCCAGATCGTGTCGTCGGCCACATTGAAGTCGGTGATGGTGTCGACATTGGTCGCGGCGTTCAGCGCCGTGTTGAAGACGAAGATGTCGTCGTCCGCACCGCCCTTCAGCGTATCGTTGCCGGCATAGCCCTTGAGGACGTCGTCTCCGGCCCCGCCGTCGACCACGTTGGCGGCATTGTTGCCGTAGACGGAGTCGTCATGGGCGGACCCGGTGATGTTCTCCACCGAGTCGTAGGTGTCCCCAGCCGCCTCTCCGGTGTTGATGGCCGAATTGGCGAGGCTGGCGACCACCCCTGTCGTGGCCTGGTAGTAGGTCGCGGTGTCCGTTCCCGAGCCGCCGTGGAGATCGTCGGCGCCCTCCCCGCCGATCAGCAGGTCGTTGCCGCCGTCGCCGTAGAGATCGTCGTTGCCGGCATAGCCCTTCAGCGCGTCGTTGCCGTCGCGGGCGCGAATGACGTTCGCCCCCGCATTGCCGTTCAGCCCGTCATTGAAGGCAGAACCGTAAAGGTTCTCGATGGAGCTGAAGGTGTCCCCCGCCGCTTCGCCCGTGTTGATGGCGGGATTGGCGAGGCTGACGGTGACGCCCGCGGTGGCCGCTTCGTAGGAGGCGGTGTCGGAGCCGGCGCCGCCGCTGAGATAGTCGGCCCCCGCACCGCCCCGGAGCAGGTCGTTGCCGTCCCCGCCGCCGAGCGTGTCGTCGCCGTTGAGGCCGTAGAGCCTGTCGTTGCCGTCCCCGCCGAGCAGCGTGTTCGCGCCGTTCGTACCGGTAAGCTCGTCGTTGAACGCCGACCCGGTCAGCCGTTCGATCGAGTTGTACGTGTCCCCGGCCGCCTCCCCGGTATTGACGGCGGCATTGACGAGGCTGGCGACGACCCCGGCCGCGGCATCCTCGTAGGAGGCCACGTCCACGCCGGTGCCGCCGCTGAGATAGTCGCCCCCCGTGCCGCCGATCAGGATGTCGTTGCCGTCCTGGCCGTAGAGATTGTCGTTGCCGCCGCGCCCGGACACCTTGTCGTTGCCGTCGCCGGCAAGGACGGCGTTCGACCCGTTGGTCGCGCGCAACGTGTCCCCGAACCCGGAGCCAACCATCCGCTCGATCGAGTTGTAGGTGTCGCCGGCCGCATCGCCCGTATTGCCCGCGGGGTTCACGAGATCCGCTATCACGCCCGCGGCGGCCGTGTCGTAGGAGACGGTGTCGTAGCCCGAACCGCCGCTGTGATAATCGGCGCCGACGCCGCCGCGCAGCGTGTCGTCGCCGTTCTGGCCGTAGAGGTTGTCGTCCCCGGTCCAGCCGTCGACGAGGTCGTTGCCGTCGCCGGCAAGAATCGCGTTCGCCGCGCCGTTGCCCGTCAGGGCATCGTTGAAGGCCGAGCCGACGAGGCGCTCGATCGAGCTGTAGGTATCGCCCGCCGCCTCCCCGGTATTGCCCCCGGGGCTGGTGAGATTGGCCGTCACCCCGGTCGCGGCATTGGCATAGGACGCGGTGTCGTAGCCCGCGCCGCCGCTGTGATAGTCCGCGCCCAGGCCACCCACGATGGTGTCGTCGCCGTCCTGGCCGTAGAGATTGTCGTCGCCGTCGTCGCCGTCGACCGTGTCGCTGCCGGCACCGGCGAGAATGGCGTTGGCGGCGCTGTTTCCGGTCAGCGCGTCGTCGAACGCGGACCCGACGAGGCGCTCGACGTCGACATAGGTGTCGCCCGCCGCCTCGCCGGTATTCACGCCCGGATTCCGGAAGCTGGCGGTCACGCCCGCCGTCGCGTCGGCGTAGCTGACGCTGTCGTAGCCTGCGCCGCCGTCGAGCGCGTCCGCCCCCAGCCCGCCCGTCAGCGTATCGTTGCCGTCGCCGCCGGAGATGGAGTCGTTGCCCGCCTGCCCGTCGAGGGCGTTGTTTCCGGTGTCGCCGATGATGGTGTCGGCGAGCTGGCCGCCGACAACGTTCTCGATCGAGGTCAGCTGCGCATAGACGGTCCCTCCGATCGTGGCGGTTCCCGCGACCAGGTCGAAGGTCCACTGATCGGTCGTGCTGTAGGACCAGTCGCCGGTGTCGGTGCCCGACCCGCCGTCCATGATCTCGTTCGGGCCGCCGAAGTTCTGGATGAGACGGTCGTTGCCCGCCTCGCCAAACAGCGAGTCGGTCCCGCTCCCCCCGTCAAGAAGATCGTTGCCCGAGCCGCCATTCAGCGTGTCGTTGCCATCGCCGCCGTTCAGCGTGTCGTCGTCGCCCTCGCCGTTCAGCGTGTCGTTGCCCGCATCGCCGTTCAGCGTGTCGTCGCCGTTGAAGCCGAAGAGGGTGTCGTCGCCGTTCCCGCCGATCAGGGTGTCGTTGCCGTTGCGGCCGTCGATCGTGTCGTTGCCGTCCTGCCCGTCCAATACATTGTTGCCGCCGTTGCCGGTGATCGTGTCCGCCAGTTGGCCGCCGACGACGTTCTCGATCGAAGCCAGTTGCGCGAAGACCGTGGCGCCGATCTTCGCCGTCCCGTCGGTGAGGCTGATGTTCCACTGATCGCCTGTGCTGTACGACCAGTCGCCGGTGTCGGTGCCCGACCCGCCGTCCATGATCTCGTTGGGGCCACCGAAGTTCTGGCTGAGGCGGTCGTCGCCCCCGTCGCCGTAGAGCGCGTCGGTGCCGCTGCCGCCGTCGATCACGTCGTCGTCGGCCCCGCCGTGGATGGTGTCGTTGCCGTTGTCGCCGTGCAGCGTGTCGTTCCCGGCGTCGCCGTTCAGCGTGTCGTTACCGTCGCCGCCGTTCAGCGTGTCGCTATCGGCGCCGCCATTCATCGTGTCGTCGCCGGCCTCGCCATACAGAGCGTCGAATCCGGCATCCCCGTTCAGTGTGTCGTCACCGTCCCCGCCGCGGAGGATGTCGCCGCCGCCCGCGCCGTTGATCGTGTCGTTGCCGCGCATCCCCCACATGAAGTTGCCGAGCGCGTCACCGGTGATGGTGTCGTTCCCGTCCCCGGTGATGACGTCCCAGAAGTTGGTGAGGGTGACGTTCACCCCGTCGATCGTGGATAGCCCCCCCAGATTGACGACGGAATTCGAGGTCACCGCCGCAGCGTTCACCACGTCGAAGCCGCCGCCAGCGTCGATATTCGTGGAATGGCCGAACAGGCCGGCATAGTCCGAGTACTCGTTGGTGAAGACGTAGCGCCCGGTGCTGCTGGTCGCCGCGCCCCAGACCCGAAGGTCGAGGTCGCTCACCGTGAGTACGTCGCCGCCGGCATCGTCGACGATGCGCACCTGCCAGGTGCCGTTGCTCTGCTCGCCCCGGAACGCCTGGCTCTCGAACACCCAGGTGCCGTTGAAGTCGTTCGATTGCGGCGCCTGGCCGGCGACGATGTCGCGCACGAGGGTGGAGACCGTCCCGTCCGGGGACGTGAGGTATATCTCGACGTCGCCGATATAGGTCGTCGAGAACGTCACCGTCAGCGTGACGCGCTCCGCCCGAATGGCGTCGGTCTCAACGATGTTGAACGTGGTTCCGGTCGCATTGCCGTCGGGGATCACCGTGGCGACGTTGAGACCGTCTTCGAAGGTGACCAGCTCGTTGGCGCTCGTCCGGGCGGAGTGGGTGAGCAGCCAGGATTCGGCCAGCCGCGTGGCGGCGGTGGCGTCGACGAGGCCGTAGCCGTAGTCGATGGAGAAGTGCATGCCGCCGCCGTTCCAGTCGTCGGCGCCGTTGAACGACCACGCCTCGCGCTCGGACCCGCCGATCCCGCCGCCCACCGCCGTGCCGACATGGCGCGCGGAATAGGCGAGGATGTCCTGCACGTCGCGCCAGCCCAGATTGGGGTTGGCGTCGAGAATCAGGGAAACGACGCCGGCGACCATCGGCGCGGCGGCCGAGGTGCCGTTGAAGGTGCCGGTGAAGTCGGTGCCGTTGTAGCCGGCCGCGCCCGTCCGGTCCGTCGTCCAGACCTCTCCCGGGGTGCCGAACCCGGAGACGAGATTCGCCGCGCCGTAGCTCGAATAGAACGACACGAAGCCGTTCTGGTCGACCGCCGCCACGACCACCTGATGGGTGTCGTTGGTCCACATGTCGGCGTTGACGTCGTAATTCGTGCCGCGGGAATTGCCTGCCGACTTGGTGATGACGATGCCGAGCCCGCCGCGACCGTTGTCGACGGCGTTCTCGATCGAGGTGCGGATCTGGCCGACGAGGCTCTGGTCCAGCACCCCGCCGAACACTGTCGTGACCGCGTTCGCCATGCCCTGGCTGATATTGACGACCTCGGCCCCGCCGCCGACGCTGGCGTTGAAGGCGTCGCGGATGTTGCCCAGCCAGGTGTTGTTGATGAAGCCGTGGGTGCGGTAACCGACGAGGTCGGAATCGAACGCAACGCCGACGACGCCGGTGCCGTTGTCGTCGGCGCCGATGAGGCCCATCACGGCCGTACCGTGGGAATCGCTGGCGTTGCCGAACGGATCGAGATCCGCCTCGTCGAAGTCGTAGTCGAGGCCGGTGAGGTAGTTCGGCGCGAGATCCGTGTGCAGGTAGTCGAAGCCGTTGTCGAAGACGAAGACGTCGACGCCGAAGCCGGTGATGTTGGCGTTCCACGCTCCCGCCACGTTGAGGTCGAACAGCGCGGGGTTGCCCTGGATCAAATGCCACTGATTGACGAGCAGCGGATCGGTCGGGATGGCGGTCGCGGTAGAGATCGATCCGGCGTCCTCCGCCGGTCCGGCGGCGACGCCCTCCTTGTCCGTGGCGCGCCCGTCGGCGGGCGCCGAATCGAGCGTTCTGAACTCGAAGCGGTCTGCGGCGCCCGGCCCCGCGACGACGTCGGCCGTCCCCGTGGAACCGGCCGCGATGGTGCCCGCTTCGAACGCGGCCCTGACCGATTTCGCTTCCTCGTCGAGGACGGCGCTGCGGCTCTGCTCGCCCTCGTCGGACGCGCCGGCGGCGAAGGAGCGCGCCGCCGTGCCCTGGTGGTCGCCGCCCGAGGTCCCGCCGATCGCGCCGGGGACCGGGTCGCCGGCGAAATCCGCGGCGGGGACATTGCCCGGCCCGGAATCAGCGGGTCCGCGATCATCCCCTGTCTCGGGCTCGTCGCCCAGCGGCGCGAGCGGCGCTCCGGGGTCAGACGCGAGAGAATTGAACTCTTCAGCGAGTAGCTGCGCGGTTGTGGCCATGACTGCGATCTCCCACCACGAGAGGGATTCACGTCCCGCAGAACCGGATCGCCGACGGCGTCCGGTTCGTCCTACGGTGAACCTTCCTCCTCGACTATCGAGCGGCGCGTCTTCGTCCCGCCCGTTGGGCTACGGGAGGCGCCGAACCTGCTGCACGTAAAGAACCGGCCCCTGGCACGTCGTGACGTAGGTCATGAAACCGCTGACCTCGACGCGGTCGCCGATGGCGATGTCGGGGGCGAGATAGTGGACGGCGATCAGCTGCCCCTCGTCGGTGCGGATCTGCGGACACGCGACCGCGTCGCCGAGGGTTGCGCGGACGCCCCCAACCGTCATCTGCTGCGCCGAGCCGATGGTCTCGCTGCGCTGGCGCGGGGCCGCCGCTAGGTCGGCGCCCGCGACCAGGGTGCGTGCGAGGGCGCGCGCCGCGGCGAGGTCGGGCCCGACGGGCACGGCGTCCGTCGATCCGGCCCGCACCAGTTCGCCGCCCGCCGCCGTGCCCCAAATCCCGGTGGCCAGAGCCGAACCGGCGGGTGAGACATTGATCTCGGCGGCGAACCAGACCGTCATGGCATCCCAACCAGAGCCTTTCTCGAGATCTGCATAGGGGATGCGGCTGATCGGCACCCCGAAGCGCTCCGCCAGTGCCGCCTGTGCTTCGCCGCAGAAAGCGTCGGCGAACTGCGTCACTTGCCCGGAGCCGCCTTCGGCGAACTGGCAGGCGAGGACGACTTGGCCAAGAACAACAGGCATTGCAGAGCCTTGCGCCGCCGCCGCGATCCACGAAGCGGCGAGCAGAATAGCGCCCGCCACGGCACGCAACGCGCGACGGAACCTCTCCATTCATCGTCTGCCGATTTGCACCCTCGGAGAACTTTACGCCTTGTTAACGATTTCGGCAACGGCTTACTGAGTCGTTACTTGGCACAAGGTTACCGGGGAGAAATACGAGTATTTCTCGGGCCTTGATGAGGAAGAGGGTGCGAGGCTCGTGCCGAAGTCCAGGGCCGCCGATGCGGAACGGGGGATCGAGGCGGCCGATGGACGGCGCTCGTCTCAGAGCATCATCAGAACGAGGGCCAGCAGGAGCGTGGCGGCGCTCTGCCGCCCCCGCGAACGCGGAGCGCGCGGCGGCAGGCTGCGCCGCAGATCGGCAAGCGCGCGCTCGCAGGCGCCCAGGCGCGTGGTGAGGTCGGTCAGGTGCGGCATGTTGGGTCCCCGGCGGCGCAGCCTGCGCCGCGCCGCCTCACGGAGGGGTTAATGCCGCATTCATTGTGCCGGCCATGAACGTTTAGAGAACGGAGGCTTGCCGCCGCGGCATCATTCTTGTATGGCTTGGCCGGTGCCGCGGCGGCGGCGACGTAAAGGTGAGGCCCGGCGGACGCGGATGGCGGCGCGCGACGACCTGTTTTCCCTGCCGGCGAGCCATGCCGAGCGTTCCTCCCGTTCCGAAGCGCCGAAGGAGCGCGGGCCGCGGCGCCGCGAAGCCGCGCAGCCTCCTCCTTCGGACGACTACACGGCCGCGGACATCGAGGTGCTCGAGGGGCTGGAGCCGGTGCGCCGCCGGCCCGGCATGTATATCGGCGGCACCGACGCCAAGGCGCTGCACCACCTCTTCGCCGAGGTGCTCGACAATTCCATGGACGAGGCGGTGGCCGGCCATGCCTCCTGGATCGAGGTCGCCCTCGGCGCCGACGGCTTTCTTTCGGTCGCGGACAACGGCCGGGGCATGCCCGTCGACATGCATCCGAAATTCCCGGGCAAGAGCGCGCTCGAAGTCATCATGACGACGCTGCACGCCGGGGGAAAATTCGACTCCAAGGTCTACGAGACGTCCGGCGGCCTGCACGGGGTCGGCGCCTCTGTCGTGAACGCCCTCTCCGAGGAGCTCGTCGTCGAGGTCGCGCGCGGCCGCCAGCTCTATCGCCAGGTCTATGCCCGCGGCCGCGCGCTGGGGCCGCTCGAGTCGCTCGGCACCGTCGTCAACCGCCGCGGCACCACCACGCGCTTCAAGCCCGATCCCGAGATCTTCGGCCCGGACGTCGCCTTCGACCCCGCGCGCCTGTTCCGCATGGCGCGATCCAAGGCCTATCTGTTCGGCGGGGTGGAGGTGCGCTGGTCGTGCGATCCTTCCCGCGCCGTCCCGGGCGAGGTGCCGGAAAAGGCAGTGTTCCGCTTCCCCGGCGGGCTCGCGGACTATCTGGGCGAGGCGCTCGCGGGCGAGCGCAAGGTCGCGGACGATGTCTTCGCCGGCCGCGCCGCCCGGCCCGGCAGCCACGGCGGCGTCGAATGGGCCGTGGCCTGGTTCGCCGGCGACGGCTTCGTCAATTCCTACTGCAATACGGTGCCGACGGGCGACGGCGGCACCCATGAGCAGGGCTTCCGCCTCGCCCTCACGCGCAGCCTCAAGGCCTATGGCGAGCTCGTCGGCAACCGGCGCGTCTCCGCAGTGACGGCCGAGGACGTGATGACGTCGGCGGGCGCGATGCTCTCGGTGTTCATCCGCGAGCCCGAGTTCGTCGGCCAGACCAAGGACCGCCTCGCCACCGCCGAGGCGTCGCGCATCGTCGACGCGGCGGTGAAGGACGCGTTCGACCACTGGCTCGCGGCGTCCCCGACCCAGGCCGCCAAGCTGCTCGACTGGGTGGTCGACCGCGCCGAGGAGCGGCTGCGGCGGCGCCAGGAGAAGGACATCCTGCGCAAAACCGCCCTGCGCAAGCTGCGCCTGCCCGGCAAGCTCGCCGATTGCAGCCGCAGCGGCCAGGACGGCACCGAGATCTTCATCGTCGAGGGCGACTCGGCCGGCGGCTCGGCGAAGCAGGCGCGCGACCGCGCGACCCAGGCCGTGCTGCCGTTGCGCGGCAAGATCCTCAACGTCGCCAATGCGGGGCGCGACAAGCTGGCGCAGAACCAGCAGCTCG
>Ga0182738_1005019_pt1 | contig 14317 bp, 12 predicted proteins | sample eDN5th30CBELigMG_FD_128876 | JGI IMG/M metagenome (GOLD analysis project Ga0182738, IMG submission 128876) | Enriched Miracle-Growth compost microbial communities from Emeryville, California, USA - eDNA 5th pass 30_C BE-Lig MG (version 2)... ... | reverse complement strand
CGCCTATCCGGGAAAAACCGATGCCAGCGGTGCGCAACCCATTACCTGGGTGGAGCCGGTCAAGCCGAAAACATCCAAGGGCTAATTTCCTTTATCGCATATGCGAAATTAGCGAATTAATCGACGAGCCAAAGCCGCCCCTCCTTGAAGGGGCGGCTTTTTCGTGCGGGGTGGGTGAGATACGGCATACGGTAAAAGTACTTTGGGCGTATCCTGTCAGGCAAAGTCTGCTTGGGAGTGGGGGCGTGTAATAGCAAAGAAAACTATCCTTTAAAAGTACTTTTGCAGTACTGAAAGTACTTTTACTGTACGTTGAAAAAGTACTTTTTATTTAATCCTGGTGCTCCATGCTCCAGGCAACCCCGCCAGCCATAATGTCGCTTGCCATAACAGCGACCAGGCAATCAGATTGGAAGTATTTCCGCCAGCTGCCACGGTTAATGTTCCCACCATTGCAACAGCCGCAGCTTCGCGTACTCCCAGTCCACCGATTCCCACGGGAATGAGCGATGCCAGTGCCAAAGCGGGAATCAGCCACCAGTATACGAGGAGATTTAAAGGCAGTTGCACGGCGAAGGCAAGTCCGATATTAAGCGCAATCACGCCGATCTGAAAGAGCAGCGATAAGACGAAAGAAATCAGCAGAATGTAACGAACACCGGGCTGACGATAGAGGCTAATATTGCGATGCAGACTTTCCATTTTCCGGGCCAGCGTGCTGAGTAACTTCTTTTCGGATGCGACAAGACGCGTCGACCACATCCGCATACCGAACCAAATTCCCGTTCCAACGCAGAGTAAGAACGCCGCGATCCATAACAAATGTTGACTTTGTAATAACGCACTTCCTTCCTGGCTGACGCCATTGAGGCGCTCGATCACGACGGATATTGTTCCAATCACCAAGAGAGCAACTAATCCGCTGAGCCGGTCTGCCAGAACGGCGGAGGCGGCCAATGAAAGCCGGCCGCATTTCTTGCCGGCCAGGTAGGCGCGGACAGCATCGCCACCGATAGAGGATGGCATCCATAAATTCCAAAACATTCCTGCCAAATAATAGCGGGCGCATGCCACGAGCGTTAATGGTGGGGAGGGTGAATTTTCCTCGCGCAGAGCCGCATTGATCAGCAACTGCCATTTCCAGGCGCAGATCAATTGTAATATCCAGTAAGAAACCACGGCTGCCAGAATGGTCCACCATGGCACTGCGGAGAAAGTCCCCAGGATCGATTTACCCTGCCACCACAGCAGAATACTGAGGATGAGGATGCCCAGGCCGAGGCGGATAAACCAGGCACTGCGTGAAGTGTTAGTTGGCATGTGAAGGAAAGGGAATGATTTTGGAACGTTTGCCGGGCGAAATGAATTCGATGGGCCATCCTGCCGGTGCCGGCCGGTTGGAAAGCAGCGCGTAATCGTTATTTCCGGCCCAGTAATGCAAGGGTAATTGCCGCAATCCTGGCGGGAATTCGCGCCATTTTACCAGCACGAAAACGCGATTCTTCTGAGCGGGCATGGTGTAAACCGCCGAGAGAGGCTTTGCGAAGAGGGGCGAAGTATCAAATTCATGTTGGTTGTAACCGGAGGTGTTAGGTTGATCGATCACTGTGACGGGACGTTTTGCATAGAAAATGACTGTGGGTTGAAAGGTGCGAATTTCCACGATTTGATCTTCCGGCAAAAGTTGCGATCGCAGCCGGATGAAGATAGCGGAAATATCTTCGTAAGGGGAAAAATGACCGGCGGCCGAGGGGAAGAAAAGAGTGAAAAGCAGTGCTGCGCTCCCCATGATTTTTAATTGCCACGAGGGTGATTTGATCGCGGCCCACACCCCGATGGCGCCCAGCAATAATATGGCGCCGCCGCCCCACAGGGCTTGTTGCAGCGTGGCAGCCGGGGCTAATTTCAGAATCGGTTTCAGATAGGGAGCTGCCAGCATCACTATGCCCATGATGGCTGCCAATGCGGCGGAAAGAAGGATTGCCCATTGCCAGGAGCGCTGCGGTAGACGAAATTCAGCGATGGCATCGCCCAGCAAAAAGGCGAATGCCGGCAAGGCGGGCAAAATGTAAGTGATGAGTTTGGTGCTGGAGGCGGAAAAGAAGAACACGATGAGCAGCGCCCATATCCACAAAAACAACCTGGCGCGAGTTTCGCGGGTGGGCTGAAGACGTTCACGCCAGAAGTTCACCGCTGCCGTTCCGAGAAAAAGGGTCCAGGGAAAAAGACCGATCAATAGCACTGGCAGATAGAAGAGCGGAGATGAGGGATCGTGATATTCCTTTTCCCCGGAAAAACGCCCCAGGTTTTCATAGAGGATGAAATGCGCCAGGAACCCCGGGCGTTCCCGGTTCACTGCGAGATACCAGGGAGCGGCCAGCCCGATGCCGGCGATGAATGCCAGCAATACGCTCCATTTGTGTTCGACGAAATAGCGGTAAAAGTACTTTTTCTTCACCATTATCAGCCAGACCAATACAATCAACAGGGGCAAAGCCAGTCCCACCGGCCCTTTGGCCAGCAATGCCAGCGCCAGGCCAATGGCCGCTGCCGCGAAGGCGCGCCAGGAAGGTTGATCTTCGGCGGTGCGCCAGATGGCGATCAGCATCAGCGTGGTGGCGAATGTCAGCAGCATATCGGTGTTGAGAATGCGCGAAAGAGCAAAGGGCAAAAGCGCTGTAGCCCACACCAACATGATGAAAAAGGCTTTCCGATGCCCCTGCGCTTTGCCCCAGATGGCCAGTGCCAGCCACCACAAAAGTGCCATGATGCCGATGGAAGCGATGGCGGAAGTCAGTCTTGCCGACCAGGTATGTGTGCCAAAGAGGCGATAAAAAGTGGCCGTCGTCCAGTAAACCAGCGGTGGTTTATTGAGTCTTGGCAATGTATTGAGGTGAGGAATAATCCAGGAGGAGGTCTCGCCCGGAAGGGGAGCGATCATTTCCATTGACGCAGCTGCGTAGCGGCCTTCGTCAGGATTCCAGAAGGGCGCATAATCCAATTTCCACAGTAGCAGAAAGGAGGCAACGACAAAAATAAGCACGCAGCATTTCTGATGTTTCGTGATATTCATCGAAGTATTTAGTATGCGGTAAATGAACGGTTTCAGCTATGAGAGACGGTATAAAAGTACTTTTGTGCGAGAAAAAACGTCTTAATGCACCATATAGAGAGTAGTGGGGGCAGGCCTTCGTGCCCAATGCCACTAAGATTTGCAAATTTTTTGTAAAGACTTTCTTTTTCGCCCCGAAGGGGCAGCCCGATTTTAGCCCAGCGCACCGCGCTGGGCTAAAATTCCCTTCGTTTCCTCAAAGCCCTGAAAGGGCGGCGCGAAGCGTTTGGCTATTCTTTTCATTTCAATTTCCTCTTGCCACGCCTGGCTTTCGTGCCGCCCCGTTGGGGCTTTGTGGGTTTTATGTGCCTATTACCCAGCGCGTTGCGCTGGGCTAAAATCGTGTTGCGCCTTCGGCGCGTTTGGCTACAAAAGTACTTTTACGTCACAACTCTATTCAAATCTTAGTGGCATTGGGCACGGAGGCCTGCCCCCATTGGTTTTGTTGACTATATATCAATGGTTGTGAACTATCCGGGTTTACAGGGGGATTTGATGAAACTAACGTGTTCTGCAAAAGTACTTTTACCGCGTCAAATCACGAGATACCCAGATGCGGCGCGATGTTGAGGTGCAACTTTGCGGTGCCTTTCGCATCGTTCCATTCAAATGTAAGTTGGCGTTGTGCGACCGTTTCCTGCACCTGCACGGCACCTTTGCCATTGGGCACCAACAGGGTGCAAAACAGGGAGCGGGTGATATTGGCCTGTGATTGATACCGCAAAATGGTATCCGGTTGCCGTGGCGGATGGGTGGGCGTGCCCATGCCGCGCCGCAGTTGGGCCGGCACGGAAGAGGCAAAAGAGAGGTGAAGGCGATTTTCAGATCCACTGATTTCGGCATGGCGCGCGCGCAAATTCACTTTGGAGAAGGTGTGCAAACGCGATTCCACCAATCCCGCAAAGGGCAGTTCGCATTCATCGATGACCGCAATGGCGCGATTTTTGAGCAACAGAATTAACCGCCCACAAAAAATGGCCGCGTTGCCGTCGCGCATGGTTCCCATGGCGGAAGTGGCGTCAAGGCGAAATCCCTTGTAATTTCTGGTTTCAATGCTTTCGATCGCAGCCGCACTTTTACTAGTAATGCCGACGCCATTGATAAAAAGGGTGTTTTTCGATTGCGGCGAAACTTCATACAATTCATCGCGCCGCCCGCTGAAGGTGGTGTCCAGATAATTATCCACTGGAACATTATCGATCAATCGTTCGCCATTGACCACGCAAAAGAAACTGAGCAGATCGCGATGGGTGTGCGGCATGTCGATGGTGCCGCCACGCACCGAAAAATAAAGGCGCGGACGCGGCATGGCGTCTGCCGCATAACCCCAATCCAGTCCTTTGATTAAACGGTGCGATTGCCATTTTTCGGCAGGTTTGGGAACGATATGATCCTGTGCCACCAGCAGTAGTAATTCGGGATTGCCGGTGTTCCGGGTAAAAGTACTTTTAAAAGTACTTTTAAAAGTACTTTTGGAGGAAGCACCCTGAAAACGATCCAGTAATTCCTTTTGCACGGCAGGCATTTGCAGCCGTCGCGCAGCCAGCAGATGAAAGGGTTGTGGCGCAAATCCGTTGCTGTCGCCAAATCCGCAGGGAACACCATTGGGCGTAAATAACAAAGGGAATTTTAAGGTGGCGGCAGTGCCGGGGTTTTCAAGCAAGGGATGCGTTTTGCCGGTTGCCGTTTCGTGGCTGAGCAGATAGAGCAGGCCGTACCGCATACCGAAATTCCAATATCCCACGCCTTCGGGCCAGCCTCCATCGGGAGCGGTGGATTGAAAAAACGGCTTCACTCCTTTCTCCACGCGGCGCAACACTTCTTTGCTGTCCGGACATTGATCACGCAACGCCAGCGCCAGCACGCCGGCTCCGCCGTTACAAACAGTGTTCCAGTTGCTATGGGGACTGGTGTACCAATAGGCCGGTGAGGGTGCTGCGGTGTGTTTGAGATAGGCCGGGAAACTGCGTTGGTCGGCGATGTTGATAAAGAGTTGTCGTTGTGCCTCATCCCATTCGTCCCGCAAGGCGTCATAGACGAAAGCCAGCGTCAGCGAATTGACGCCATAAGACAAATCATAGATGGCATCCGGCGCAGGATCATTTTTCCGCCAGGCAATCCATGACCAGTATTCCCAGTTGTTGATGCGTTGCACGCCCTGCCAGAGTGCTTCAAAGTACTTTATCTCGCGGCTGCGTTTGTATTCCACCAGCAACGTCAGCAATCGTTCCTGCATGCGGAAACCGCGCACCAAATGCCAGTTGTGGCCGGTCTGATTCACTTCATCTTCGGGATCGGCCACATAATGATCCGCCCTTTGCCGCACTCCTTCCACCAGCTGCCGGTGAAAAGTACTTTGGGGGCGGCGCTGCAAGGCCGCATAGTGTTCGGCCGTGAAACAGAGGCGGGGAGCATGGCGGGATGACGAGGATGATGAAGGCATGATGATCATTATAAACGATTTTCGAATGTGGTTATGGCGCTGTTTTTCGCTGTAGCAGCACGACGCCGCTGGCGATGGGATCGAGGTGTATGTCGAGACTGTTTCCCGTTGCCTGTACAGTAATGCCGGGGTTCAGGGAACGGGCGTTTTTCCAGGAATCCGGTATTTGCAGCCGAAGGGCATCGCGCTGCGCGGCCGGATTTGCTATCAGAATGTATAATGCATCGCCGTTTTGCCAGGCGCGATACGGGCAATGCGCGGGCGCGGCGGATGGGATGGCCACGTTATGATCTTGCAAAATCACCGGCACAAGAGTGTTCATTTCCCGCGCCAGTTTTTGAACGTCAGGCCAGCGTTTCTCGAAAGCGGCTTTGCTGGAGATGCGTTTGCCGGTGGCGTCATGCGCCATCCATAACCAGTGATAGGCGTAAAACATCATTCCCTTGGCGCCGGCAATCAGTGCCTGATAGGACATGTTGCGCATTTGTGCGAGAGATGGCGGAATACCTTTTCCTTTGTGGAAGGATTTGTCGTGAATCTGCAAGGCCTGCCAGACGGCTTTGGAATGTTCGCTGGCTTGCAGCGCCGCGCGCGTGCTGTTTGTCACGGCTTGCAGATTGCTGGCGGCGTTGCTCGCCGGGTAAGGATCGGTGCCCAGAACGTCGCTGCCATAATAATCCCACGACAGCAGAGCAGGCTTATTTTGCACCTGAAACACCGGATGACTGTTATCCCGATTTTGGATCAATTGATAAAGGGCGCGGCTGCCCGGCAATTCGCCATAGCCCTGTTCATCGTTGGTATACCACGCCAGCAACGCGGGCTGGTCTTTCAACTGCTGGATAACGCGCGCCGCCACCTTGATGCCGGGTTCCGCGATGTTGGGATTCATGACCACGCCGTCATAAGTGTCGGTCAAGCTGTAAATCACTTTCAAATGATGGCGTTCCGCGGTGGCCAGATATTGCTGTCCAGTTTTATTGCGGCCGCCATAGACATAATTCAATAACGTATTAAATCCAGCATTGGCAATGCGCTGCATGTTTTCGTCGGTGGTGCCCCAATCGTCGCCTTGAGGCAGTTTGCCGAGATACAGGCCAAGCGGGAAAAAACGCGTGCCGTTCACAACTGTAAATCCCTCCGCGTCAATATAGGTGGGCGGCATGGCGTTTTGCACGCGGATGCGGAAAAGTACTTTGGAGGCCCCCGACCCTGTGTCCGGCAAAAGCAGTTTCCATTGATATTCGCCTACCGCCAAAGGATGCGGTGGTTTCCATTGCAGCAGTAACTCTTTCCCGGGAAGCACCGTGGCATTCTCGCGGAAAAGTACTTTTCCCGCCGCGTCGCAGATCTCGCTTTGCACTTGCTGTGATGAAATGGAAGAAGGCAACTGATTACGCAGGAGAATTTTCCAGGGCCTGGAATTATCCGTGGTGGTCAATCCACGATAATTGGGATATTGCAGAAATGCCTCATAACGGCGCGGCGTTTCCATTTGCGCGGTGATGTCATCGAACCACACCGTTCCGGTGCTGCCGCGCCGCAAATAGAGACCCAGCGAAACGCGTGCGGCGTTTTGCGGCACCGGATAAATTCCCTCGCTTTGTTTCCAGTCAAATGTGCCGGGTAGGGTAAAGGGAAAGGCGCCGCTGATATAGTTGCCGTCTTTATCGTAACTTTGCAGGAATATCCCGGCGCCCTTTTCTTGATAGAGGCTTTCCGGCGTGATGGTATCGCCTTTGAGCCAGGCGCTAAAATGGATGATTTGCCCGGGCGCAGCGGGAATGTCCTGCGTGAGGAGTTGATAATTGCGCGGATTGGAATTGTGATATTGGAGGCTGTGATTGCCGCTATGTGCTTCCCCGCTTACAACGGTGGCGGTGTGTAGTGACCAGTCGCTGGCGCCGGCTTCGAAACCGGCGTTTTTTACCAGATTGGCTCCAAGCCGCGGCGGCGGCTCTGGTCCTGGAAAGGCGTTATCGGTTGGCGCCTGCGCCGCGGAACAGGAAAGCAGGCACGGCCAGAAAAGTGTCAGGATGAGCAACGAGCGGTAAAAGTACTTTTGAGTCATGATGCAATGTTTAAAACGCAGCAAAACCGCGGTAATTGGTGACACCGGTATTGGGAATAGTGCGGCCGCAGCCATAATTCGCAGGATGATTGGCGCCATCTAATTTAACAGCAGAGAAGCCGAAATCACTGGGGCAGATATTGGTAGATTTCCTCCATTTCACATGCCCATCCGCGAAGAGCAAATCGGAACCACTGAAATGTAATGACCACTGCTGTTTATACCAGATGGTGAAAAAGTTCGACCAGCCCGCTGTCATGGGCCGCACCCAGGACGACAGGGTGGTGGTGTCGGAATCCTGCACCATGATGATTTCCGTGGGATTGGGCACTGCCGCCATGCTTAAGGCCGGATGCAGGCCGGGGCTGGCGGTACTGGTGTATCCGCTGCGGAAGATTATGCCATTTCCAAAATAGGAATTGGTGTTGCCCACGCTGGGCGCGTAAGGACTTGCCTCATCCGAATCGATGGCGGAAGGACACACAAATAAGCCCACACTTTTGGTATAGGGATAAATCTCCTTGTTCCAGTTGCTGTAATTGCTGGTGGCGAAGTTAGGGATTTCCCCGCCTTGATAATGCACGGTGGTGGCGACGTAATGAATGGGATAATGCTCGTCATAGTCCTGGGTATACATCATCACGGCCAGGCCGATTTGCTTGAGGTTGCTGATGCAGCTGGCACGGCGCGCGCTTTCCCGCGCCCTGGCAAACACCGGGAACAGGATGGCAGCGAGAATAGAAATAATGGCTATGACAACCAATAATTCTATCAACGTAAAGCCCCGAGTTTTGCGATCAAATGAAATGATATTCATAAGAGCCTCCCTTCTGTGTTTGTTTTACAGCAAACGCGCGCGGTTATTTTCAATGGATAGAGAGAGTATTCCCGCAGATGAATCATTTTAAACATTGATTGTGGCTAAAATGCCGGAATATTGGGTCATTATTTTGGAGGGTGAGTGTGATCGCGATAAGCGGAAGGAGACAGTTTTTCGTGGCGCGCGAATAAATTTCGCAATTGATCGGCTTTCAAGCCAACACTGTTGGCGATGGTTTTGATAGACCAGTTGCTTTCCTCCAAAAGTACTTTTGCCCGTTGCAGGCGTTGTTCGCTCAGGTATTGATGAAAGCTCTGCCCGATGCATTGCCGGAATTGCCGGGTAAAATTGCTGCGCGACATGAACAGCGAATGTGCCACCTGATCGATGGTGAGAGGCTGGTGCAGATGTTCCTGGATATATTGCTGCACGGTTTGGAACGAATGTGGATTTGTCTTCGCCGCGCCATCCACATGCAACAAGGCATTGTTCTTCAACCCGTAATGCAGCAGGCCGAAGCTGAGTTGAAAGGTTTGTGTGGTGATGTGGCCCGAATTGTCCATTGGCTCTTCCAGGCTTTGCACAAAGAGATTGAATAGAGTGGCAAGTTCCGCGTAATAAATTTGCGCCGGGTTAGAAAGCAGCGTGTTGGAATGGGTGTTGCCTGCCGAATGGCACGTCCAGAACGCCAGCCCCTTTTCATAACCCATCCGCGGCGAAATCCAGGCGATATCGCAAATCCGGCCTGTTGTGTCGCCTTCAAAATGCGGACGATTGGAGATGTTTCCCGGCGAAGGCAGGCCGGCTTTAAACAGCACAAAATGTCCTTCCGGGCAATGGATCACATAATCGGCCACATGAAAATCGGCGCGCCCTTTGAGCACGCAGGCCAGCGTCGGATAGCGGAGCACATCCTGATTATCTTCCGGCCAGTGCGCCAGCCGCACGCTGACATTGCCATGATGCCGCGGCCCGCGCGAAATGATCTTTTTCCCGGTGCGCTTCTTGATGGAAACCTGTATCTCCGCGGGCAATCCCTGTGCGCGGAATGCATCGAGAGTGGCGGCAGTGCACACCAGCCGATCCGTCCCGTCCCGCGTGACCCACGGCAAGAGCCGGCGTTCCAGTATTTCGAGCAAATAGCGTTGGGAGCTAACAGAGCCAGGTTGCATGGGGATATCAAGTTGCTTTTAAAGTACTTTTGCACCAGTTCAGAAAATGTGCAAACGCTATGTATTACCGTGTCATCTTGAGGTATTGAGGCCAGCGAGCTGGCCAAGTAGTTAAAAATGAACAACTCCGTCATTCCGGCGCAGGCCGGAATCCAGTACCTTATGGTATGAATAAAAGTACTTTTCCATTGCCACCTTTCCTAGATTCCGGCCTGCGCCGGAATGACGAACGGGAGGTTCATTAGTAGGCACGCAGGCCGGCAGGCTTGCCAAGTAGTAGAAATGAACCGCAAGTCCCCCCTTTAAAAAGCTACCGTGTACCCACATCTTCACAAGCGTGTCATTTCGACCGTAGCGAGGCACGAGCGAGTGGAGAAATCGTTAAAAGTACTTTTACACCAATTTCAAAGGTTCAATTCCGGCGGCGGCGAAGATTTGAGACATGGATTTGCCGGCATGCCGGGCGGCTTCGGCGGGGTTCATGGCGCGCAGTTCGCTGGAAAAAGTTTCCACTGCCACCGGGCCATCATAACCCAGCGCGTTCAGCGTTTTGAGAAATCCCACCAAATCGATAATGCCGCTTGCGCCCGGCAGCAAACGTTCCTTGTCCTGTTGTTCGTGCAGCGGCAAATCCGGGGCGTCGTTGATGTGCACGTGCACGATTTTTTCCAACGGCGTGGCCGCCAGATCCATCATGGTGCCACCGCTGGTATACCAGTGCCAGCAATCGATGAGCACGCCCAGGTTTTCGAGCTCGTGATCCGCCTCGATTTCATCGATGACCTGCAGCGCGCCATGCAAATCATAAAACCACACATTATCCTGATGTGGCCGGAAATGCTGCGGCCCCAGGAATTCCAATCCCAGCCGAACTCCCTGATCGGTGAGAATTTGCGCCATTTCCGCGAAACGCCGTTTACTGCGCGCGGCATATTCGGCGACCGGCTCATCATTATCGGGCAAAACCCAGGTCACGCAGCGCGTGCAATCCAGATCCTGCGCCAGTTTGGCCAGCGCAGGCAGCGCCTCCAATCCCTGGCGATAGGTTGCTTCGTCCTTGCGCCATTCCACCGGCAGCCCGAATGCGGCGGGCAGCACTTTATATTGTTCAAAGAGAGCGGCCGTTGCATCATAGCCATGGTTTGCCACTTCCTGCGCCACTGCCGCGATGGAAAAATCCACGCCGACGAAGTTATTGGCGGCGGCCAGTTTGATGAATTCCGCCAGCGGTAAACCGGCTCCTGCCGTAACGGCGTTTAATGAGGGAATCATGATTTGAGGTGTGAGGTTCCGGGTTCCTGGTCCCGGGTTTTGGGTAAAATGTTATTTAATGCTGCAACGCTAAACCAGTATCCAGCACTCAAAGGAAATATACCATGATTCACGAAGTCGAGATGATCGCCAATGAGCATTGTGGCTGCGGCGAAAATCCGCTGTGGGATGAAATGCATCAATGTCTTTACTGGACGGATATTCCGGCCGGCCGTTTGTTCCGTCTGGATGCTGTCAGCGGTGAATGGCTGCGCATTTACGATGGATCGCTGGTGGGCGGATTCACTTTGCAGGAAGATGGCAATCTGTTATTGTTCCGCGATCATGACATCGCCCTCCGCGAAGATGGGGCAGAGGTAAAAGTACTTTTGGCGGATTTCGATCAGGAAACCGGGCGGTTCAATGATGTCATCGCCGATCCGCGCGGGCGCGTTTTCGCAGGCACCATGGGCGAAGATGGCAGCGGCGGCGTTTATCGTGTCGGGGCGAATCTGGAAGTTGCAAAAGTGCAAAGCGGCACGAACTGTTCCAACGGCCAGGATTTTTCATTAGATTTAAAAACCTATTACTGGTCCGATTCCACGGCGCGCCGGATTTATCAATTTGATTATGATGTGGAAACGGGCGAGATTGCGGGGCGAAAAGTACTTTTGGAAGTGCCGCAGGAATGGGGCATCAATGACGGCCTGACATTGGACAGCGAAGGATGCCTGTGGGTGGCTTTTTATGGAGAAAGCGCGGTGCGCCGCATTGCGCCGGATGGCGCGGTGATCGAAACCATCAAAATGCCGGTTTCCGATGTGACATCGCTGATATTCGGCGGCTCCGATTGGGATGAACTGTTCATCACCTCCGCCGGCGGCAAAGACGGCAGCAACACCCAGGATGGCGCCCTCTTCCGCATGCGGCCAGGCATTACAGGACGGGCATCCTTCCGGTCGAAGGTGATGGCGTTGTAAAAGTACTTTTGCAACCGCCATCGTGCTGCATCCGCATGATGCGTTTAACGAATCAAGGTAATTTTGCAAACATTGGCTGCCGTTGCGGTTTTTAAATCGCCGCGATCGGCCGTAATAAATTCCGCTCCCAGACGCCGGGCCAATGCCAGACCACAACAATCGCCCAGTGCCACCACATGATCCGCTTTAAGCGTAGCCGCATCTTCCCAGAAGGCGGCATTGAGGTCGGTGCGTTCTTGAATTCCTAATTGCATCAATGAAGCAATGTGCTTGCGGGCATTCAATACATCTGTGCGTTTGGCAATGTAATAAAAAACTTCCAACAAATTGATGGCATGGATGTATTGTGGTGCCGAGGTTTGCTCAAGGAGCGTTCCCACGACATCCGAGCCGGGTTCACCGTTAAGATAAGCAATCAACGCGGAAGAATCGTAAACGAATATTATGCCATCACCTTCCGGTCTTCATTCTCTGTTTCCTCGCGGCGTTCACGCAGAAAATCATCCACCATCCCCGGCACATGCGCCATACATCCGCGCAACTCCCGCACTCTCCGGCGGTGTTCTTGCTGCGCTGAAGTGCCGTTGATTTCAGTATCGTGACGCAGTACCTCGATGGCATAATGTTCCACAGGCATTCCCAAACGCTGCGCTTTTTCCTGCAATGCCTGTTCTAATTCGGCTGGTATTTCCAAGGTTCGTGTCATGGCTTTCACGCTCCAATGGTAGTTTATCAAGAATCACGAAAAGAACTTTTATCATTGCTGACCGGCGCCGATTTTACGCACTTTTCGCCTCATTCCCCAGCAATTCACGCGCCCTTTCCTCATCGCTGGCGGCCACTTGCAGCAGCACGTTGCCGATGGTGGGTGCGTCTAATTCGCCCACCACAATGCAGCGGATGCCCTCTGATTCGAGGAGGGATTTAAAGAAATAGATCTGCGCTTTTTGATTCGGGAAAAACTCGGCGATGGTGATGATATCGGATGGCATGCATTTCCGAGTGCAGTATCCGTGCCTTAAAAAGTACTTTTATGCCGGTGTTCCTTGAGGAATTTCTCGAAGGCGGTAGCGGCCGGGGAGAGCGGGCGGCCTTTTAATCGCAACAGATAAAAGGGGCGGCGCAGCTCCATTTCGGCCAGGCGCACCACCACTAATTTGCCCAGCGCGATTTGATCGGCGGCGCCCACGCGCGACACGATGCCGATGCCAAGTCCGGCGGCGATGGCCTGTTTCATGGCTTCTGCTCCGCCCACTTCCAGCGCGTCCTGGGGCGGCAGGTGATAGGGACGAAACACGTTTTCGACGACTTCGCGAGTGCCCGAACCTTCCTCCCGCACGATCCAGTCAAAATCCTTCAATTGCAACGGCCACACATTTTCCTGCTGCGCCAGCGGATGATCCGGCGCGCAAACGCAGACCAGTTCATCTTCACTCCACGGCTGCGCCTGCACCAGTGGATGATGGGAAGGGCCTTCGATGAGCGCTACATCCAGCTCGTAGGCGCTTAGCAATTCCTCGATTTCGCGGGTGTTGCCCCGCAGGGTTTTGAAATGCAGATGCGGTTCCAATTTGCGGAACTGCGCCAGCATGGGGGGCAGCACATAGGTTGTCAAAGTGGTGCTGGCGCCGATGCGCAAGGTGCCGGTTTCCAGATTGCGGTGCGCGCTGAGTGCTTCTTCGGCTTCTCTTTCCTGGGAGAAAAGCGCCTTGGCATGAGCGTGCAATGTTTTGCCGGCTTCGGTGAGTTTCACGCCGCGCGGAGAACGTTCAATGAGCGGAATGCCCACACTTTTCTCTAATTCACGCACCGCTTTGGAAAGAGCTGGCTGCGAGATATAACCAGATCGTGCTGCCTGCGAAACACTGCCGGCTTCTGCCACTGCGTAGAAGGATCTCAAGAGATTTAAATTCAGGGCCATAACCTATAGTTAATCATAATTGAGAAAGTTGTATTTGTATTATGAGACAATTCGCACTAAGCTTATTAACAGGAGGTAATCAATGACACCGTTGCTGTTTTGTGGAGGCATCTTTGGCATATCAGTCTTAGCGGGAGCGTTGGGCGCTCTGCTGGGCCTGGGCGGCGGTATCATTGTGGTTCCCGCGCTTACCTTATTATTTGGATTGGATATCCGCTTTGCCATTGGGGCTTCGATCATTTCGGTGATTGCCACTTCGAGCGGCGCGGCGGCGGCGTATGTGCGCGATCATATGACCAACTTGCGCACGGCCATGTTCCTGGAATTGGGCACCACGCTGGGCGCGATTTGTGGCGCTTATATGGCGGGCATCATTGGCGGGCGCTGGCTGTTCATTGTCTTTGGCATTGTGATGGGATATTCGGCGGTGGTCATGTTGCGCAATCGCCATCAAAATCAGGAAGCTGTGCCGGCGGATGCGCTGGCGGATAAATTGCAATTGCATGGCGAATATTTTGATGAGGCGGAACACCGGCAGATTTCTTAT
>Ga0182738_1005018_pt1 | contig 14317 bp, 7 predicted proteins | sample eDN5th30CBELigMG_FD_128876 | JGI IMG/M metagenome (GOLD analysis project Ga0182738, IMG submission 128876) | Enriched Miracle-Growth compost microbial communities from Emeryville, California, USA - eDNA 5th pass 30_C BE-Lig MG (version 2)... ... | reverse complement strand
TACTTTAAAAATAGGCTGTTATGTTTCGAGAAAAAAATGGATAAACTTGAAACAAGAATGAGTTTTTAAGATGAAAGCTTTCCATATAAAGACTCATCTCCAAGAATAGCAAATTTCAAGTCTCATAAAGTACTCATATACCCTTAACCTCTTGGCTTCACCGTCAATCACTATACTCCGAAGTGCTTCAAGCTTTTTCTTCCGAAGCCACAAGATCCACTCTGAAATCGGATAAAAAGAATTAAATATTGTCTTTGTAATCGAGTATGTGAGAGATGGTCAAAGATGAAGGAGCATTTCTGAGCTTTGATAAAAGGTTCAAGTCCTTCTAGAGTGAGAAAACAATTCTGAGAAAAAAAATTCTCTGTGAAATAAAGAAAAAAACTGTGTTATATGGTTTTAAATATGACCAAAAAAGTCTTGATAGCAAACTAATTAGTTAGATTTTATCAATAAGGATATCAACGATTATTTGAGCTTTTTAAGATCAGAAGAAATCTATGAGGAAACCGTTTTGCTTTGTCTACACTGTCTCTGACAAGGTCTTTGATGCTATTTTGATGAAAGAAGTTCCAACATTTGAACATGAAAGTGGTATATTGCTTAGGTTTAGAAAGGTTTTCTCGAAGATATTTTGTCATGTTTCTTCTTTCTTGCTCAATCTTAAAGTTGCTGAATACAACCAAGATGGACAAATTGAAAGGTTTTCCACCCGATCAAATGAGTAAAGTTTCAAAATAGTTGGCTCAGTATATCAAAATCCAATTAGTTTCAGGCAAGATAAATATTAAATGTCAGTTTCGCTTTGCAGATTTCATAGTTTTTTCCCCTCAAATCTTCTTTTGACCGAACTAGAACTAGAGGATTCTTTACTGTATTTGGACAGAAGGATCTGATCAGATGACTTTTTGAAACTTCGAATCAAGCCTTGGCCATAAAGGTTTGAAATTAATTCAAAGCAATTCATAAATTAATTTTTTTCAAAGGAATCAATAGAGTTTGAATTCGAATTTAAAGAAGGTATCTCATCTAAATTTAGAAATTTAATCATAAAGATTTATTCTAATGGGAAAAAGATAGATTTGATTTCAGCGAAAAATTAATTTTGGGTTATATGGATTCGTCTTTGAATGTTTTATTAAATCATTTTAATTTTTTAAGATTCTAAAAACCAAAAATTTTAAAATATTCGACCAGGTCGTCTTAATTCCTTTTGCAACCGTGGCCTTTCTTTGTCTTCGTGTTCTCTTGATTTTTCTAGTTTTTGAAGTGAAGGTTTACATGAAGTTTCTCTCAAATTCTATTCGAGTTCAGAGTCTTTGATTAATTTTAAATTTTGTTATTTGACGAAATGAGCTGGGATTAAGCAAAACCACTGAGTTAGTGACTTTAATAAATTTAATTCTTCTCATTATTTTTTATTCAATTTATCAATCTCTGAAACTTCCTCAAAGAGACAAATGGCCAAAGATTCACATTCATTTCAAAAACACATGCTTTTCACAGTATTCAAAACACTATTCTACTTTTCACTGCTCAGAGTCTGTAGCACCACGACCACAGCTAATTATTTCAACTTTGCTCTGAGTGCGTCAACATTGGATCCGACAACAGAGGGGTTTACGATTACAGGAGAGGCTTCTTCTTACTTGGGATTTTCAGTCAACACAGCTGGAGATGTCGATGGCGACGGATATGATGACATCATTATTGGAGCCTACGGTAAGAATAGCAACAAAGGAATAGCATATGTGATCTATGGTGGAGAAACATCTTCATTTTTGGATATAGATTTGAGTCAGACAACACTAGATCCTCACACAACAGGATTCACGATCGCAGGCGGCACTTATTATTACTTGGGATATTCAGTGAGTACAGCTGGAGATATTAATAATGATGGATATGATGACATAATAATTGGAGCCCATGCGTATAGTAGCAGTACAGGGGCAGCATTTGTAATCTATGGCGGTGAAAGATCTTCAATGCAGAATATTGATTTCAATTCAGGCGCGATTTTAAACCCCTCGACGACAGGATTCAAGATCACAGGAAGTGCTGGTGGAGATTGTTTGGGACGATCAGTGAGTACAGCTGGAGATATCAATCATGATGGGTACGATGACATAATTGTTGGGGCTTATGGGTGGAGTGGTCAAACAGGAGCAGCATATGTAATCTACGGTGGAGAAAAGTCCTCAATGTCCAACTGGGATTTTAGTGTGGGTGCAATGTTAAGTCCTCACACAACAGGATTTATGATGAAAGGAAGTGCTTCTTCTGATCAACTGGGATGGTCAGTGAGCACAGCTGGAGATGTGAATAAAGATGAATATGCTGACATCATTGTTGGAGCTAATGGGAAGAGGAGCGCTTCAGGAGCAGCCTATGTGATTTTTGGTGGAGAAAAATCCTCAATGTCGGATCTTGATTGGAGTACGACAACAGTAACTCCCTCTGTGAATGGATTTATGCTCATAGGACCCTCAGGGAATAATCAACTTGGAATATCAGTGAGTACAGCTGGAGACATCAATAATGACGGGTATGCTGACATCATCACTGGAGCTTACAGGTGGAGTAGTAATACTGGAGCAGTATACGTGATCTACGGTGGAGAAAGATCCTCAATGTTGAATTACGATTTTGATGCCCCATCAGCATTAGATCCTCTTACAACAGGATTTATTATGACAGGAAATACCGCAAGTACTTACTTTGGATGGTCAGTGAGCGCAGCCGGAGACATGAATAAAGATGGATATAATGATATCCTTGTTGGAGCCTACGGGGAAAGTAGCTCTAGAGGATCAGTATATGTAATCTATGGTGGAGAAAAATCCTCAATGAAACATCTTGTTTTCAGTTCTGAAACGTTGGATCCCTCCAGTACTGGATTTATAATAACAGGAAATGCTAATTCCGATCAATTCGGGTTCGCAGTGAGTGTAGCTGGAGATATCAATAATGACGGATATAAAGACATCATTATTGGAGCTAATACAAAGAGTAGCAACAAAGGAGCAGCATATGTGATTCATACTGGTAGTTAATTTTGGTTGATTAAATGTCTAATGCCTATAGCTTGTGCACCATGTTGGAACTGTCCAACAAACTGCGATGCATGTCCAAGTAGCTCGACTGTATGCACTGATTGTACAGATCCGTACAATTTATACCAATCAACATGTTATCAAACTTGCCCTGATGCCTTTTTTGCCTCGAGTGGTCAATGCCAAGGTACATTTATTTTGGGTTATAATCTAACTACTCCTCAAAGCCTGTCCAACAAATTGCAAACATTGTAGTAGCTCCTCTGTATGCACTGAATGCACAAATCCATTTCTTTTGTATCAGTCTCAATGTGTTGCAACTTGTCCTGATACTTCATTCGCAGCCTCCACTACAGCATGCCAAGGTAAATTGAACTTGGATTCTAATTTAAATTTTTCTCATCAAAGACTGTTCAATAAATTGTAAACATTGTAGCAGCTCCTCTATATGCACTGAATGTGTCAGTCCCTATCTTCTCTATCAGTCTCAATGTTACTCACCTTGCCCGGATACTACATTCGCAGCCTCAACGGCAACATGCGAAGGTAAATTGATGATGAATTCTTATATAACCTTTTCTCATCAAAGATTGTCCAACAAATTGCAAGCATTGTAGCAGCTCCTCTGTTTGCACTGAATGCACAAGTCCATATCTTCTGTATCAATCTCAATGTATTTCAACTTGTCCTATTTCGACGGTTGCTTCTTCTGGAAAATGCGAAGGTAAATAAATTGATTCTGAATTTGAAGCTAATTATCAAGAAAAGACTGCCCAAGTCATTGCTTTTATTGCGCCTCTCAAGATTCCTGTGAAGTTTGTTCTCAAGGATACAGTCTGACTAATTCTGTCTGCGTTTCATTTTCTTATCAACAGGCCCAAGAAAAAGCATCTCGAACGATTTCATCTGCTACTCAGGCACTTGGTGGAATAGTATGTGTTGGGAGTGTGACGTTTCCCGTCACAGCACTTGTCTCAACAATCGTGCAAAATACACGCTACCTCAATCTCTCTGTGACCACTGACCTTTCAGAAATATACAAGACCTGGAGTACTGATCTGATTTCTTGGGATGTGCCAAATGTCATCTCTAACTTTGATCATTTCAAGGCATCGCCACCTCTATTTTCACGATATGGCCTTGGCTCATCATTCTTAACAAACTTTTGGCCCACGTTGGTGAACATTGGAATCGGTCTCATGACTTTTGTTACTTCTCTTGTGCTGAAAAAATTATTTGAACGATCTGAGTATAATAAAGGCTGGGGCTATTCTTTGCTGCAAAAGCTTGTGATGGGATCTTTTAATTTCACTTTAATACAAGCTTATGCATGCCTTGACAATATCCTATTTTATCTTGTGATCGATGTCAAGACAAACCCTTTCAATAGTTTTTTCTCCTGGATAAGTCTGATTTCTGCAAGCGTTTTCTTGGCTCTTGGATGTCTTCTCGTGTTTTACAATTTCTGGACAGTCAAGAAATACCAGGATATAAAAAACCAAGACACGAAAGGTCTGGAGGCCTTTAATGAAAGAAACAAGTGTTGGGGGCTGTTTTATTCAGATTTTAATGATAATGATTTCTTGGGTCAGTCTTTCTTTGCTTTTCTTATCATTCGGAGCGCCCTTTCAAGCTTTATTGTCACCGTCCTTTATGATTATCCTTTGATGCAGACATGTTACTTGATTATTTTGGATGGAGCAATCATTTTGTTTTTGTACTTTAAAAATCCTTTCATTACTCTGCGCGGAACACTTTGCCAATATTACTTCGAAGTCATCACTTTGCTCGTCCACATTTGCACATTTATTTTGGGCTTACAAGACAGTCTAAAGACATCTTCTGATACACTAAGGACTGTCTTATCCACTGGAATAATCTACCTCAATACTGCTCTTGTGAGTGGAAGCATTGGCTTCATGTTTATTGAGATTTACAAGACGATTAGCGAAAAGAGAAGAGCACGTAAGCTCAAGCAGGATGAGAAAGAAGATGAGAAGAAGCATTATGAGAATATTGGGATCCAAACTACTACTGAAGAGAACCTAAACTTTGCTCCTATAATGAGTCCAGGTCAGCATTTCGAGACTGGAGACCAGAGAAAGCAAGAAACTTGGGTGAATACTAATGAACAAATTGCATCATTTGAAAACTTCCATCTATTGTCTGGATTCAGAAATAATAATAGCAATCTGATGATAAACGATTTTCATCTAGAGCCTTCTCACTTTCAAGATTTTAGTCATCAGACTGATCATTCCTTTCTAGCAGATGCAGATGAGAGAATCAATCGAAGCAGAGAGCTAAGTCCAATGCCAGTTTTTATTCGACCTCCGCCTCGAAGTTTAAGACAAAACCCTCAAAAAAGGAGGTTGATGGCGCGAGACAATAAAATTCATCCTGCATGTTTTGTAAACAACAATTGAAAAAATTGGACAATTGGACATTGTCATTGAATAAAAAACTGATTCAATAATTTATAAAATCTGTCTGTGAAGTTTAATTCTTTATAAAAGCTTTATTTTGACTGAGAAATTTTATATAATAGAAAAATACTTCTAATTAAATTTGAATCTAAATTTTCACCAAGGCTCTCAGAAGTGAATTTTGATGGGAATCCTTTATATTAATTTTTTTACAGCATCAAGTCCTCTGAAAATTGGGCGAGTTTCGAATTTTGAAATGAAAAAATTCTGTCAAAAAGAAAGCCTCCAAAAGCCAAGACCCTATCGAAAGTTGAAAGCTGATGAGCCCGTTCAAAGACTTCCTCCCTAAAAACAATAATATCTGCAAGCTCGACCATATTTCTGTTGGAGATAAAAGAGATTTTCGGTAAATTCTCGGAGGCCTTTAAAAAGCAAGAGACATAACATAAAAGTTTCATCCTCGAAAACTAATTTTTCTTTATTCATTCATAAATGCTGTCCTGACTATAAAAAGGCTGCCCTCGAAATACCGGCAAAATTTCGGATACCTCGAAAGTTTTTTGGCATCTTGAATTTTTTTTGGAGGTCATGTAGATTTGCTTAGCCAAATAAAATGATCTTAATTGAAAGAAAAAGAGCCAAAAAAGGTTTTTTCTTTAAAATTTTTCTTGGAAATTTTTTCGGTTTTCAATACGGCTTGAATTCTCTTTCATTAAAGATTTTGAAGAATTTATACATCTTGAGAAATCTCCTCGTGCCTAAATGAAATTTCGAAAAAACTAGATCATATTTCTAACGAATCAGCTTCTAAATTTTACTTTCTCTTTTAAATTTTTTTTCCATCACCTCAAAATCTTCTATGACCTCGATTATCATCGACAGCCCCTCTAATCCCTCGAAAGATTCGACAAAATATATTTCAAGGTCAGATAGCGTTTTGTCGTCTTTTTTGAGGCTAAACAGTAGATCCGAACTCTTGGTCATGAATTTGAGATTCAGAACATGTTTAAAACTGTTAATTTTTTTAAAGGATTTTTATGGTTTTCATGTTTTTGAATTTTTTTGTGAAAAAGCTCTTCATAAATCTTTTTTTTTAATTGATTGATTGATCAATCTTGGGGGCACGCCCACAATTTTTTTTTCTTTTGGAAAAATAAATTGGAGAAAATAGAGACACAGCTTGCCAATCTGTCTCCAGAATTTCAGGCATTGTCGGGTGTTCTTTCAAAAAAAAATCTGACACTCCTCTCAAAGAGCCGGACACCAATTTCTTTTATACAGACAGTTCATTAAACCTCATATATTTTCATGGGCTCGTATAATTGCAAAAACTAGAGAGAAAAATTGTCTAATTGAAGAGGGAAAAAAGAGAAAAAGTCTTTTCTCCAATAATATGATTTTTCTCTTCAATTAGCTTTCTCTTCATTTTATTTTTTCTCTTTTCAATTTGACCATTTTTCTCTCTATTTTTTCGTTCCAATTAAATTATTCTTATTTTCATTATAATTCTCGGGGATTGAGCTTTAAAAGCATGTGACCCAAAAGAAAAATTTTTTTTAATCTCGAAAACAGTTCGAGAAGACAATTTTTTTGTGAGAAATTTCTTCTGAAAAAATTCGAAAGAAAATTTTTCAAAAAAGATTTTTAATTTTTCTTTTTGATTTATTTCTCATAAAAATGGTGAGATCTGACAAATCTGTCAGATGAGTTTGCCCAAAAAATCAGATAAATGAGTTTGAAAACCTGACAAAGTCGATTAAAATAGGCACTTTGGGAAGCTCTGAATGGAGATTTTATGCCTCCCGGAATTTCACTAGAAGAAAAATGAATTTTTGGTAGGGCTACGGCTATTCCAGTAGAAAAAACATGGCTACGAAAAAACGTAAAATGACTTTTAAAAAGTGAACATTATCGAAAATAATGAAAGAAAACATGTAAGTCTATAAGAGATGAATGATAAATGAATGGATATTTCTGAGCTATTGTAAGACTGAGGGAAGGCAATTTTCAACTCCTTCTGGCATGCGAACACAATTTCTTTTGAAATCAACAAAAACTGTTTTATGGGGTTTTAAATATTCACAGGAAAGTCCTGATAGGAAATGAATTACTTCGATTTAATCAGTTTGAATCTCGGCGATCTTTTTGAGATCGAAAAACACCCGTGAGAAATAATCTCGCTTTGTGTACACTCCCCTCTATTCATATTGAAAGCCCTAGGTGCTATTTTGATGGAAGAAAAGGCAAGACTTTTTCCTTCTGAAAAATGGAATGTTGTTCAGGTTTAGAGAGGTTTTCGCAAAGATGGTTTGTTATTTTTACTCCTTTTTTGCTTCATTCTCGAATTGCTGAATGCAATAAAGATGGACAAATTGAAAGGTTTTCGATCCAATCAAAAGGGTCAAATTTCAAAATAGTTGGCTCAGTGTATTAAAATCAAATGAGTTTCAGGCAAGATAAAAATGAAATGTTATGCGCGCGCTTTGTAGATTTCATAGTTTCTCTCAAATATCCTTTCGGCTAAACTAGAGGATTCTTGACAATATTTGAACGAAGGGATTATGCGCAAAGGTCTGGGAAATTTTGAACCAGGTCTTAGCCATAAAGGATCTAAAATAAATTCAGAGCGATCCGTAAATTAAATTTTTTCAAAGGAATTAATAGAGCTCGAATTAGAATTTAAATAAACTCTCTCATCTAAATTTAGAAATTTAATAAATTAAGATTTATTCTGATGGGAAAAAGAGAATGAGAGTTTTGATTTCAGCTATAAAAATTTAATTTTGAGGAATTATGGATTCGTCTTTGGATGTTTCATTAGCTGATTTTAACTTTGAACTTGATATAGAAAATAAGTTTGAATACCTACATTTAGATCTTTATTTGCCGTTGAATTGGAGTTTTTGAAAAAAAAAAAACCTCTACACAAATTTTCTTTTCTCGAACCCAATTTGAGTTGGAGCCTTGATTTATCTTTTATGAATTTTAAATTTAATTATGAGATGAGCAGAGATTAAGCAAAACCTACAGAGTTAGTGACTTTAATAAATTTAATTCTCTCATTTATTTTTTCAATTATCCCCAATCCCGCATTACCCATTACAACAACCAATGACAAAATATTCAGATCCACGCCCAAAAGAAGCCATTCTCATGCTCATGAGGGCACTGATCTGCTTTTCATTGCTCAGAGTACATGATGCCACAGCCACAACCTCTTTTTTTAGTTTTGACATGGGTGCCTCATCATTAATCCCAACGACAAATGGGTTTACAATCACAGGAAATGCTGCTTCTGACCAACTCGGGCGCTCAGTAAGCACAGCTGGGGATATCGATAACGATGGATATGATGACATTATTGTTGGAGCTCCATATCACAATACCAATCAAGGAGTAGCATATGTGATATATGGTCGAGCAACATCATCACTTTTGGATATAGATTTGAGTATAGCTTTAGACGCCCACACGACAGGATTTACGATTACAGGCCAGGCTTTGGATCACCTAGGTTTTTCTGTGAGTACAGCTGGAGACGTCAATAAGGATGGATATGATGATATCATTGTTTCAGCCTGGGGACAGAATAGCAATAGAGGAGCGGTGTATGTGATTTACGGCGGACCAAAATCCTCAATGCAGAACATTGATTTTAGTGCAGGCGCAACTTTAAACCCCTCAACAACAGGATTTAGGGTCGGAGGAAATACAGCTTCTGATCAATTTGGATGGTCAGTGGGCACAGCTGGAGATGTCAATGGTGATGGATATTCTGACATCATTGTCGGAGCCCTGAAGGCGAGCCGCGGCGCAGCCAGTCCAGGGGCCGCATATGTGATTTATGGTGGGCCTACCATGTCGAACCTTGATTTGACTACAGCACTAACTCCTCTCACCAATGGGTTTACGATCACAGGAGCTAATGATGGTGATCAATTGGGATGGTCAGTGAGCACAGCTGGCGATATCAATAAGGATGGATTTGATGACATCATTATTGGGGCCAATGGGATGTATGTTGGAGGGCTTGCTGGCGCCGGCGGCGCATATGTGATTTATGGTGCATCCTCGATGTCAAACTTCGACTTTTATTCGGGTACGACATTAAATTATCTGACGACTGGATTTTTGTGCACTGGAAACGTTTATAATTATCAACTTGGGATCTCAGTGAGCACAGCTGGAGATATCAATAATGATGGATATGATGATATCATGGTGGGAGTCAAGACGACTAGCGTAGTAGGAGCAGTATTTGTGATTTATGGTGGACAAAAATCCTCATTGCCAAATCGTGTTTTGGGGACTTCATCTAATCCATTAAGTCCATCCACAACAGGATTTTTGATAGTAGGAAGTGCTGCCGGTGATTTACTTGGATGGCCAGTCGGCGCGGCTGGAGATCTTAATAAGCATGGATATAATGATATTCTTATTGGAGCTTATGGAAAGAGTAGCGCGAAAGGAGCAGCATATGTTATTTATGGTGGACCAAAATCTTCAATGTCCGATCTCGTTTTGAGTACAGCATTAAATCCTCTTACGAATGGATTCATGATCACAGGAAGTGCTAGTAATGATCAACTCGGAGTATCAGTGAATATAGCTGGAGATATCAATGGTGATGGATATGTTGACATCATTATTGGGGCGAACGGGAAGAGTAGTTCTAAAGGAGCAGCATATGTGATTCATACTGGTATATCAATTTGATCCATAAAAAATGTAATGTCTGTAGCTTGCTTGCCATGCTGGAACTGTCCAACAAACTGCGATGAGTGTAATAGTAGCCCTACAGTTTGCACTGATTGTACAGATCCATACAATTTGTATCAATCTACATGTTATCAAACTTGTCCTGATACCTTTTTTGGCTTGAGTGGTGAATGCCAAGGTAAAACAATTGAGCCTGAGTTATGATCTAACTTTTCCTCAAAGCCTGCCCAACAAGTTGCAAGCATTGTAGCAGCTCCTCTGTATGCACTGAATGTACAAGTCCATTTCTTTTATACCAGTCTCAATGTGTTGCAACTTGTCCTGATACTTCATTCGCAGCCTCCACTACAGCATGCCAAGGTACATTTATTTTGAGTTTTAATCTAACTTTTCCTCAAAGCCTGCCCAACAAATTGCAAACATTGTAGCAGCTCCTCTATTTGCACTGAATGTGTCAGTCCACATCTTCTTTATCAGTCTCAGTGTTTTTCAGTTTGTCCTGATACTACATTCGCCGCCTCCGCAACAGCATACCAAGGTAAATTGGGCTTGAATTCTTATATAACCTTTTCTCATCAAAGATTGTTCAACAAACTGCAACCATTGTAGCGACTCCACTTCATGCACTGAGTGTATAAGTCCATATCTTTTGTACCAATCGCAATGTCTTTCAATATGTCCCGATGCCACTGTCACCTCCAATGGGAAATGCTTAGACTGCCCTACCAATTGTTATTTGTGCACTTCTCAAAGCTCTTGCAAAATTTGCGACCAAGGATATACTCTCTCCGACTCTGTCTGTGCTTCACTTTCCTATCAGGAGGCGCAAGGAAGAGCATCTCAAGCAATCTCATCTACGACCCAAGCAATTGGTGGTTTTGTATGTGTTGGAAGCGCGACATTTCCTATGACAGCACTTGTCTCAAAAATTGTGCAAAATACACGCTACATGAACCTCTCGGTGACGAGTGACCTGTCTGAGATTTACAAGACCTGGAATACTGACATTATTTCTTGGGATGTCCCAAATGTGATCTCCGACTTTGATCATTTCAAGACAGCGCCACCTCTATTTGCTCAATATGGGATTGGTTCTTCATTCTTAACAAACTTTTGGCCCACTTTGGTGAACATTGGGATTGGCGTGACGATCTTCATTACTTCTCTTGTGCTTAAAAAGTTCTCTGAGCAGGCAAAGTACGAAGGCTGGGGTTTCTTATTGGTGCGAAAACTGGTGGCTGGATCCTTTAATTTCACTTTAGTACAAGCCTATGCATGTCTGGACGATATTCTATTTTACCTTGTGATTGATGTCAAGACGAACCCCTTCAATAGTTTTTTCTGTTGGGCAAGTTTGATCTCTGCAAGTGTTTTCTTGGCTCTTGGATGCATGCTCGTCTTCCTCAATTTCTGGACAGTCAAGAAATACCAGGGTATAAAAAAACAAGATCTGAAAGGTCTGGAAGCTTTTAATGAAAGAAACAAGTATTGGGAGCTGTTTTATTCAGACTTTAATGACGATGATTTGCTAAATCAGTCTTTTTTTGCCTTTCTTGTCCTGCGAAGCACTCTCTCAAGCCTTATAATTACAGTCCTTTATGATTATCCATTGATGCAAACACCATTCATGATCATTCTGGATGGAGCAATCATCTTGTTTTTGTTGTTGAAAAAACCTTTCAATACTCTGCGCGGAACTCTTTGTCAATATTATTTTGAAATCATCACTTTGCTGGTCCATCTCTGCACCTTCATTCTCAGTTTGCAAGACAGTCTTCAGGCATCTTCTGAACTATTAAGAAAGATCTTATCCACTGGTATAATCTATCTCAACACTGCTCTTGTCAGTGGAAGCATTGGCTTCATGTTTATTGAGATTTACGAGACGATTCGTGAAAAAAGAAAAGCGCGGAAACTCAAGGAGAACGAAAAGCATTACGAGAATATCGCAATCCAAACTGCTTCTGAAGATCCTTTGGACGTTCAAAACTTTGCTCCTGCAATGAGTCCAGGCCAGCCCTTTGAGACTGAATCCCAAAGAAAGCAGGAAACTTGGGTCAATCCTGGGCAAACTACTTCATTCGAAAACTTCCACCTCGTGTCTGGGTTCGGAAATAGTAGCAATATGGCGATGGATGATTTTCACCTGGAGTCTTCTCAAGCTCAAGATTTCAATCAGAATACTGGTGATTCATTCCTGCCAGATGTAGATGATAGGATCAACCAAAGCAGAGAACTGAACACAATGCAAGTTTTTATTCGACCTCTACCTCGAAGTTTAAGACAAAACCCAAGAAAAAGGAGACTTGTGGGTTCAGGAAATAAGATACACCCAGCACATTTCGTGAATACCGAAAACAATTGGTCATAGGGGCGGAACAGAGCCAAAGCTTTTCAATCTTTTTTCTTCTGATAAATTAAAATAAGAATGAATGATTTCTCCCTTGAATTGTATTCTTAATCTTGCCTGGTGTGTTTTTATCCGTTGTAAAGAATTCACAAAGAACACTAATCTTCTTCTCATTACGAGTATAAAATTCCTCACAAAAATGATAATCTGCCCCTCTATTTTGTCGATCACCATCTCACAAAAAATTCTTGATGTTTCAAGTTTTCATATTGTCAATCTTGTCTTCCACGTGAAATCCTCTTTCCAAAATATTATGCGAAACCGAAAATGTGTCCAAGAGAATATCTCCTTGAAAACTTTTGTTTGTCCCACCAGAAAATTTAATTTACCGTCATGTTTCTCATTAAGATCACACTGTCCCAATAAAGGCCCTGTTCTAATTAAAGACCCTGAGAATCTCACTTAGAAAAATCTTTTGCTTGAACTGTTTTAATTTAAGCTCTCCCTAATTTTTGGACTGTTCTAATGAAGAGACTTAAGGATTTGAGAGAATCTTTTCAGTGGCGGGGTCTTAATTAAAAGCATGACGGTAATAAAATTTCAAACTTTATACACACGAGCAGAATTTCTTCTCTAAATGAATTTTTTTTAAACTACCTCAAAAAGAGATTAGCAAAGAATATTATGAAACGCTATTTCTTGATTTCATGTGTCTTTTCCTCTGAATAGGGGGAAAAATTGTTCCTTGACAAATAGTGAGAAGACATCTTTTTCAACTTTCTCCAACTGAGGGATTAAACAACATTTTGAGAGATTTCTTTTTCAAAGAAAAATTGCCTGAAAAATATTTTTTGTGGTCAAAGAAAAAAGAGAACCTGAAAAGCTTTTGAACTTTCCTTTTGTTGCATCCAAGATATGAGTCATTTTCCAGTCAGAATTGGCCAACATACTCATAGACGAGAAGAAGGAAAGATTTAATGTTTAAATTGAAAATCTTTTTGGCCAGATCCCAAAGAAATTTCCCAGAACAAGAAAATATTGATAAAAGATTTTCCTCTTTTGAATTTTTATCTGAGGTTTTTGTGAATTAATTTTTTTCTCAATGACTTTTGAGCTTTCCCAAATTTTTGAATTAAACTTTGTTTGACGATTTTTGAGGAGCGAAAATTAGCCTGTCATAAGTGAATCTTGTTTTTCCCCACCAGATTCTAAACACTTTTCTCCAGTAAATTTTCATCAGGGCAAGCCCAGAACAAGTCCTTTCCAAATTTTGAACAAACTGATTCTTTTTTTTTTAGGGAATCAAAAGTGAAAAAAAAATCTTAATTTCATTTCACTCAACAAAAAGCTTAAAGAGCAGAGAGTGAAAGATATAATGAAACTGAAAAAAACAGCAACCACATAATAAACATGTGAAACACCAAACATAAAACCACAAAATTTTTCAAGGATCACTGAAAAGTATGCAGAAATAAGAGGTTTTGGAGATGGACAGAGACAGATAGTTTTTCCCTTAATTTAAGCATCAAGGCATTTATCAATCTACCGTATGGATCACCGTGTCTGAGGGCTCAAGGAATAAAAATAATAAAAATATATTTTAAATCATGTAAAGTAATCTATGACAATCATATTCTTTTATTTTTTTTTTCTAACTCAGAGACTCCTCCTGGTATTTCTTTTTAAATGTGGCTCATTGTGATATTTTTCTGTTGAGCTAAAGCGCTGTCTTTTTCGGAAAAAATTCTTTTGATTGAGAGAGACTC
>Ga0182738_1005017_pt1 | contig 14319 bp, 1 predicted proteins | sample eDN5th30CBELigMG_FD_128876 | JGI IMG/M metagenome (GOLD analysis project Ga0182738, IMG submission 128876) | Enriched Miracle-Growth compost microbial communities from Emeryville, California, USA - eDNA 5th pass 30_C BE-Lig MG (version 2)... ... | reverse complement strand
TATTGCTAAAGTCATTACTCTCAATAAAAAGACCTTAATAGCATTATCCCAAATCCCTTATCTCATATTATACGCCATAAAACATTTCTATTTGAATCAAGTTCATGTCCATCCAAGAATTCGAAGATATTTCAAGTTTCTTCTTACAAAAAGAGTCAAACTAGATTTCACAAAAGTCAGTTCAACAGAATGGGAGATATTTGCAGTGGGAGTACAAAGAACAATGATAACAAGAAATTTAATTCGAGATGCTTATTGTAACAAACAAAGAGAAGGCTGGGTAATCACAAGAAATGGTGGAAACGGATGGCATGTAGAGAATATGTTTGTTCCAAAAATGTACACAAACTGTTTAGTGGCATCTTTCAGCATGTGTGAATTGACTTATAAAGCGAAATGTGACGAGTTTTCAATAAAGTTTTTAAAAGATTTTGCGGCAGGAGAGACACTGATAAGAGCTGGTTGTTTCATATCAAGAAGAGCTGACTGTGCAGCAAGTGGAGGCTGCAGAATAAGCGTATATCGCCAAGAAAAACAGGTGATTTTTAATAAAGAGCATAAGAGAACGTCAGAACAAATTCCTACATCTTGGGATACGGGCGCTGAATATGAAGAATTATTTTCAGAAATTACGATAAATGAGCTGCCTGAAGATATAAAGCTAGAAGAGTGTTTTGTGGAGTTAAAGATTTTTGGAAAAGATGATAGGTTTTGGTATGGATGGTATGGACCGAGGTTCTGGGGTATGTATATAAGAGGTGATTATCATCAAGATCCTCTGAATAAAGTAACTAATTCTGTGTAAGACATAAGAAATTGTGTATAATTTTACTGGTATGATAAATTACTTTTATTTACTATTTATGTTATATGATTGACAAAAAGAATTGGGAATAATGAATAAAATGACGAGAATCAAGTCTTGATTTCTTGCCTACGGATTCGAAGGATCAGAAAAAGAAAAGTGGAATAAAAATTCTTTCTGCTTGATATTTTGGATGCTTGCTCAAGTCACTGAGAAGAATTGTTCAGTGTTTCTTCTTTTGTAAGATTTTTGAGACCTCCTCTGAAAAGGAGATCCTACTGAGAATAATATCTACTTAAGAAAAGGGTCGATACAAAATCAGGACAGGTCTAAAAAAATATGGACAAACCCGACAAGAATTTTTTCTCAATATTTTTCAAGAAAAAAGAGGTTTTTCTGAGAGTTTGAGTTTTGCTTTGAGAAATTTCAACGAAAAAATTTTATTTGAGATTTTTTTTGGGAAAATTTTTTGTTTAATTTTTTCACCATAAAAAAAAACTTTTTGAAAAACTTTCAGAGGAAAATAAAAAAATTTGCAAAGATTGGCAAAGTCCAGACAAGCCCAAGCCCTGTTTTTGAATGCTAGAGAAGGTTTTCATCTTTGAAGGATATTAAAAAAAAGCATTATCAAATTTCGATTCTGTTCCAACATCGCTCAGTGCTCTCTCTTTTGCAATATCTAATGGTCCTTGTGCTTCAAGGATTTCAGGCTTACCAAGAATATTATTTTCTTCAAGATAGTTTTGAAAGATTTTTAATAATACAATTTTATCAAGTGGAAATATTTCGAAATTTCAGATATTCTTGGCCAACCTTTGGCTTTGGGAGAGTTGGATTTCAATAAAATCTATGCGGGTAAAAATTTTGATCCGAAAACTTCAAAAATTGAGAAAAGGTCAGAGAGACAGAAAAGAGAAAAAAGATGCTTTCTCAATTTTTCTGGCTTTTCCTTTGCATGGAACGACTAAGGGGAACATCCCAAGAGAGAAAAAACAGAGAAATCCATGAGCTTTCTTTTCTAACTTAATGTATAAATCAAGAATTTTTGATAAAAAAGAATTGGTTGCCCTTCCCACAAGAGACAAAAGAAATTATTTTTTCAAAAATATTTTTTCTTCTGTATTCATTTTCACTTTAATAAAAAACTATTTTATATGAGAAATGTCGTCTTTATGAATCTTAAGAAATAAAAATAAATTTTTTACAACACCAATGGCAATGGCTATGACAATCACAACTTTTGATAATAAAAATTTCATAGTTCAGAGAAAAAATTTCAGATCATTAAAAAAAATCATATCAGTCTTCAATTTCACAACAATTCATATCATATTACTTATTCATTTTCATCTCTTCGCTTTGGAGAATTATCGCCAGGCAGAGCTTGCTCTTCTAAAGTTTGTCCTTTCTTGTTCAGGGCTAATCTTGATTCGGCCACCGAAGAAGAAACCACTAATGAGGAATCTCTGGGGAATAACATCAATACACTACTCTTATTATTCCTACTCATTGATGATCCGGGAGGTTTCATAATTGAATGATTGAGATCGTCACCCAGATACTTTGATGAAGCAACACCGTCACTATGGAATGAAGGAATGTATTGATGTGAAATTGCTTCTTTTCCATCGATCAAGAAAGATGGCACATCTGGTCTTCCTGACATTTTTGGACTCATAATTGGAGGAGAATTATATCCGCTGAGATCCATTTTGGATAAAGGTCCTTTTAAGAAGTGTTGAAGCTCAATCTTGGAGCCTTCTTCATGTTCCTGATCTTGTTTTGCTGCCTCATGTCCGCCGAGGGGAAGGCCTTGTAATCTCACAGAAACTCTTCTCATAGCATCTGTGGCTTGGAGAATAATCTTTTGCATGCGAGAATTCTTGTCGAAGTATTTGCCGAATTTCCTTATACAGAAATTATAAAGCTTCATGAAATGCTTGTTCTTCTTTAGCTCTTCCATATAAGCGCCAACAAAGAGTCTCAAAAAGACGACAAAGAAGAAGAGGTTACCAAAGACACCAACTATTGCCACAAGAACGTTGATAGCACCTCCATCAGTGACCACCTGGAAGTAGAAACCAGCCAGATTTACAATGCCTATACTGATTAATCCGACTTTCTCAAGGTGATTCAAGTCCTTTGCTGAATATGGTTGGCCTTTAGCGTGAACCATAAATGATAAAATAAGCAAGAGCAAGTTCAAAAAGATTTGAAGGTTCACAGATTTGGTAAAAACGGTGTTTGCGATAAATAAGAGCTTTCTTATCATGATGGTTCCTTCCCAGAAATATTTGCTGCTATTGAACCCGTTGTAAATGAAAGAATATCTTTGAGTCATTTGGATTCTGTGCAAGGTATGTCTGTTCTTGTGCAGGATATTCATCATCCAACCAGGAATGATAATCACCCACACGAATAAAGAGGGCACTGCAAGGCCCAATGCCCAACGAGTATGAGCTCCTTCCCAGCATTTAGTGTCGTAGTAATTTTCAAGGAAATTCAGGGGAGCATCGTCTCTGTAGAGGTTGTCACATTTGAACAAGGCGAAATTGCTCTTGATAACTGAGGTTTGCAAACTGAAGCAAATAATCACGGTGGTTGTAATTATATAGTTCACTAATTGCTTGTTGCCTCTGATGGGTCGCTTCTTTATTCTAAAGAAAGCAAGCCAAAAGATAACCGAAACGAGAATAAAGGCAAAGGGAATCAAAGCAGTATAAAGTGCTTTAATAAAAGGTAACTCGATTCCCAGAGCCTCTACTCCCTTGTTAAAGAAACAATCCACTGAAAACAGCTGATCTGTTATGGAAGACAACTTTGCAGTAATCTTGAGGAATTTTCCAAGAGTGTAGGGCCAAGTAATATCCACATCAATAATCAAGTTGAAAATCTGCGCATAAGAGATCAAAATTCTCAATAATGTTGAGGCATCGATCGAAACGACCTTCTTGGTGTACACCTGGCAATAGTAAATCATCTGTCTCACACCATAAGCCACAAAGCCGACTTGCAAGGCAATCATGATAAACAAAAGGAAGTAAGAAAACGCACTATTTTTCTCACAATTTACACATGCTCCGCTGCCTCCTCTGCCCCATCCATCTTCACATTGATAGCACAAATTTCCCTCATAACCTTCAGCACATGCTCCTGTTGGATCCAACGTTTCGATGCTGCTGCTATCACTGTTTCCCAGACAGGATTCTTCTCTTGGACATGCTAAAACCAAATCTGCTGTCGAATTCAATCTCCAATATCCATATCTTGGACCAACATTACTTCCTCCTCTGCAGATCGTTGAATCTAAATCACAAGAGGTGCAGCTTGATGCTGAAGTCGAAAGACTAGTCTGCCAGAATCCAGAAGGGCATTCTGAACAAGTTTTCAAGCTTCCAGAGATGACATTATATTCTCCCATTCCGCAATCTCTGAAAGTAGCCTGAACCTTGACTGAAGGAGTGATCGTCAATGTTGAAACAGGAAGAGTGCTATAAGACTTGATCGCGCTGGATTTAAAGGTAATCTGCAGACTTTTACCAACTCTATAATTCCATTTAAAGTCAGACACATTATAAAAGCCCTGGCTTGCAGTGTAGGAAAGCTTGCTAGAAAATGAGCTTTTTGTCGAATCAGTGAAGCCATCAGGGGACAATGTCAATGTCGAGCTATTATCATCGTACACAACCTGACTGTACATATCCAGCAGGATAAATGAGTGGTCCTGGTCAGTGGTAACTCCACTTCCAACGTCAGTCCAGTATTCAAGAGCGCTCAGTGCATTTGTTGTGGGAGTTGTGCCTGGGATATAGGTTGCCAATGTTGTATTTGAAGAATGATAGGCAATCAAGGTGACAGGATAAGAAGCAATGTGATTTTCTACAGTCGCAAAATTCGAGTCAAAAACACAAGTTGAGCTCACCGTTGGTGGAGAAAAGTCAAAGTAGATGGCTCCACCAATGACTTGAGCAGAGTTAGCGATAAAACTAGAGCCAATTATAGTGGTGTTTTGGGCTGTTGACGTTGAGGAAGTCTGATAAATAGCGCCAGCTTTTCCGTTTGTTGAACCCCAAGTCATTGCATAATTTGTTAGGAAAACAGAGTTTGAGATTAAAGCCGTTGGCGTGGTAGTCGTAGTCCAGGCTTTAGTTGCACTGAGGTATAAAGCACCCCCGCTGACTGCAGTGTTATTCATAAAGTAATTCTGGGAAATATTGACATTATAAGCGTAGGAACTGGCCAAGATTTCAACAATTCCCTTGGTTCCCCAGAGCATAATGAATTTGTTATTTTCAATAACAGTTGAAGAAGTGGAGTCAAGGAATTCAACTTGGGACTCTGGCAAGCTCGTTATAGTCACATTCTTTGTTTTCAGAAGCGTATTTCCTGCAAAGTATGAGTAAGCAGCAGATTTCACATAGATATTTTGCAGATGGGAGTTGGTCATAATGACGTTATTCATAAAGTAAAGGCCTGTTTGGATGGTTGTGGCACTAAGCACTTGGCCAGCGAGCTTAAACACACAGTCTTGGATCACAACATTCGTGCTTGAAGTTAATGAAAACACAGTCACACTGAGCGAATTTTTCACATATTTAAAGGTTGTGCCTGACACAAAGACCATCGTGCTACTCTTCAAATTAAACACTTGTCCAGTTCCTCCTGTGGCATTGCTAAAGTATGAATTCACAATAGAGGCAGAATTCTTTGTGCCTCCAATAAACGGCAACAATGTATTATATTGATCATTTCCAGTGAAAGTCAGTCCATTCACATTCAGAGTCGTATCAGACATATCGATCAAAAACTGATTTGAGTATGTATTCACTATATCGCTGATTTGAGAGTTGGTCAGATTTAATGTGCAACTTTCAAGCTTGAAAATACCCGTTGTATTTGTTGTAACCAACGAATCAACTGCGATTCTTGTGTTACTCATATAAAACAAGGCAGCCTGACCTTTATCTTGTCTGTAAAAATCGGCCACTTGCATATTTGTGATACTTCCTGTCGCAACATTGGTAAAGACTAAAGAAGCGCCTGAGCTTGCCCCTCCTCCAGTAATATTAACATTTTCAGCAGCAAGTTGCCCAGTGATAACAGAGAAGAACGCAGGCTGGAGATTGGGAAGAGAGGAGTCAGGACCGATATAATTGTTGGTAAAATTAACTCCTGAAAGCGTCAGAATGACTTGAGCCAAATATGTCCCTATAATGCTGCCTCCAGTGATAGAATGATCGCTCACTACAGTATCATAGATGTAGTAGGCGCCTGCATAACCAGTAGCCAAACCACAATATGCGGTATTCTCTTTGATTTCTGCGCCGAGAACTGTGAAGTAAGAATAACTCCAGAAATATAAGCCAGATTGTGGAATCAAACCATCCTCGAAAACTTTGTATTCAGGCTCCACATCATTCCAGTAAAGTTTGGGAAGGATTTCAAAACCTTCAGTGTTACTTTCAATATAATAAAAGCTTGCATAAGCACCAGTGTTTTTCAAATAGGTGTGATAGACAGTGGCAGTTGTGGACCCAGAATAACTGAAAATCACTCCACAAGAGTTGTTGTTGTTTGTGAAGATGTTGTTTACGGAATAAAACTGATTGTTATCTCTCACATTAATGATGCTCAAACTCAAACAAATATTGTTTACAAACTGCGAATTTGTCAAGTAAAAATTCGCACTTGTACTTGGGTTCAAATTCACCACAATTCCTAGGTTGTCTCTCACAAATAAATTATTCGCAGTAATCTGCACCCTCGAAGAGGATCCAGTAAAATCGTCGGTTCCTGCACAGAACAATCCTTGATTAAGCCCAGCCACATCCATTGCATAAGAGCTTCCGACATCAGGATATTGAATAAAGTATTCACCATCAGCATAAATCTGATTATTGGTAATCTGAAGAGCATCCAGGAAGGATACTGTAGTGAATAAGCAGCCCATTGTGAGGAGTTGGTTTGATGAAATTATTGTATTTGTCAAAGTAAAGCTGGTTTTTGTCAGAGTGTCGATATCACTTTTAAAGCCATATGATAAATCATCAATAGCTTCAGAAAGCCATAAAAGTTTAACAAGTCCTGTTTGGTATCGACTATCAAGAGCAATAACGTTCGTCAAGAGATCGCTTAATTCATCAGAATTGTAGGTATATGAATCATAATCATAGCTGACAATATTCTCATGGAACTCCACATCGTTAAACACGATATTTGAAGGGTTTTGTAAAGCAGTATCAGAGATAACAGAAGCCATTGCGTCACTTCCGTCAACATCGACAGATATGGCAATCATTGGCTCATTGTAAGAATTCAATACTGCTGCTGTATCCGGATAATCATCCGTAAAATAAGAAGGAACTCCTTGATTATCCCCATAGTAATCTCCATCAAATTTTATGTCACTCCACATTTTGACCCAATTCTTTATTGTTACAGAATTAGCAAGAGCCAAGGATCCTTCCCAAGGGCCCCAGTTACCACTGTAAATGTTATTCTTTGAATACATTCTGACAACTCTGTCAAAATAGACCACAGAAGACTGTCCAAAATGAGTCAATGTCAAAGGGAAACTCACAGCTGAGGGGTATCTTGTCAAGAAATACGAGTCTTCAAGGCTATATTCAGCAATTTCAGCAGTTGTTCCTCCGTTATCTGAAAATGTGTTGTTTTCCAAAATTGTAAAGACTGTTCCAACAATTGCCAAAGAATTGCTCACTGACAAAAGATTATGCTGGAAAGTTGATGTTTTGACCCGAATGTAAGAAGCAGTCTCGTCTTGATCGGTCCAAGCTGTCGTTAATTCAGTTAACTCTGAGGTTACTGTGTAATCACTTAGACTGGTCTCTCTTGAAGGAGGCTCTGAGTCCCAAGAGCAGAGAAACATCAAATTACCATAAGCACCAGGACAGCCATATGTGTTGAGGAAAAATGAGTCGACAACTTCAATATGAGGGCATTCTAGCATGGAAGCAAAAGTTGGGTCTGTAGTTTTTGCAATTCGAATATTGGCGAAGCTATCATAGGCAAAATTACCATCAAATGTGGAGTTATAAACAGTGAACCAATTATTTTGAGCTTCGACATCATCTACACGGAGAACTGAGCCACTTGTTCCAATAATATTCTCAAAAGTAGAGCCATAAATAGATATGGCTCCGTTTATAGCTTCTACGTAAACCAATGAGCTCACAAAGTCTTTGGTCGTGTTGCTATAAACATATTGAGTCCAAAGATCACTCCTTGACCTTTGATCTGTATTCAAAAGATTATTCATTGGTTTTGTATAATAAGTGCTTTCTTGCTCCCAACAAGTATTTCTCAATGAACTTCCTGCCTTGTTAAATGTACTATCCTTGATTTCTATAACTCCTGAGTAGATATCTACTGCATACAATAGATATCCTTCTTGTCTTGTCGCATCTTCTAGATAGAGGTCCCAGGCATTATAATCTGTCATCATTGTTTCTATGACCCCGATATATGAGGAGTTGCTCATTGGGGAAGTCCCCAAAGTATCTGCGTACAATATGACTCCTTTATCAAAATAGACCCTGTCAAATGATGAACCCATAATAGTTACATCAAATGTAAGTGAGCCAGCTTGGATCAAACCTTCTAAATGAGGACTCAAAAAGTTATTGAACCCAGAGTCTTCAATCTCCACGATCCTTGTTGTACTAGCAGAAGTGTCATCACTGAGCTTGAATATTGTCTTAGAAGCAGCAGTTAATCCAAGAGACGAATAATCTCCGCTAATTTCACAGACAAGAACTCCAGGATACACATCAGAGTCCGTTGTTCCTGCAGTACAGCATTTTTGACGAGAAGTCAAGCAATCAACAAGCTCAGTTCCATAAGCATTAAAATGCATTATATCTTCGACAGCATCAAAGACAACGCCTTCGATTTGAAGAGTTCCTATTGTGGTAATAACAAAGTCCGTCGTCTTTAGATAAACAGTCAGCTGACCTCCTTCAGCTGTACAAGAGCTAGAAAGACTGGAATCCGATGCAGCAGGCTCTTCATTGCAAAAAAGGGGTTTTATTAGAAGATCACCAAAAGAAAACTCCTGGATCGTTGAAGAAGTACTGCTACTATAAGCCCCGTTAGCAACAATGTTAGAGCTGCTGGCAAGAACATAATGGGGGTTGGAGGCATCTTTGATGAGAACAAGAGCAGCTGTGCTTGATCCATCAAGAGCGCTTAAAGCATCCAGGATATTCCCATAAGGATCTGTGATGTCTCCTGTACAACTACTACCACACGTTGCTGTCGGAGAAATGTAAACAGTGGTTGTCTTGGATAATTGGAAAAAGATAAAGAAGGTGATGAAGAGAATAAAGTGGTTCCTCATAGGTTAAGATTATTTTTAGAGTCTGTTATTGATGAATTTAATCAAGTTGTTGTGTTATTAAAGACTTATTCACAAACCCAGAAAACGAAGAAAAAACTCGTATCTACCGGTAATTGAGTTTTTTTACAAGTAAAAACCAAATTTTCATACATCCCTTCTTCTTCGAGGAAAAGCTGAGAAAGTAAAAAAATCTCAGCCACTTCTCTGGATAAATTTATTTCAGCTCTTATTTATGGTGATAATTTAGATTCAATTTCAGTCACATGTTATTCAAATAGAGAGGAGTCGCCAATTTATAGGGGTGAAAAATTAGCCCTTAAAATTTCCTGAATGAAAAATTAATTCGCCCTTTTTTAAACAAAAAAAAATTAAATTTTATTTTTCTTTTCTTTATAATAATAAATTTTAGTCATATCAAATATCGAATAAAAAAATTTGAAAGAAATATTGAATAAGTCAAAATAAAAATTTTTTATGAAAGATAATCTCTAAATGAATGAATGCATTTCTTCTGTATACAAAAATTTCATACTCATATTTATATGAAAAAAACTTAATTGTCTTGTTTTTGCTTCTTTTCATCATCTGTACCTGAATCTGAACCTGAACCTGCATCACCATTACCATTACCATCGCCATCGACAACCGCAACATTATCATTATCAACTTTCTCAACAATAACAACGACATCATCTTCACCGTCATTTGGCATATGAAAGTCAATATCTTCAGATCGTTTACGCAGATTATTATCTTGAGCAAAAATACTCTTCTTTGGAGCTCTACTTCTTGTTGAAAAGCCTTCTGCCTGTGGTTGAAGCGAGAGATTTCTCGCACTGTTTGACCCTCCTCCGTCCTCGGCTTCTTTTTTCTCTGGATCAAAACTGTTCCTTGAAAGTTCTGCAGAATTGGGTTCAGGAGAACTCATTTTCTGGAATAATGTTGTTCCTCTTGTTAAAGCATAACCTCTGAAAGTTGATCCTGATTCAGAACCTCCACCACCATTATTTCTAAAATCTACTGATCTCCCTGGGCTGGCTAATATTGATTTATAATCGAAAATGCTCTTGGCAGAATTTGGACTGTTATCATTACTTGGAGGACCCTCAACACTCGAGCGGTTTTGATTTTCATGTTGATCGTCTTCATATTCAAGATCAACTCCACCAAGGCCTGAGATTGGTTCTTCAATAGGACTGAGGCCTGATAATTCAAGGGCTCGGGGATCGAGCTGGAACATTGGCATTTTAGATGAGTCTTCCTTCTTGGGTGAGCCCAGGACTGAAGGAGACAGAATAGAGTCTTGGGCAAAGGAGAATCGGAGATTGTTTGTTTTAGATGAGGACATGTTGGAAGACATAGAGTCACGACCAGTTCTGGTTTTTCGGAACCCGCTAGAAATTTTTCTAAAGTTGGTTCTGGCTCTTGTAAGGGCCTTCTTGACTTTAGGAGAGTGAATACAACAGCAGAATTTCTTTTGGATATAGTCAAAGATCTTCATGAATTTCTCATTCTTTTTAAGCTTCTCAATCTGCAGGGCAAAGAAGAGCTTGGCGAAGTAAATCAAAAAGTAGAGATTGCCTGTCACTCCGACAATAATCATCAGAGCATCAACTACACTTCCGGCACTTGCTGTCTGGAAATAAAGGCCGCAAATGATAAAGGTTCCCAGACTAAACAAACTGACTCTCTCTAGTTCATTCAAGGACTCGGCATCATAGGGCAAAGTGTATTTGTGGAAGATATAAGAGACAAAGAGAAGAATCAGAGCAAGATAAATCTGCAAATCTACATCATTGGCAAAGACGTTGTTCATAATAAACAAGATCTTTCTCAACATGATAATTGCTTCCCAGTAAAAGAACTTCTGCTGATAACCATTATAAACGAATGAATATCTCTTCACAATATCTTCGTCATTCAGTTTCCCTCTGTTCTTCCTCAATATGTGCATTACAGAGCCAGGCAGAACCAAAATCCACACACCCAAAGATGGCAAAGCCAGAGCCAACATCCACCCAAGGTGCTCACCCTGCCAGCATCTTATATCATAGGCGTCTTGTAAGAAGGTAACACGGGTGTCTGTTCTGTATAAATTGACGCAATCCAGTAGTGAGAAACCGCTTTGAATGACTTGAGGCTGCTGGTCGAAACAGATAATAACCATTGTCATGATAATGAGGTTTCTCAAGTTCTTGTTATTTCTAATAGGTCTTCCTTTGATCTTAAAGTAAATAATCCAAAACGACATCCCCATAAGAATGTAAAAGAATGGCGTGATAGCAGTCCACAAAGCCTTCATAAAAATAATATCTGCCCCAAAGGCTTTCTTTCCCAAAAGGAAAAAGCAGTCCACCACAAACAATGAATCACTCAATGCTGATACTTTTCCTGTGATTCCCAGGATACTTTCCATCAGGTTGGGCCAGTTGATATCAATGTCGAAAATCAAGGAGAACACTTGAGCATAACTCAGCAAGATTCTGAACAAAACTGCGGTCTTGGTTTCTACATGATTTCCTTCCAAAAACTCTTCACCAAACTTCATCATTTCTCTCACACCAAAAGCGATAACTATCACCTGGATCAATATCATTGCGACAATCAGCACATAAGATATCACATTCGTATCGCAATCCACACAATCTCCACTGTTTCCTTTCGCCCAGCCATCAATACACTCATTACAAAGATTTCCAACATAAGTGTCAGCGCATGTTCCCACTGCGTTTAACGTCACATTTGACGTGTCCAAAACGTCCGCGTTGCCCAAACAAGATTCTTGTCTTGGGCATTCCATGACAATATCAGCTGTCCCATTCATTCTCCAATATCCATATCTTGGGCCTACATTCGTTCCTCCGAGACATAATGTTGATGTTGCATCACATGCTGTACAAGTTGTTGCAGAAGTTGAAAAATCAACCTGCCAATATCCAGAAGGACATTCTGCGCAAGTTGTCAATCCTCCTGATTGAACATTGTACTCTCCTTGGCCACACCCTCTGAAACTAACCCTAACAATCACGGACTCGCTCATTTTTAGGTCACTGACTGGTATTGTCGTGAAAGTAGGGACAGCTGAAGAGGTAAAGGTGACATTTAGAGCTTTATTAACTTTGTAGTTAAAAGTAAAATCCTCAAGAGTGTACAACCCACTGCTTGCTGTCAGATATTCTTCAGAATAAAATTGACTTCTTGTAGAACTTGAGAAGCCCTTGGGATACAATGTCAATATTGATGAGTCATCATTGTACACAACCTGGTTAAACATATCGACCAAAGCAAACACGAAGGTCTGATCAGTCTCAACACCGCTGGCAATCTCATCCCATTCATAATAATCAGAGTCTTGTGAGTCAGTAATTGTTGTCCCTGGGATATAGGTCACAGTAAAAGAGCTTGAATCTGTCACTTCTATTAATCTAACAGGATACGAGCCGATATGGTTGAGTTGAACAGCATAATTCTCCTCAAATACGCAGGCAGAGTCAGTGCTTGGAGGGGCATAATCAAAGAAAATAGCTCCACCGAGTCCATCAGCACTATTTCCGACAAAAACACTTGAGATAATATTGGTTTCTTGCTCAGTTTCTGAATCAGTTGTTTGGTAAATTGCTCCCCCTCTTCCTTGGTTATCATTCCACGTTATCGCTTGATTTCCGATAAATGTTGAAGCCTCAATATTTACCGTAGGCAACATTGTTGTTGTCCAACTTTTCTCTGCATCTATGTAGACCGCACCTCCATTTGAAGCGATATTATCAATAAAAGTATTTTTCAATAAGCTAGCGCTGCAAGGATAGGTTGCCGAAGAAATCATCAAGATTCCGTTAGTGCCGTATAATGACAAAAAGATATTATTTTCAATTGAGACTGTTCCTTCAGAATCGGTAATCTCGACTTGGGATGTGGGCAAAGAATCATAATTGTCATTGTTTACCCTGATGAACTGGTTATCTGAAATATAAAGACTCGTGACTTCTTCAAAAATCAGATTTTCATAATAAGCGTTCGTAAAAATGGTATTTCCCAAGAAATAAAGCTCATCATCAAGGTCCAAAACGTTCATAATCGTTCCAGTCATCTTGAAAACGTTATCTTTTATCACTACTGTCGTTCCAGATGTCATGTCAAAGACCTTCACTTGGACAAAGTCGTCTGCGTATTCAAAAATACTGCTCAACACGACGATTGTCTCACTACTTGTAAGCTCAAAAATCATTCCGGCTCCTCCACTGGCCTCAGTAAATTGAGAATTTTTAATGGTTAACGTATTTCTGTCTCCTCCTATCAATGGCAGGATCTCATTATACTCCCCGTTTCCTGTATAAACTAACCCGTCTATGGTCAGGGTTACTTCAGAAAGGGTAAACAGGAACTGACTTTGGTAAGAATTTGTCAAAGTGTCCACTGTGAGAGTGCTAAAAGTAAATGTGCTACCCACAATCTTGAACAGCCCTGTGATGTTACTGCAGGAAAAGCCATCGACTTCGAAATTTGAGAAACTGAACTCGAATAATGCAGCCTGTCCTTCTTCATCATTGTAGAAATTTTGTAATATCACATTCTCAAAAGAGCCACTGATACCAGTGGCAAAAATTAATCTTCCTCCATTCAAGGCTGCTCCTCCTGATATATTTAAATTTGTTGCATAAAAATTAGCATCCAAGAACACCATCAGCCCAGGCTTATTCGGAATGTCATCGTCTTTTATGATAGTATTATTTATGAACTGTGTATCTTGCAAGTTCAAAGTTGCCAAAGCGTAAAAAGTGCCCAAAACACTGCATCCAGTAATCTCGTGTCCAACGATCTCGCTATAATAGAAGCTTGCCTCGCCACCAACACCAACAGAGATTCCAGAAAATGCCACATTTTCTTGGAAATACGAGTTGAAAATCTCAACGATACTGTAACTCAAAAAGTACATCGCAGCAAGAGGAATTGTTCCGTCACTTGACACCTTGGTACTTGGCTCAATATTGTTCCAATATTGCTTTGAAAGCCCTTCAAAAGCAGTGTAGGTACTCTCCATGTAGATGATACTCGCAATACGACCAGTGTTATTCAGATATGTGTTGTAGAGACTCGTAAACTGGGCTTCAATATTGAAAAAGACGTTTCCAACAAGGTTATTATTCTGCAAGAAAAG
>Ga0182738_1005016_pt1 | contig 14321 bp, 9 predicted proteins | sample eDN5th30CBELigMG_FD_128876 | JGI IMG/M metagenome (GOLD analysis project Ga0182738, IMG submission 128876) | Enriched Miracle-Growth compost microbial communities from Emeryville, California, USA - eDNA 5th pass 30_C BE-Lig MG (version 2)... ... | reverse complement strand
GATTTTGCGAGATTCAAGGTCTATTTGATTAGATTAATAAATTTCAAAACAAAACAAAATTACTGGGACAATCTCATGATTTCTATTTGCTTGGAGATAAGATTTTCCAAGGCTAATTCTTGAGGTGGTCAGACTGTTGCGGTTTTGACCCATACCGACATAGACTTCTTCAATGTATCTATTGCAGGAGATACAGTCAAATCTCAAAGACATGATATGTTCCAACATTTTCTTGACGAAATTTATCAAGGGCTTTGAGTAGATTTCGGTGGCTTTTTTCAGCTTGTCGGCGACTGGAATACTGGAGTCAGTGCACAATGCCATCATGTCAAGAACGACAACGCCCAAAGCGTAGACATCGTCCTTGTAGCCTTCGTGAACAGGATCCACAATCTTATTATGCAAGGCATCTTGTAATTGCGGAGACAACAAACGAATCTGAGTTCTTCTCATTTCTTCAAGAGCTTGATGATAAGTGCTCTTGTAATTTCCAAAGGTGGTCATATTGAGAAGTTTATATTGTTGGCCAACTTTGACAATGTTCTCCACGCGGATTTGGCCATGAACCATTCGCTTTTCTTCAAGATAAGCGAGACCAGCAGAGGTATTGCGAATAAATTGAACAAGCTCTTCTTCAGTAAATCTTGTCTTTTCAGAGGCTTTCTTTTGGATCTCGGCCTTTAGAGTAAAGTCAAAGTACTCGAAAAACACAAGACATTCATTGTCACTAAGTTCATCATAACCCTCAAACTTGCTGATGTTAGGATGGGAAAGCAAGAGGTTGGCTCTTAAGACTTGCTTCTTGGCGGAGTCGATTTGGTTGGGATTGATCTTTCTTTGGAGAATACGATTATTGGTATTTGGATCTTGGAAAACTGGGAAGGCACCAAGGATAGGATGCGACACAGTCTTGTTTGTAGGTTGATATTCAGAAAATGAACGAGTGGATTTGGAAAGTAAGTCACCCATTTGTTGTGGAAGTGTAGTGAAAGTAATAAAAATTTTTTTTAAGATAAAGAATAATTTTGGAAAAAGCAGAGTTAGTAGTTAAACAAGAAAATAAGAACCGCGCAACTGGTTTAAATTAATTTCTTCAATTCAATTCTTTTAGGTTTAATCGATAAGATCAAACAAAACTAGCGCTCCCTGACAGTTGGATCTTGTCATCATTAAACTATGATGAACCTCTTTGGGATTGTGCTGTGTCTTTTTTCAGAAAAAAAGATGTCACTCATAATATGAAAAGGCAAAAAACTTTCAATCAAGCTCAAGGGATCTTAGAATTGGCTGGCAGTTAAAAGAGAACGAATCCACTTCCATTGATCAGAAATGGGGATGAATTCAGGCGATTTAAAGAGTTAATTGAGAGGCAACAGGGACTAATCAAGCTTTATTAAATGGGGTAATTGCTAAGGGTTAAGGATGAAGGGAAGAGACCTTGAAAGTCTCAACTCCCAATTGAGAGGAGTGCTATTTTTTGTTGTCATTCTGGAAATAGGAATTAATCGAAAAAAACCTTTGGTTGAATTTTGTTCCAAAAATTAGAAAATTTTGGAGATAAATTTATATTTATGATTTTTCATAGGTAAGAAATTGAGATTTATGAATTGATACTCTTGCAATTTTTAGAAGCTCAAACTGACTGGCTGCCTTCATATCCTTTCAAGACAGCCATGTCTGTTCCAAATCTAACCAATTTCGACCTAAATTCAACCTTTTTCAAAAGAAATTTTCTATGTAATGATTTTCTATTTGGCTATCAAAGTCTTAGACAGGTCCCTTTAATGCAAGCTTTTAAAAACGTTTTTCAGAAGAAAATACTCTTTGAAAATCCTTTTTTCTCAAAGTGAATCTAATAGGAGATGATTTATTGAGAATGGGCGGTTTTATTGGAGAAGGGTGAATCGGGTTAATGCTGAGGACTAAAGGGACAGAAAGAATGAGGGATAACAGACAAATATTTAGACTTTTTCGTTCAACGATCAAATCGAACAAATCTATAAAAATCGATTTCTTATTAAGATTTTTATTGAATAAAACTTCCAAAAAGACTTCTATATATAGTTTATAGGTTCACTTCTGATATTGAAGAAAAATTTCCAATCATCCCTAACGATAAGAAATGAGTTTCGGTATCAATCCAAGTCTCATCTTTCATTAAAGTATCTGCTTGGGATGAGAGTCCGCCAATGGATATCTTTTTAGCGTGTACGAAAACGTGGATAATTTATTTACAATTTTTTTCGCTCTAAGACAGGCTAGGACTGTGAAATTGAGTTGCTCAAGAAATGTGATGTTGGAGATCTGAGTATCAAGGATGAATCATTGGATGGTTTGAAGCATTCTTGTTTTTTCCACTTTGCTTAAACTCAGCCCTAGCATCTTCTGAAACAGTTTGAAATCGTACTAGAGGGCCTTCTATCGAATCGAAATCTAAGAGGTTGTTCAAAAATTTGAAAGAAGCCTGAAACTTTCAACTCACCTTTTGAAACAAGAATCCTTTTGAATCGATATCTTTCAAATATTCGTTCGGGCTCAAGTTTTCCAATGAGCTGTTTTTACCGTTTTTCGACTCGAATTGTCCCTTTAGAAAAATAAAAAACTTTACAGATGATCATCTCGCTTGTCAATTTCAATTTCTATGCCAGTTGAAGGCTGGAAAGATCAGAAAAAAATTTATAATTTCATTTGATGCGTGACTCTGATTTAACTAATTTTTGCCTTCATAAAAACCTTCGAAATTTTTAGCCCTAAGAGGACAAGATTTTTGTTCCAAAAATGCAAATTCTTCCAAGCTCAACAGCTCTGACGCTTGTCGCAGCTGGTTCAATTTTCTCTCTTAAAAGAGGAAGACTTTGATCCTCTTGAAAAAAATCCATGATGAAAACGATAATGCAGAAAAATTATGGGATCCAAACCAAAAATATGTTTCAAACTATTTCTTCAAGAAACCAAAGTCAATGGGAAAAAATTATATGGGCATAAAGAGTTCAAAAGATATTTTCTAGTCAAGAAAGCGTTAAAGAGGATGAGTCGAAATTTAAAGAATGGAGCCAGCAAAAGATTTGGCGGTTTAGGATGATAGTAAAGACTTGCATTAATTCAAAGGGAATTAATCTCAAAAAAATGAGGAAATAAAAAGGCGAAATAGAAGAAATTTCATCCATAAGATGAGTTCGAATTTGAAAATTATTCAATTTTTTTGTTTGAGTTTTGTATCAATAATAATCTGTAAAAATAATTTACAACTCAGGTTAAAATTTGAAAAGGCTGAAAATCATTTCAAAAAATTTGGGATTCAAACTCATTCGCTTTCTTGTTCATTTGAATAAATGAGAGATGTTGAAATTGCAGAGATACTTTAAAATAAATCCTCGGTATCTCGACTGCCTTTCAAGTTATATGTCTCGAAAATTGTTCAAAGAACAGCGTATCAAAGAAGGAATGAAGTGGTAAATGTTGGAATAATAATATTTCAAAAGTATCAATTGTAATATTGTGGAGTTTCTTTGGCTGATAAGTTTATGAAAATAAGAAAAATAAAGAGAATTTCAAAATAAAATTTTGATTTGAAAAAAAAAATAATTTGAAATTCAATGAATTAATTCAAAAGTTGATGGGAATTCATCCAAAAAGGAAAAATAAAAAAGAAGAAATTAATCAAAGATCAAATTAAAAAAATTCTCAATTAATTAAAATTCTTTATTTCACTTCATTGAATGTTTGGCAAAATTAGCAAAAACTTATAGGCAAATTATTTTCAGCAATTTGCGAAATCAAGAATCCTATCTTCTTTCTTTTTATACATCCCTTCTAGAACAAGTCTTTTCTAAAGGAATGTTCTTTGCTCCTCAACCTGGATTCTCAAAGATAGGCTGTCAAAATAGGTCATAAACTCAGAAATATTTAATTTCAGAAGGGAGTTGGTGGATTTTACATGACAGATTCAACAATCCCTTTTTTTTGCAAAAAAGTCATCGAATCTTGAAAAAAATTGTCATTCTTCTTTGTGAAAAGCAGTTTCATTCGAGAGTGGCGGAATCTTACGATGCACAATAAATTTTGCAACAACAACAAAAAAATTCCATCTGCTTCACAGCATCATTTTTCCCCAGAGGTTGTTTCCAATTCTTCTTTGACAAAATTTTGTTCCATTTCGTCATCTGGTTCACGAATTTCTTCTCATAATAATATTCTCTTTTCTCACGTCATCAGATTTCTCAAATATCATTTTATTCAATTGAAATTAAATTATTACCAAAAATAAAATAAGCCATTAAAATCCCAATGACTTCTAGATTCTCTGCTGAAAACGAAGCCGGCCTTGCCGCTTTGGAACAACATTTGGCTGCTCACGACTACCTTGGAGGGTATTATCATCACCTTTCTTTATTTTTAACTACTTACCTTCTAGCGATTCCCCCAATGCTGACGATAGCAGAATCTTTACTGAATTACAAAGTATAATTTTTCCAAAAGAATATGAGCTCATTTTGTGTTTAGAAAATCAACCTAGCAAGGATTTACACCCAAATCTTTATTTCTGGTTCTACAATCTTAGTGTTCTTCCTCCAGTTGTTTTCCATGCTTTGGGAGGCACTCACAAGCCTGTAATATCCTAAAGTCATCCAAGTATTAATGTTAAAGGCTGCCAACTAAATCGGTGAAGATCAGAGAACATGTTCTTTCAGATGAAAAAGTTATAACCAAAGAGAGGTCAAAATGATGAATATGTGTTGAACTGATAGGAATTTATTTGTATGATGATTCGAGTCGTTTATACAGAAGAAAGTATGGATTTTGTAACAATCTTTTCTCTCTTACAAAAAACCAAATCCCCCCAAAACAAATCTTCACGAATTTTTTACTAGAACCAATTGAGATTTCTTCTCAGAAGGTCATCTGAGTTGGAGTCTTTTCTTTTCAGACCTTAAAGCAAAATACAAGCAGAAATAACAGAGATAATTGTTTCATTTGGGACGCCAGCAAAATCGATCATTTCGAAACACAGAAAAAATTTTGTTTGCGTTTTTCATATTCCACCTGGTCCAACTTTGCCTGCAGGGATTGAGAATGTCAAGTTTTTTTTTTCAGAGTTTACCTGTTCAAAATCCAATTAAAAAAAAAAAGAAATCTCCAAAATTCTGAATTTTTTCTTGTTTAATGAGGAAGAAAATTTTTTTTATGCCTTTTTCATGAAGTTTTAGGATCTTCTCTTCAAAGGATCTCTCAAAAACGAAATTTTTCTAAAGAAATTCAAAATTAAACAAAATTTACCACCCAATATATCTTTGAGATACTTTTTAATTGTTTTTTATCAGAAGACTCTTCTGAGATTTTATAGGCGAAACTTTTGTTAGAATTCAACTTTTCTCGACACCTTTTGAAAATAAAATCAAATACTACCTACCGCCTTTCACCACCACACAAATTAATCATTTCAAAAGGAGTAAAGGGTCTTCAAGTTTTCCCCTCATTTTTTAAACATAATTATAAACTTATTTATATAATAATAGATTGATTTTATATAATATGATAGGATGATGAATTTTCCTGTCGAGAGAATAATAAACAAATGGGTAAAATCACTTTCTATAAAACTACAAATAAAATATTGCCATCATTCGATGGACTTGGTTATAAAATATTCATTTATATACTTGAGTATGTTTTCATTTCAAAGCCATCCTTTTGCTTTCCTAAACCTAAAAAAATCCTTGCTTCCTTCCTATTCCCTTATTTTTCCTCATAAAGCTGACTATATTTTCCCAGTTCTTGATTTTCAGCTCGTAACATTTGTATTTCTGCCAATAATTCTCTTCTTTCATTCTCCCAGAGTCTCTCTTTATATCTATGTAAATCCAGCACTTTCTTCACTCTCAACTGTATATCATTCAATTGTGCTTGATTTCCTGGCTTTGTTGTTGTTCCTGTTGTATCAGGCAGCAATGTATGAATTTCTGTAGTTCCGTGCTTTAATGTGCTCATGCCTTTTTGTGTGTCATCAGTTTCCCGCAATTCTATTGGCTTATGATGAAAATCATACAAATTTTGTCCATCAGATTTGAAACCACGATTTGACCTTTTATCATGAACTTGTTTCCTTAAAAGAAGGAATTTTGCATTAGGATTATTCTTTAGCTGAGTCAAGTGATTATTCTTTGTTAATTCATGCACGATATCGTCGATATGCGTGTGTTGAGGTTGGGTTTCAGTGAGATGGTTTACATGGGATTCTTCTATTATGGGAACGTTTTCTTTATTACTTGGGCTGGCCATGAAATTCACAGCAGCTTCGTGGATAATATTTCCAAGATTATTCTGAGAATCGTGCGTGCTCCATTTATTAAAATAGTGTTGTTCAGATTGGTCAACAGCACTTCTGGTTGATTGTAAATAATTTTCAAAAAGACTGATCGAGTTGTATATTTGTGCAGCAGAATTTCTCTTGAGTTGATTATTAAAAGCTGAGAATACTGAGCTATTCATATCTTTGTAAAGATGAGAATCTGAGTGTTTAGAGCTTTTTGGGCGTGTATGACTTGTTGCTGAATCAATTTTTATATCAGATTCTGATGCTCTATTTCTGATTTGATTATGCAACACCTCCAGATCTTTCACTCTTTGGAAAAAGTTAAAATCTCTCTTTGTATCTTTCATTCCTTGTTCTCTTTTGAATGTTCCTCGCAATGTCTGTTTTGCTTTTATATACTCAGAGTTCTCCCTTATTGCAGAAGAGTCTTTCAGCTTCTGTTGGCTATAAACATTAGAGCTAGAATCTCTATTCTCGCCAGAAACAAGTCTATGAGTATTCTGATAAATATTCTTAACATTTTTCGTGGGATTTAATCCATGAGTTGTCCTTGTAGAATCCGTCAATCTTGGTGATAAAACTTTATTAGGAGCCTTTTTCTCTGTCTTTTGATTATCATATGTATTTCTCTTTTGACTGTGAAGGATTTTTGTCTCATGCACTCTTTCTTCTGATGCCCCACCCCCAAATTGTTTTGGTTCTCTAAGCTTCTGATGATGCGTTACGGCTGCTGCTGAGCTTGGCTTCTTCGAATGCCCACTTGTTGTTGGCTTTATTGTTCCTTTATTTTCTTGCTGTTTTGAAGAAACTGGTTGCATATTATTGTTATCAATTTGCACTTGTAATTGTCTCTTTCCTATTTGAAATAAGTTCAAGTCTCCAAAAAATGATTACCAAGGTCATGGAACATACTAGGCTTTCTGACATGTTTATTGCCTCCAACCACACCATCAGCAATATAATTCTGTTGTTTGGGACTTAATTTAGGTGGGCCATTTATAGGACTCAACTTAGGAGGACCATTCAAAGGGCTAAACATTGGATTTATCATGTAGTCCACATCTTTGAGGTACAAGTCACCTGAGTTGTTAGCCCTGAAATGTGACATACTTCCCGAATTCGTGTGCTTTGTTGTCGGCTTAGGATGGTCTTCAGATTGTGGCTGAGCATTTTCTCGTTGACTGTCGAACGATTTCTTCTTATACTGATGATCTGCTTGATGAGTTTGCCCTCCAAACTGGTCGAATTCGTTGTGATTTATTGCTATAGCACTGGGTTTTCGTTCGGAATTCTTAAGAGAGTTTCTTGAATTTTCTTCTTCTATTTTGCCGGAACTTGCCCCCTTGAGACTTTCAGTAATGTTTTGGAGATTTGTCGGAGAGAGAATGCCACGTAAAGAGCTTCCTGGATGCTTTTTATTGGAAGAATCTAGGAGAGTTTAGGGTATGGTAGAATTTAGTGGGAGTATGTACCATTTGGAGTTTTCATAAAATTTGAAAGTTTGGCTTGAGGAGAGACAAGAGTATTGATGAAATGGTTTTCATTGGGATGGTCAGAAGAGAGTCTGCGAAGGTTGTTAAGTACGGGATGATTGGATTTCATATTGGGACGATTTTGTTTGAAAAAAAGACAAGATTCAGTTTCTTAATTTCTTTGCCTTGTTTTTGTTTAGGAAAAATTAAAAACACAATGCTTTGTTTGTTAATACACAAAACAAAAAAAATTTTGAAAAATAAAAAAATTTAAATATTGCTCTTCAAATTAAGGAGTGTAAATTTGTAATTTAAATACTGCCTTTGATAATTTAGAACCTAACAGACACTTTTCGAAGTTGAATAAAATTTCAGGTTCCCAGTTTATGGGGTTCAATAAGAGGACCTTTCCACGGTGATTCTATTAAGTAATCAAGCCTTCAAAAAGGGAAAGTTTTTTTGGGGAGCAAAATGAACAGCCAAATTAGTTTTTGGATTTCTAACGTCTAATTAATTCAACGTTCTACAATTATTACTTAGACCAATAAGCCTAATGCATCATCTGGTGAGAAATTCAATGAATTTGAAAAAGAAAAATGAAAATTGTTATTCTGAAGATTTTTTGTGGCAATTTGTTTTTAACTCTGTTAGAAGCTTTGGTCAATCGAAAAAAATGCTTGGTTGGCAAAAAATAGTTCATAAAAAGGAGGAGTTTTTAATTTTTTTGAAAAAGTATGCCAAAAGGTTTTGGGCACTTTTTGGTTTATAATTCTTAATTATTTTCCTACAATATTATTTCTTAGAAGTATCCCATGAAATTTTTGATCCTTCTCTGGGAAGCGCAAAGAACCTAAAAGGCTGCTGACCTTCTTTTGATTATCGGGATCACTTCTGGGAATAATAAACTCAAAAATCATCAAACCTTTTTACTCAATACAAATCACATCGAATTCTGTAGAATATGCTCAATTTTGCAATAAACAAAACCGCTCTAATAATTTGAAAATTCTGCCACGAAATCCCGAACCAAATTATTCAGCATTCAATTCACTGATCTTGTGCTATTTTATTGAAATAGAAAAAACATCTGGAGCCTCCAGACTGTCAAAAAATAGTCCATTCAGCATAAAAACTAGAAAAAATGAGCATAGTAAATCCTTATCAAAGAAGTTATTCCCACCCATATTGGATGATAATTTCATAATCCGCACATCGTGATGTAGTCACCAAAAGAGCAATTTTCTTGTCTTTTCGATGCTTATGTTTGCCTTCGGGATCAGAAGTACCAAATAATCTTCCAGCGAGTTGAAAATTTTTTTTGAAAAACATGACATTTTGCTCGATTTTCTCTTATGACACACATCGTGATTTTTTCTTGAGCTAGAGCGATGAACTTGAGAAACTGAGAAACGTCAGGCCTCCTTTTTCGAAATGCGTGAGTTTTGCGGTGAAAAGATGAGGAAAAAAATCTTAAATTCCTTTTCTTGCTCTTCTGATGAACTAGAATATTGAATGTTCGAAGAAAAAATTTCTTCTTTCCCACTGAAGATGTCATCAGTACTCTATTTCCTTTTATCCTGTATCCTGAGTATTTCCTAGGCTCTGATTGCTCTCAGGATTCCCTTTCAAAAAACTCCCCTGATTATATTTTCATGAAGGTATCTTTCTTGAACATCGAATTTTTAAAAGCCTGTGATCAGAAAAGCTGTAAAGTTATTTTTTGCAACAATGGCAAAATAAGCTCTCATAATGTTAGTCAAATTATCTTATTTTGCCCATTTCAAGTGGTATTTTGAAGACCTTTTTATGAGGCTATTTTTATTTGCCACCACCTATACTCTTTTACTTTTTTCTTTCATTACATATGCACTCACATACATAGAGAATAATTCCGTTCACATTCAGATCTCTCTCTAATTTCTGAACTTCAAAACTATTTTTTTGTCATCTTTTATCATATTGACCAAACTGGTCAACAAAAAGTCCCCAAAAAAATTTTTTTAAAAAGAAGAATGATTTATTTTTAGCGACCTCTCTATCCCATCCCTAATTTGGCCAATCTCGTTGAAAAATTTTCGAAATATTAAAAGTCGCGTAAATCTTGAATTTTTTTTTTTGCAGAATAATTCAAAAATTTTTACGAGGGTAATCTAATAAATTCTTGTTTCCTCAAAAGGAACCATTCCAACCCACAAAGGTCTGCAAGAAACATGTTAAACCCTTAACAAACTTCCTCAAAACCATAAATTCTCAATCAATACATCAAGCACCCTTCTACCTCTCCTGAAACATAATTAATTTTCTCTCACCCCTACCATCTGACGCCAAATTAACAAAATCAAAAATTTGAATTTTTACACCAAAAAGTCCGCTTTATTTCTCGTTATAAGATTTACGCAACATTTTTAACAAATAATTTAACAAAAAGATTTTTCATTTACCCCAACCTTAACCTCTCCTATCTCACAACATGTCTGGCTTTGACGGTGAACAAATCTTTTACAGTAACCAAAACCTTGCTTCTGGTGGTCCCACCCTTGCTGAACAACGTGCTTATACTCACGAAGAAGTCTCTACTAAATTCAAGCAATTCATCAGAGAATGGACTTACAAAAATTCCTACATCTACAGAGAACAACTTCTCTCCAACTATACCACCAACACCTACTACTTGAAGGTTGATATTGATGACATCAACAACTTTGACATGAAGCTTGGCTCTCTCATCTCTGAAAGACCTTTGGAATTCCACCAAGATCTTGAACAAGCCACCAAGGAAACTCTTGTCTCTTTGATCATGAAACAAGACATCGAAATGCCCAACTTCCAAGTCCAAATCATCTCCAATGAAATCCCTAAGGCTCTTCGTCTCCTTAAATCTGACCTCTTGGGAAAACTCATTACTGTCAGAGGTATCATCACCAGCGCCAACAAGGTTCAACTCAAATCCAAGAAGCTCAAGATTGAATGCAAGAACTGCGGCTTCAAGAAAGATATTATTGTTGGCCCAGGTATCCCATCTTTCGGTATTCCCAGATTCTGTGACAGAACAACTGAACAGGGCGCTAATAGAGAACAATGTCCTCGTGATCCTTTCATTATTGTCGCTGAAGAAACTGAAATGGTTGATCAACAAGTCCTCAAGCTTCAAGAAAACCCTGAAATGATTCCTACAGGTGAAATCCCCAGAACCTTCCAAGTCTTTGTTGACAGATATTTGACTGGAAAACTTATTCCTGGCTCCAGAGTCAAGCTTACTGGTATCTACACTGTCGTTGAAAGCAGAGCTGGCCCCGATGGTGGTGCTGCTACTCTTAGATTGCCTTACATCATTGTCTTGGGTTACCAGATGGATAGCTTTGTCCTCAAGAAGCTTGATTCTCAATTCACTCTTGAAGAAGAAGCCAAATTCTTGGAATTCGCAAGAAGTGGAACTGCTTATGAAAAGATCAGCAAGAGTATTGCTAGTGCTATTTATGGCTCTGAAGATATCAAGAAAGCTATTGCTTGCCTCTTATTCGGTGGCTCCAGAAAATTCTTGCCTGATAACACGAAGCTTAGAGGTGATATCAATATTCTCCTTATCGGTGATCCTTCTACTGCAAAGTCTCAATTCTTGAAATTTGTCGAAAGGTAGTCGATATTTTTCATTCTTTTAAACTAATCATGTTCACATAGAGTGGCTCCTATTTCAGTTTATACTTCTGGTAAAGGCTCAAGTGCTGCAGGTCTTACTGCTTCAATTATTCGTGACCCTAGCACTGGTGAGTTCCAACTTGAAGGTGGTTCTCTTGTCTTGGCCGACGGTGGTGTCGTCTGTATCGATGAGTTCGATAAAGTAAAATTATTTCTGCAAAGAATTTCCCCATTAACCTCTCCCAATAGATGAGAGCTCCTGATAGAGTTGCTTTGCATGAAGCAATGGAACAACAAACTATCTCTATTGCCAAGGCTGGTATTACTACCATTTTGAACTCAAGAACTTCAGTTTTGGCTGCTGCTAACCCCATCTTTGGCAAATACGATGACTTGAAGCAAATCTCTGATCAAATCGATCTTCAAACTACCATCTTGTCCAGATTCGATTGTATCTTCATTGTCAAGGATAACAGAAATGAAAGAAGTGATCAAAGAATAGCAGACCATATCATCAATTTGCATATGGGTGGTCCTATGGAAGTTGAAGAAACTGAAATCGATCTCACATTCCTCAAGAAATACGTCACTTATTGCAGATCTAGATGCTCTCCTCGTCTCAATGAAGAAGCTGCCAAAAATCTCGAAAACTTGTATGTTGAAGATAGAAAGCGTGTCCAAGAAGAAAGACACACCAAGAGTAAATTCTTCTTGTCAAGATTTAATGCTTACCCATTTTAACTAGAATCCCACATTCCCATTACTGTCAGACAATTGGAAGCTATTATCCGTCTTTCTGAGGCTTTGGCTAAGATGAGCTTGTCAAATTCCGTCAATATTGAACATGTCAGAGAAGCTCACAGATTATTCCAAGTAATGAGTTTCACCAAAATTTCCATTCTAATCCCTCCCCTAGGTTTCTACTTTGAGTGCTATTTCATCCGGATTGGATTCAGGAGCTGAAATGCCACAAGAAATGGCTTCTTTGGTTATGAAGATTGAAGAAGCTATTAGAAGAAGAGTTGCTATTGGAAATAAAATTAATCATTCCAAGCTTACTGAAGAAATGTCTGCTAGATATATGAACCAAAGAGCTGTTGAATGGGCTATTGTCAATATGATAAAGACTGAAGAGTTCCAACACATTGAAGGAAGAAGAGTATTAATGAGAAAGAAGTAATTCTTCAACAAGAATACCTGAATTTCTGCATCAATACTATCCCTTTTTGGAATAATCTATATTGTTTTTATATCTATTAAAATGAAGGAAGAGCTTATAGGAATATTGATGATAGCAATAGGCTAAGTTGGGTCAATAAATTTTTGTATATAAGCTCAATTTGTTATCCATATTTTATTATTATTGATTTGTCTTCATTATGACTTCTCTCTAATATTTACTTTATACAAGTAAGTAAGTATATTCATGCAATTAACAAATAAGTTGGTTCCATATCTGAGTGTCAGCTCAGCAAAAACTAGAAGAATATTAGGAAAAGAAAAACAGTATTCTAGTTAGTGACTTTGAGAAACTATCTGAAGTTTCCAAGGCAGACCTCTTGAAAAACCTGAGAAGAAAAATGGTCAAATTTAAAAAATGTCAAGATTTTTTTTAGTCAGAATGTCATTGTTCACGGCTTGGTTGATGATGTTTCAAAATTCGATTTTCCTTGAATTTTTCTGAGAGAATAAGGGAATCAAAAACTTTCAAGAAATAGAAAATGCTTCAAAATATCTCTGAACTGCTTGTCAGATTTCTCTGGAAAAAGGATTAAAAATATTCCTTTGACTTTTCGGATATATTTCAAGAGGTTTTCTTGACAATTCATCCCTTGCAGGGATTTTCCTAAGATTTGAGACTTTTAGTCAGAATTTCATTTTCCAAAAGGTTTTTTTCCTTTTAGAGAAAACTCGATTTTCCCAAAAATTTTTTCTTTACGCATGCATGACCTTTCAGAAAATTCTCAGATAATTTTACATCAAGAGCTTATTATTATAAATCGTGGCGACCAACCATTGGTACTCAACTAATTACTTACATAATCTGAATAAAATTGATTTTCAATCTAAATGTGTTCGTTTCCAACTTTAAAAAAAGAAAGTTAATTTCTCAAGATTTGATGAAAGAACAATTTTTATTCAGAAAAATTCTTCAATTTCTTTTTGAAAAAAGGGCTTTCCGGAATTTTATCTAAAAATCTCAAAAAGTTTTAGCTACAATTTCGCCAAAATTTGGGTTTTAGACAATATTTGGCTCATATTAAGGGACTTTTAAACTTAGGAAAATCATTGATCCCTTGTAACATTTCAATCGTAGGGGAGGATGAAGACTTAAAAAATTCATCGAAAATACAAGCGAAATTAAAGGATAAGAATTTTTCGATTGTTCATGTCTCAAAAAAAAATCACATAAAAAATTCATGTTCTTTCTAAAAAGGAAAGCGAATGAATTTTTTTCATTTTTGAGAAATTTTGCCAAAAAAAAAATTTCAGCTCTCTTTTGATGATAAGAATATTTTATTTTTCGAAAGATTTTTGCCAGCAGCTAGAAATCCAAAAGAAAGCTTAATGGACTATTTTTAAAGAGAGCTAAAATTTTGTTAGTGGACATGCCCCCTTAACAAAAGAATTGCTTAATTCTAAAATCTTTTTCTTTTTAAAAACAATCAAATAAATTTCATAGGAAGATTTTGTCTCATTTTTTTATCCAATCAACTTCAAAGAGAAAAATCCTTTTCTCTTTGTCGGAACACCAAACATAAGTTTTTCAACAACAAAAAAAACCCTCTCTTTGTTTCAGTAGAATACCTCCTCTATTTTTCCTTCGAAACATGGCCAAAAGAGCAAAAGAATATTTTATCAAATTCGCAAAATATTCAAAATTGAAAAGAGAAAAAGAG
>Ga0182738_1005014_pt1 | contig 14323 bp, 8 predicted proteins | sample eDN5th30CBELigMG_FD_128876 | JGI IMG/M metagenome (GOLD analysis project Ga0182738, IMG submission 128876) | Enriched Miracle-Growth compost microbial communities from Emeryville, California, USA - eDNA 5th pass 30_C BE-Lig MG (version 2)... ... | reverse complement strand
GGCCTTCGTCGTCGCGGCGCTCTCCGACTCCATCGAGTTCGAGGAGGCGCTCGCCCTGTTCGACGACCACGTGACCCAGGGTCAGGGAGGGGGTGAACCGTGGCCGCGGTGACCAAATCGTCGGGGAAGTACTTCTACGAGAACGACCGGGTGTGGCAGGAGGCGAAGCAGACCGGGATGGAGCCCTTCTTCGTCGGCAACTGGGGCGGCAAGATCGCCATGCCCAACACGCCGACGAAGGACTTCGTCCTCGACGTGAGCCAGGGGACGAAGTACCTCCAGCACGTCCAGGCCAACCGCGTCGGCGGCTACGACCTGACTTTCACCTTCTCCAAGAAGGTGAGCATTTTCCTGAACGGCCTCACGCCGCACTCGCAGTGGGCGACCAAGTCGGCGCCGCTGTTGGTCGCGGCCACGCGGCCCGAGGTCGACCGGCTCGTCGAGAACCAGCGGGTCAACTCCGGTGCGCAGGGCCAGCAGAAGCTCCCGTCACGAGGGGGCGCCGTAGCGTTCGTCCACTGGGAGAGCTCGCGCAACGTCGTCCACTCGCACGTGCACTACTGGGTCCCCAACGTCTCGGCCCCCGAGCAGGGGCCGCCGAAGTCGGTCGCCAACGCCGGGACGCTGTTCAAGGACCAGGGGCTCATGCGGGCGCGGGCGAACAAGCGCATGGACGACGCGCTCCAGGACCGCGGCGTCGTCACGTGCCGCGAGGGCAACTCGGTGTCGATCGCCGGCATCCCCGACGCCATGGCGGCCGAGCTCTCGCCGTCCCGGCGGGCGATGGACGAGGCGATGAAGAAGATGGGCTTCACCACGCCCAAGGCCCAGGAGTTCTACGCCCGCCACGCCCGCCACGAGGCGGGGCCGCGGACGCTCGGCGACCCCGCGAAGTTCAACGAGATCTGCTGGGAGATCGCCAAGAAGCACGGCGTCACGCCCGAGTCGATCACGCGGCCGGCCGACAAGCGGGGCCTCCACCGCGACAAGGTCAACGCGGCCTGCGTGGCCCACGAGGTGGTGACAGAGGCCCGCGACTCGCTCGCGGCGAAGCTCGGCACCTTCACGAAGGAGCAGTTCCTCGAGCGGGCGTTCACCCTCTCCATCGGCAAGGCCACCAACTTCGAGGCGGTCGACGTCGCGGCGAGGGCGGCTCTCGAGAAGCCGAAGCTCTTCGACATGTCCAAGGAGCGGGCCGCCGACGGCTCGATCCGCTACGCCGGCCCCGCGAGCAAGGCGACGACGCAGCAGGCCGAGCAGGTCTTCCGCCCCGACACCAAGGAGGCGTGGGAGGATCTCAAGCGGGCGGCGAAGGGCCTGGGGGCCTCGGTCTTCATCGCCACCGCCGGCGGCGCGGCCCGCGCCCTCAAACGGCTGGCCGAGGCCGTCAACCCGCCGCCTCGCACCATCGAAATCGACGTGGCCGAGCTGCCGGCCTTCATCGACAAGCGCCGCCCGACCCACTACGTGGTCGCCCACGCCAAGGCGCTCCTCGCGGGCATGTTCGCCCCGGGCAACCCCCACCAGAAGGCGGACGTGGCCCAGCGGGCCTACCGCTCGCTCCGCTCCCACGACCGCGTGCCGAAGAACGCGGTCATCGTCGTCAGTCGCGGCTCGCAGGCCACGGCTCGCGAGCTCCACCTACTCTCGAAGATCGCCAAGCGCGACAAGGCCTCGGTCGTCCTGGCCGATCGCCCCGGGCAGGCGCTCGGGCGCAACGGCCTCGGCCACGGACTCGGACTTTGACCATCCCCACCCTTTTCGGAGGCTACGATGTTCGATCCCGCTTCGATCGCGACCGCCTTGGCCGCGTACTACGCCGGCCGCAGGCTCGCGGGCCGGTGGAGCCGCCCGAGGCCGCCCGCCCCCGTCTACACGCCGCCGGCGCCGAGCGTCCCGGCGACCACCGCTTATGAGTACCCGCTCTTCACGCCGGTCCGCGGCGCGAACCGGACGACGCAGGCGGGCGTCATGCGGCAGCTCTCGGCCGACCCCGGGCCGCTCTTCGCGCTCGCCGGGGTCCTGTGGCCGGCGTTTCGCTATCTGAACAAGTTGACCCTGATCACCGGGCGGCCCGAGGCGGGCAAGACGGTCATGGTCAAGATGATGATGGCCTCCGTCGGCCGGCTCTTCGGGCTACTCCAGGAGCTGGCCGAATGGGGCCGCTACCCCGGCGACGGGATGATGCGGTGGCTGGTGGTCGACCCCACGAACGCCTACCTCCCCTACCTCTACCAGTGCCTGCCCGGCGACGTGCCGATCACCCGCGCGACGCCCGTGGACCTCGGCGGAAAGCGCTGGGACATCGCCCGCGACATCACCAGCGACGCGCTGAACGAGGCGCTCCAGGCCGGGCTCTTCCCGGAGTCGCTCTTCCGCAAGGCGGGCGACCCGTTCTGGTACAACAAGGCCCGCGAGATTACCCAGGGGATCGTCACGGTCTACCACGACCTCGGCTCGGACTGGCAGTTCCACGACATCATCGTCCCCATCAAGTATCCGCAGTTCCTGAAACCCCTGCTCGAGCAGAGTCCCCGCACCCGCGGTATCTCGCAGCACGAGCTCGTGGGCCGCCTCGGCCGCGACATCATCGCCACCTCGAGCTCGGTGGTGAACCGCATGGCGATCGCGGCGGCGCTGTGGCAGCGGGCCGAGGACACGTTCAGCCTGCGCGACTTCCTCGACCGGCGCGGGGTGCTCCACTTCGCCTACACGCCGGACCAGATCACGGTCCTGTCGGGAGTCGCCAACGCGATGATCCACGTGCTGGTGCTTCTCGGCATCAGCCGCAACGACCCGCACAACCACACCATTCTTTGGCTCGACGAGGGTCGTTATTTAGCCGACCTGGCGGGGCTGGAGGACCTCGCGGCCCGCGGCCGCGGTGCCGGCTTCGGGGCCGTTTACGCCGCCCAGGGCATCCCGGGCCTCATGAACAAGTGGGGCGAGCTCCGCGTCCGCGAGCTCCTGGACATCACATGCACATGGGTCGCCATGTCGGCGGGGCCCGAGACCGCCGAGGCTTTCTGCCGCGCCGTCGGCAAGGTCGAGGGGATCCAGGAGACGTTCGGGTCCAGCCTCACCCACTCCTTCACCGAGACGTGGGGCTGGAACTCGAGCCGCACCCTGAGCTTCCAGAGCAACAGCACGACCCGCGGCGAGTCGGGGTCGACCTCCCGCTCGACCAGCAGCTCGAGCTCGCGGTCGTTCTCGCTCACCATCAAGGACGCCATCCTCTCGAGCGAGCTGACCAACCTGCCGCTCGCCAGCGGCGCGCTCGATCGCGTCTGCGGCTTCGCGTTCAACCCCGAGGTCGGGGCGTTCCAGTTCGACGCCCCGTTCCTCCACCACTTCGAAGGCCTGCCGGACCCGCCGTTCGCGGCGATGCCGACGCGTCCCGACGCCGAGCAGCGCCTCTACCCCTGGACGCCCGACGACATCCGGCGGCTGAATCTCAAGCCCACGCCCGAGCTGATCGCCGCCGTCGCGAACACCTGGAAAGAGATCGGAGGTTGACGCGATGAAACGTCCCATTCGCTGCATGGTGCTCTCCGCCCTGGCCATGCTCCTCCTCGCCGCGCCCGGCTGCGTGAAGACCGAGGGCACGCAGCCGGCCGGATCGCCGGCCGAGGCGCAGGATGCCGCGGCCTCGAAGGACGCCTCGTCCCCCACGCCGGAGGAGGCGTTCCGCCCGCCGGCGGGGACCGCGGCCGGCGACGACCCGCGCGTGGCCGCGGCCCAATCGGCGAGCGACGCCATCGCCGAGTCGCTCGAGGTCATCCAACAACGCCTGACGGACCTGAAGGAGGCGTACGAGACGAAGGCCGACACCGAGCAGGACCTCCGGGACGCGGCCGAGCGGATGAAGCCGCTCCTTGCCTCGGCCCGGTCCGACTGCGACGCGGTCATGCGGGCCGCGAAGGACGTCCGCTTCCAGCTCTTCTACGCCGGGGCCGGGTTCGCGAACGCGGCGGTCTCCTATCGCCAGCGGGCCGAGGGGTACGCCGACCCCGAGCTGAAGAAGGTCACGCTCGAGCTGGCCGAGCAGTTCGACCGACACGCGGCCGACGTCCCGCGCCGGATGGAGCTGACCGACTCGTTCATCGCCGAGCTCGTGGAGGTCCAGCAGTTCCTGGCCGAGACCGACCGCTGCCTCCGCGACACCGCGACGGCGCTCTCGATCTTCTCGGCCGGGAACGACGAGGAGCCGAAGGCGTCGTTCGGGGGCCGGGTGTTCCGCCGCAGGCTCGAGCAGTTCATCGCGATCGTCTTCGAGTACCAGGAGAAGCTCTCGAAACGCCCGCCGCCCGTCGCGCCGGCGCCGGACCCGACCGGCCGGGCCTTGCCCCCGCCGCCTCCCGCAAGCCACCTCGGGCCACCGCGCGTTGTCGATCCGTCGGACCCGCTCCGGACCGGCGCCACGCTGCAGGGCGAGCTCGGCAACCCCGAGATGGAATTCCGCATGCCGGTCTCGATGACGATCGTCTCCCGGGACGACGACTCGTTCGAGGCGATCCTCGAGTACGGCGACGACGGCACGAGCGGCCGTCGCGGCCTCGGCGGGCAGGTCGCCCCCGGCGGCAAGTTCGTCACGATGTGGAGCCTGTGGCACGAAGGCAAAGTCTCGCCCGAGGCCGCCCGCTACGACCTGACCCTCGACGGCGCGAGCCTCTCCGGCACGTGGGAGTCGCCGACGTACCGGGGGACGCTAAGCCTCGGCCAATGACGGGGCCGATCCTCCACACCCCCTGGGAGTGACCTGCCATGTTGACTGTGAAGGAGGCGGCCGAGCGGCTGGGCGTCTCGCCGAGCCTGGTCTACTCGCTCATCGCCGCCCGGAAGATCGAGCACGTCCGGGTCGGCCTCGGCCGGGGCGTCCTCCGCCTCACCGAGGAGGCGATCGTCGCGTACCAGCGTCGGAACGCCGTCGAGGTGGTGGAGGAAGAGGCCCCACGACCCGTCGCCGTCCGGCGTCCGGCCCTGAAGCACCTCAAGCTCCCGACCGGCCGCAACGGGTCGTAACGTCGGCGACCGGGTCTTGCAGAGTTTGCAGAGATGCGACGCGGCGCGAGGGGAAAATCGCAGAAAAACGGCCGATCGCTGAAAAACTGGTTCCGCCGACTCGGTTGGTCGCAATCCTTCTGCCGCAATAATCTTAAGCAGCTTCCCCCCCCGCCGCAATTCTCCCTCGTCTGCTCTTTGCCACTCGAGAGAACTTGAGTTTGACGGCTGGGCCCCCGGGCTCTTAGTCGTCATGCCACTCCGCAAAGCTGGGCGGGTCGTCCCAAATCGGTCATCCGTTTGCTTGGCCGGGGGCCGCAGACCAATCGCACGATCCTAGTCGAGTGAACGCCTCATCACGGCGTATTCCATTTCGGTGATGAGCGGGGCCAGTTCGGCGTGAGTTGTGGGATCGTAGTGGCGGCGCACGACTCCTATCTCCTTGCGCTCTCCCCAAGCCGTCACGACCATGGTTGCAATTCTCAGCCGGTCCGTGGTCGGCGACCTGCGTATCCATTCCTCGATGACGCGAAAGGGGCGACTCCGTTCGTCCCCCCTTTCGAGAGTGTCCTCCCAGAAGCGCCACAGACTACCCCATCGGAATCTCTCGTCCTCCGCTACGACGCGATCCAATTCGACGATCAGGTTCTCGTCGGAGGGGAACCAGTGAAGCGCCATCCGCGAGATGTACCCGGGCCCCTGATCCCAATCGGGAGGCGCCGACTCCGCGCGACGCAACACCTCGGGCCGTAGGTGATCTATTGCCCACTCCCAAGGACCGTACTTTCGGCAGTGCTCGACCATTGAGCCGACGGTGAGGTCGTCGAGATTGGGAAGGTAGGGGAGGAGGGTTTCGAGATGATGTGCGTTGAGTCTCTCCCTGAGGCCGGTCGCTTGGAATCCGAAGAATGAATGGATGTGTTCAAAAGGTTTGTCGCTTGAGGTGTTTGTTCGCAGGGCATCCTGAGCGAGAGCGCGGCACACATCGGTCCCAACGTATAGAGCGGCTTGTACGAACAAGGCCGATGATTTCAGATCGACCCAGCGCTTCTCGAGGAGGCGCGTAGCGACCTCCGTGGGAATGTCCCGGAGAACTCCCGCTACCGAGTAATGTTCGTTGCTCTTTGGGTTTCCCCGAAGCTCTGGGGACGTGCAAAGTTCGTTCAAGGCCGCGTCGACAACGGGCTCGAATTCAAGGGACCAGATCCTCGCGATGACCCTCAGCCAGTTCCGGTCCTTCTCCACGAGAGGGAGAACTTCGGCGACGGCGCTAAGATCCCCGCGCTCAGCCCGGCTCCAGAGGGAGGAACGATGGAAAGGGCTCCCAGGGCTGATGCTCCTGAGTCCCTCCAGATCGTCCGTAAGTCGCGCCCAGACGCCGAACGCATATCTCCGCTGCCATTCGGGATTCCCCTCTTCTGCCCAGATCGACCTCAGCGCGTCGAGCGACTCGGGCGAGAGCGCGACCGTTCCTCGACTGCGATCTAGACGCCATGTTGAGGCCCAAGGCGAGAACCCTCCGGATTGGCTCGCTTGGTGTGCGTAGTCCGCCAACTGTCTGGCCACGAAGTCGATGGCAATGGGATGGTCGATTTCATCGAGCAGGCGGGTTGCGATGTCGCGTTCGGATTCGCCCTTCGCCCCGAAGCGGGCCAAGTACGCCAGAACCTCCTCAGAGAAGCCGTGACGCGCTGTAAATCGCAAGTCGTCGATGACCCTCTGCCTCGCCGAGTGGCCATACTGATCTGGCGCGTCGGAAACCCTCAGGAGCTCATCGAGCAAGGGACCCAGCACGGAATCGGGATCGTCAGCAGAGCAGCGAAGTCCGGCCCAGAGCCCGGCGCAAAGCAGTAAATCCTTCTCTCTTGCCTTCGCCCACGCAATCCGAATGTCGCCGATCAGCTCTGTACTGCCGAGATATCCGGCGAGCACCAAGGCACCTCCGCGATGTACATCCTCCAGCCCGTCATGGCGCAGAATCGCCCCCAGTTCCTTGATGAGCTTTTGCCCGTGGCGGCGTTTGCCTTGCGAGATGATGGTCTCAAGCTGAGCGTCACGCACAGACGGACAGAAGCGTGGGTGCATGAGCATCGTGTTGACGCCCGCCACCGCGTCGCCGTTGCGTAGCCTCGCTTGAGCTATGAATAAGTCATCTTCCGATCCCTCGGTCGCCTGAAGGACGTACGGGGCATCCGTTGCGAGCAGCAGGCTCCGTGCGTCGTCGAACCTTGTCCGCGTGCCCGGTCTGTCGGCACCGTCGAGCCGCGCGGCAGCCAAAGCCATGACACGACCCGCTTCCGCGGAACCGGCCGAGGGAAGGTAGGACAACGCGGCGATCAAGCCGACGGGTTGGTTAGAGCTCACCCAATCCACCGCCTCCGGGGTCACCCTGCCTCGCGTGATCGCTCGGCCGATGATTCCGACGAAGTAGGGATCGTTGAGTTGATCTCGGTCATGCTCGCCTGCCGCGAGCAACTTGGAAGCGGCTCCCGCGAGGAAATATTCGAGAAGGCGGTCATGCCGAAACTCGAAGCGACCCGTCGCCGTAATCCGGCACAAGTGCCCTTGCTGGGCCGCTTGGCTCAATGCTTCGAGCGTCCGCGGACTCCCTCGGAGCCATTCTTGGAGTGCGGACCATTGGGGGTACAGGATCTTGTGGCGAATCATTTCCTCCGCCAGGGTCTCCAAGGCAGAGAGGTAGTCGATCGTCGCCACGCCCCGGTCCACGGCGAGCTCGCCTATGGACTTTTGCACAAACTGCCCGATGACGTCGGCTGAGAAGACCAACGGATTGGCGTCAGGCGTCTCTTTCAAAAGCCGCCCGAACAAGGCGAGAAGTATCGGATCGTCTCCCATCCTCTCGGCGTACATGCCGAGATCGGGGTCGCTGAAGCGATAGGACGCTGGGCCAAGTGCGGCCCGGATGCACGCAACGGACTCATCCCGGCTCATTCGGTCGACGGCTGACACAGCCAGCCAGCTTTCGGACTTGTAGCCGTGTTCCAAGGAGAGCCAGGTCGAATCCCAAATGGGACAGAGGATTCGGATAGAGCTTAGGGTGGGACTCCCGCTCGTCGCCTGCGACGCCGCAGGGCGTGCCCACGCAACGGACTTGTGGAGAAGACGACGAGGATCGCGGGTCCGATTGATGTCATCGATCATCAGGACGAGAGGGTTCTCGGGACTTGAAAGCCTCAGTACATCCTCGCCCGCTCTCGCGCCCAGAGACGGATAAATCGCTCGGACTGTTCGATCGATTGCATCCTTGAGAGAGACTGACTCGGCGACGACCTCGCTTGGCAGCCAGAGTCCGATTCCACCTTCCCGAATGGTGGACCCCAGGACTTCGTGAGCGAGCACACTCTTGCCCGCACCAGAAGGGCCGACCAACAACCGGAGCGGTATGCTCGGATCCGCGAGGCTCTGACGCACGGCGGCGGCTTGAGCCGTCGCCACGATCTCGGTTCTAGGCGGAAGCATGATCTCCGCCGCGTAGAGCTCCTGACTCCGATTCGACAACTCCTTCATCAAGGAGAGGGAGAGCTGATCGGCCTCGATCCGAAGGTGCTCCTTACGAAGCCATTGACCCTCCGGCTTCGTGTCGAGGAAATCCCTCAAGCGCGACTGGTCGAGGAAGACCACGGTCATGTCGAGCTTCGCAGCCGCGGCGTACACGGTCTTCATGAGACCTGGCTCGAGTCGCCGATTTGTACAGAGGTAGACCGCGAACGTCGCGGATGGTTCGTCGGCCCTGATCGTGACCGCCTGTTTCGCCGCTTTTATCAGGTCGCCGTCATCCGCCGCGGTCGCCTTCTTGGCCCTGGGTGCGGCGGCGTGGTCGAATAGCCACTTCCGCTCGAGTGCATCCTCGGTGGTCGTCGCGAATGCCGTCATCACGAAACGCGGCGGATTACTGCCAGGCACGAGACAAAAGCCGTCTACGGGATTCGCGATCGTCTTCCCCTGGGCATTGACGCCGATGTGCGCTACTGCTCGGCAGTCTGTCTCTAGCTCGCGAAGCGCGCGCGTTGCGAGGATCTCGAACATCCCCGCGTCGGTGATCCCTTCCAGAGTTTCGGCCGTGGTCATTTCGAGATCTCTGATCAACAGGCATCTATCATCAAGCGTGCAGCTCGCCCATCAGTTCGGAATTCTGGACCCCAGACAGAAGATCATGTTCCACAGCCGGTCGATCTCGCCGCGTTCGATGACCTCGAGCGGTTTGAGCCCGCCGAAGGCGTCGTTCGGCGTGTCGAGCCAAGCCGGAATCGCGTCAGCCGAAATGACCTCGGAGAGCCTGTCGCGGAACCGGTCGAGTTCCTTGATGCGCCGGAGGCCCGGCTCGCTCACCGGTTTTCCGCACTCCCAGTCGGCGATCGCGCGCTCAGAAAACCCCGTGAGACGCGAGAAGAGCTTGCGGCTGAGTCCGAGCTGGTCGCGGACCGCGCCGACCGACGGCGGAGACGGCGCAGTGCGGAACGCACCGGTCCGCCCGGCCAGCTTCTTCGCGGCGGATTTCTTTTTGGTCGCCATTGGCCACCTCCTCTCCCACTATGCCGAGGGCGGCGGTCCGGGTCAATGCATCCGCATGCAGATTTGCATGCAGTTCTTGCCAAGCAGCTTGCCCATATTGGCGAACTCGAGCGTACTGCCGGGGGGCTTCGATACACGCTCGTTTGGTGATACTCAATCGCACCTTCCACGAAGGAGTCCCGCTCTCGGGCGGGTGCACCCCAGCGACGCGCCGTACCGCGGAGCTCGGCCAAGGCCTGGCCGGGGTGCGGCTCTTCTGACTCGTGGCACCTCACATCGATCGGGATCGTCATCGCCAGATGAACGCGACCCGCGATGCCGGATCGTCCGGCCCACCGAGTCTTCGAAGCGGCACGCGTCCTCGAGATCGGGCGTTATACCCGGGCGTACAATACCAGGAAGGACGCACGCCCGGCGGCGCAGACAAAGACCGGGCTATCGACAGCAAGTGCGGGCCTGCAGAGTTGCAGAGATAGCTCTGCAGCGGCACAAACAATCCCAGGAAAAATGGGGCTCCTGGGAATTTCTTTTGCGAGAGATACCCGGGCCACAACTCGTTTTCTGTCAGGAAGATAAAGTGCGATCAGCGGCCGTAAATCTTCCGGTTCGGGTCCGTGAGGTCGGAGGTTCAAATCCTCTCGCCCCGATTTTTCTCTTCCCTCCCGCCAATCCCATCTGGCATATTTCGGTCGACGGCGCATCTCCTCGATTCCCGCCCACGACGACCCAAGGCGGGAATCGGTATAATGGCGCGGCCCCGCGTCAACGCCCTCGCCCCGCCCGGTCAACTCCTCGCCCATATCCGGCTCCCACACCCCGGGGTGGAGCGGTGACTTGCCTGGGAAGATCCGCGAATTGGTGAAGATTTGAACGACGCCGGGTAATGGATGAAGCCAATCGACGCCTATCATCGCTGGGTGGAGTGGAGCGACGAGGATCAAGTCTACGTCGGCAAATGTCCCGACTTCATCACCGGAATCCACGGCGACGATCCAGTTCAAGTCTACAAGGAACTCGGCGAAGTCGTTCAGGAGGTCATCGACCACTTCCAAAAACAGGACCGAAAACTCCTCCCTCCGCGAACCCGACCGATGATGGAGGTGCTTTAGCGAGGCGAACGATCGCGTGGAGGCTCGCCCTCGGGCGATGAAATGTTGGTGTGGACGCTTTCCGACTCTCATCCCGGTTTCTCTCGCGCGTGGTTGGTCTGGGAAGGAAGGGCCTCATGTAGGGGCGGTCCCCTGTGGCCGCCCTTGTGGGACGGCGCGCCCGCCTGGGCCAATCACGGGGCAGCGTACCCTCCCAGGCCGGTCGCCGGAGGGCGGCCACAGGGGGCCGCCCCTACGACATGACGCCCGTTGGCGTCGCCGCGGCGCAACGGATCCACAATGACTCGCCGCGGGAAATCGCCCGCTCAATCCCAACCTTTCATCGCGCCCGCCTCGCCCTCCCGAATTCAGCCCCCCGAGGCCCACGCCGCGCGATCGTCCGCCGATACGGATCACCTCGCGGACCCCTGTCCGTTCGGCTCGCCTCTCCCGGGGCCGCCGATCTCCAGGCGGGCATCCGGACCAATTCGTCGCGCGAGGCCTCCCACTCCGTCGCGATCACACCAGGGGGATCGATCCGGAGACCGGCTGTCCCGGGGAGGACCTTCCGATGGTTTCTCAAACAGGGCCTAGTCCAGCAAGTCGAGGAACCGCTTCACGTCGAGCGCGCCGTATCCCATGGAGAAGGTGGCGTGTCCCGAGAAATTCCGGCACGACTGCCGGAGCGCGGCCCGGATCTGCGCGGCGTTGAATTGACGCAGGTTGGCGGCCGGGTTCGCCAGCCGCTTCTTCTCCCGTCGAGAGAGCGCCAGGGCCACGGCCCCGGCGACGTGCGGGGCGGCCATGCTGGTCCCGCTCATCGGTTCGACGTCGTCGCCGGTGCCCGCCGAGGCCGCTTGGATGGCGATCCCCGGCGCGCCCAAGTCGGGCTTCTCGCGCAGGTCGCGGGTGGGCCCGAACGACGAGAACGGGGCCACTCGGATCGGCGTCGCGCTGTTGACCGACGCCACGGCGATCACCGTGTGCGCCGTCCCGGGAATGCTCAGGGTCATCTCCTCGTTGAGGTGGTTCGTGAACCGGATTGGCCGCGAGTTGTCGCGTTCGAGCCAGGCATGCACGGTTCCGTCGGACAGGACCTCCTTCGCCTCGATTTCCAGCTTCCACGCGCCAGCGGGGATCTGCAACAACTGCCCGCGGGTGATGGTCACAAGGACCCGACTATCCCCATTGTCCCAGTGGTACTTGTCATAGCTGATGCTGTACTTGAGGCCCGATCCGAACGCCAGGTTGTCGACCGACTCGTCGGCCTTGACCCAGGGCGAGGCCTGCCCGCCGGGGGCGACCAGCCGGAACTGGAGTTCATCGCTGGCCCGGAACCAAAGTTCGATCACGTCGGGTTGTCGATGGTTCTTCGTGCTATCCCACGTGAAGTCTTCGGCGCCGTCGGTCGACATCTGCAACTTGGCGTGCCCGGCGTGGGTCCGCTCGTTGCCCGCCGACTTGACGATGACCCGCCCGGGCAGCCTGCCGCCCGCCGAGAAATTGTCGAAGGCCGCCTCAAGGGTCGACGAGCCGTCGTGGGCTCCGGCGTTCATCCCCTGGCTCACGTTGACGACCACGGGCAGGTCGAGGTCGGCGGCGACCCGGTCGATAAAGTTCAAGGCGTCCACATGGCTGTTGGAGTAGCCGATGCTCATCGGATCGGTGGGGCTGGCGTTGATCTTGGGTATCACGACCAGCAGCGTCGCCTCGGGCGCCACGCCGCGGAAGAAGCGCGCCGTCGGGGCGCCGGCCGCGATGCTGGCCACATGAGTTCCGTGGCGCCCCGGGTCCTGAGGGAAGTTGGGCGGCAGCGCGTTCGCGGCGATGTAGCCGTCGATGTCCGCCCGCGTGTGCAGCGTGCCGTAAAGAGCCTTGCCCGCCACCACCGGCGCCGGCCCCGTGGGGTCCGTCTGATCCCACGCGGCATGGATCCGCGTCTTGCCGTTGGAGCCGCGGAACGCCTCGTGGAGCACGTCGATCCCCCCGTCGATCACCGCCACGAGCGCCTTTTCCCCCTTCTCGGGATTCGTTGGGTCGGCTTGGACGACATCGGCCCCGATGAAAGGGAGCGACTGGGCGCAGTCCTGGCTCGCCCCCGGCCGGCTGGCCTCGATGGAGATGACGCGCCGGTCGTTCCCGAGCGCGATCATCGTCTCGATCGTGCCCCGGCAGGCCACCACGTCGCCCAGGCTCGCGGTGACCTGACACCCTGGGATCTCCTCGATCCACTGCGCCCCGCTCGAATCCTTCACGCGGACGAGCATCGGCAGAGTCACGTCGCCAAGGCCCTCAAGGCCCTCGTCAGCCCGCTCGTCCGCGGCCGCGTCAAACGCGTGAAGCAGATACTTGTCGATCCCGGCCATGGCCCACCTCGTCTCGGAAGGAAGTAAAGCGATTCGGCGACGGAAAACGAGCAAGAATCATAGCGCGGCCCGTCGCCGCGAATCAACTCTTTTTCAATAAATTCCAAGGCATTGGGACAGCGCGACCGCTCGGTGCCTGGATTGGTTGGGACCAAATCCTCCGCCGCGGCCACCACGCGAAGTGCCGCGCGAGGCCCTCTTCGGAGAGGGCGAGGAGCATGGCTCCCCCCCGCGCGCCGCCGAGTGGCTCCGGAACCATCGAGAGCGCCGGCGTTCCCATTTGGATAAAATATTCGTCTCCTTGGCCTGAGATGCGTTGATAATCGACGCTCTGGTTACTTCTCTGTGGAATTGTCTTCCGAGTTGAGGCAATATGTGGCTTCAGACGGGTCGCAAGACCCTTGGAGGGGAATCCGAATCGCGGGGCCCCGCTCGCGGCGACCACGCGATGGTCGGCAATGGCGGCGGCTCGGCGACTCGGCTGGTCTTCCTTCGGGACGCGATTCCGCTCGCCCGAGCCTCGGGCGGTGAGTCATCCCAATGTCACCCGGCCGCCGTCGACCAGCGTTGAGGTTGCCGGACGAGGAGCGCGAAGATGGCCAGAGACGGGGCGAAGGGCGGCAAGGGGGGGGCCGCGCCGGGCGCGTCGCCACTCCCCGAGGAACTCCTTGAGGCGACCGAGACCCGACTGCGGGAGGCCCTCGACGAATCCGAGAACAACCTGGAGACCTTCGTCGAGGCGGCCTCGGCGCCGCAGCCCGGGGCGGCCCGGGAGCGCGCGGCCGAACGGCTGAAGCGGAACCCCCGGGAGGTCGTCGCCGCGCGTCTTCGGCGCATGAAGGTCAACAGCGAACCGCTCGACGGCGGCCTCGAAAGCGCCGGCGCGTCGGCCGAGGCCTTCCCTTTGGAGAACCTTGACGACGCCGACATCGCCAACGGCCTGGAGCGAATAATCGGCCGCAACAACTTGCTCGGCGTCCAGTACCTTGAGAGGGGGCACGTCGCCGCGCGGTCCGTCGGCCGCATCCTTGTTCGCGGGGGGGCCGGCGGCCTGATCCCGATGGGAACCGGTTTCCTGGTCTCCCCCCGATTGCTGCTTACGAACAACCACGTCATCGGCTCGGAGGCCGAGGCGCGGGGCGGCGTCGTCGAGTTCAATTTTCAGAATGACCCCAACGGCGAGCCCCGGACCTCGGTTCGGTTCAAGCTCGATCCCGACGCGTTCTTCACCACCAGCCCGGCCCGGGAACTCGACTTCACGATCGTGGCCGTCCACGACGGCGACCTCTCCGGCGAGCGGCTCGCGAGCTTCGGCTACAAGCCGCTGGTGGCGGT
>Ga0182738_1005012_pt1 | contig 14325 bp, 10 predicted proteins | sample eDN5th30CBELigMG_FD_128876 | JGI IMG/M metagenome (GOLD analysis project Ga0182738, IMG submission 128876) | Enriched Miracle-Growth compost microbial communities from Emeryville, California, USA - eDNA 5th pass 30_C BE-Lig MG (version 2)... ... | reverse complement strand
TGAGATTTAATTCATCCCAATAAATAGAAGACAAGCAATAAAAAATCTCGGCTGATTTATTTTTTATTTCTGTTGGCAAATTAGAAGTCACTCCCAAGTGAAATGAGAAAATTCGAGATTTTTGAAATGAGAAAATGAGGATTTAATTCTTCAAATTTGGTGACATGAAGATTTCAAATAAAAAATTTCAAACGGTAATAGTCTTTATTATTTTTTATTTCCTTCATTTCCTGTGAATTAATTAAAATGTAAAGGTCCATGTATCAAATTTTGATTTAAATAGCTTTAATAATATTTATTTTCTTGTGATTCCTTGTGATTAAAAATTATTGCTCAAACTTTTTTTCACAATAAAATCTAACATCCATTTATTTCCTCATAAAGTTTATTTCATCAGAAAGCATTTGTCTTAGCATCCTCCAATGTTTTTATCATGACCTGACCGAGGAACTTCTATTTTTAACCAGAGAACTGAAAAATTCAAAAGTCACTACGGATGGTTCTATTTTAGAGTCAATGATTGCTTCATATGAAATTATTGGGGGTTTTGTTGAGCTGGGCTTTCAACTCTTTTGGGAACACTCCATAATACCTTTTGCACCAATTTTTTTGCTTCTTGTTAGATTTTTTTCTTCAAAAAATCTTAAAAAACTTTTTTGGTAAAAAATTTGAAGGAGAAATTTTTGTAAGAGAAATTCCAAAAAGGAATAATTTTTTTAACTTCGAGCAGATTCCTTCGAGTTTCACATTCTCTCCTTGTGGACGTTCTTGATCTTTCCAAATTTTGTGTTTTTGAAATTTTCTCAAAATTTTTCTCTTCAATTTTTTTATCTCATGAAGGGATGAATTTTTCCTGACCTTTGTTCAAAAAAAATGGACGAGCGATCTCATTCGCTTCTCAGTATTCTTGAAGATGGATTCTTATTTGAGACTTTAAGGAGATTTCTCAATTTTTCAAACAAAAAAAATTCTTTTGATCTTTCCATTTCTGAAAGACAAAGAGACTCTCTTTATATCGAATTCAGGATATCAAATTCCAGATTTTCAACAATTAAAAAATTTTTATGGTTCTTTTCAATCACCCACAAAGTAGTTCTTTTTCTGGTGATCATTAATAATCGCCCATCAATAACATTCTATAAAAGCGATATCCCCTGATCCTTCCTGACCAACCCAATGGGGGAACCTCACAAACTTAAATTCTCACTTCAGGTCGATCTCCCTCTCAGAAAACCCCTCAAACGTTGTTCTTCCCTATGAATTTTTTCGAGACATAGGAAAAGCTTCGAAAAAATTTTCTATGAAATTTTTTTTGATACGAGATATTGAGGAGATTTGAAAAAATTTTTGAGAAAAATCCAACGAGATTATGGAAAAGGTCAACCTTTTTTGAGGGATATAAGAGAAAAGAAAAACTGAGCTTTTCACCAAACACAACTTTTTGAAAGGAAAAAATAAGGAAAGAAAAAATTTCCATTCAAGACAAACCTTCAAGAATCAATTTCCAAGGTGATACCGAATCCAAAATACAACATGACTTGATCAAATCAATTCACCGGTCGTCATGGAGAGCTCATTCTTTCTGGGACACCTCGGTCAAAGAAACCTTAATTCACTGTATATACTCATTCAGGGGGATGAATTTATTATTTTTAGCTCAATTCCTCTGAATATTTTCCACCTTTTTAAAAAATGTTCCACAATAACCAGTTCAGCAACAGCCACCACTCAACTAGTGACCACAGTATTCGCATTATTCAGGTCCCACCAACCACTGATACCTGCATTGTGTTTCCCTCTCACGAACCGAATGAAACTTTCGACAGAAACTTTTATTCTCCTCTTCTCACAGAAAGGCGAGCCAGTGTTGAAGATATAAACAACATGCCTACTCAATTTGAAGCTATCATAAGAGAGGCAAGAACTGAAAATAGAATCTGTTCAGGTCTCTCTTTTCTCTTTACCATTGGTGGCTTTGCTGTGACTGCACTTCTAATGTTTTCAATCTTTTCCAGCGATCCTTCTTCAAGTAAAATGTTCGTCGCACCGATCGTCTTGATGCTACTAGTTGCAGTGTTTGCTATTCTAGTTACAAAATGCGGAAAGGCTACAGTAGAGAATGCAAGAATAAATTGCCAGCAAATCATCAATAGAAACAATCAATTTAAGGCTGTTGGGTTGAGATGGAATCTTCCTATGAATTTCCCACATTGGGTTGAGCTCTGGAGAGATTATCGAGGCGCTCCAGGTCATCATCAGAATTTCCAAATAGGTCCAAACTATCCTCATCCTCAATATCCAAATTCTTATCCTCAACACGCTGGATTTTATGCTCCCCCACCACCTGCTGGTAGCTTTATTCAAGATCCATAAAGAGCAAACGGTAACGAGAATAATTAGTCAAGATTTTATGAAACTATATTTCATGTTTGATCTATTTATTTGTTTAATTTTATTGAAGAATTTCATGTTATTTCCAGGAAAGGGAAAAAAATAAATCTATCTTGTGGAACCCACAGCCTTACGTAGCGGGATCTACATGTATTTTATTTATGTACACTTCTTTATCTGATATGTGCAGATAGTTTTGTTTGAATAAAGACTTTCAATGACTAAAAATTTTTCATTTTTGTTATTCATAGAAAAATGAAAAAGGTTTTTTGGGTTTTCTTTATTTTAAAGACTGTCTCTTCTTGTAAATTGAAAAATAAGCAGAGAAAAGAATTTCCTCCATCATAAAATAAAGTAGAAATGCCAGTAAAATTTTACTGAACAATTTTTTGACGTGGTACCAAATTAAAAGAAATAACAGGGCCTAACTCATTTCGTCATCTCCTGTACACAGAGTTAATTTTTCCTTGAATTTTCAATAAAAGAACTGTGAATTGACTGTATTATTAGGCGGAATGATTTAGTCAGATAAGCCAAATTTATCTTATAATTGTTAATCTTTTTTCAAAAAAATGCACAGTAACGACCCACATCACCGTCACCACCACCATCATCACAACCATACTCACATAATTCAGATCCCACCAACAACTGATTCATGCATTGTATTCCCCTATTACCAGATGGGCAAAACTTTCGAAAGAAGTTTTTATTCTCCCAATCTCACAGAAGGACGAGCCAGTGTTGAAGATATAAACAGCATGCTTTCACAATTTGAAGCTATCGTAAAGGAAGGAAGAAGGGGAAATGGTGTTATGATGTGCCTCTTTTTGGTCTTTTTCTTTGGTGGATTCGCATTGACTGTAACTTTAATGAATACAGTTTTTGAAAGCAATGCTTCTTCAAGTGCAATGTTCCTGATTCCACTTGGCTATATGTTATTATTTGCGATATTTGCTATTATGCTCGCTAAAAGAGGAAGAAATTCCATCTTGAAGGCAAAAGCGGCTTGTCAACAAGTTATTGATAGAAATAATCAATTTAATGCTGTTGGGCTGAGATGGAACCTTCCTATGAGCTTTCCAAACTGGGTTGAGCTCTGGAAAGATTATAAAGGGATTCCAGGTAACTATCCTAATTATCAAATGGTTCCAAACTATAACCCTGTGATAATTGGTGGGCCTCAATATCCAAATACTTATCCTCAACAAACTGGATTTTATGCTCCTCCACCAGTTGTTGGCAATGAAAATCAATACCCACAAGGACAAGGTGGTTATACTTATTAATCAGTACTTTGTTGTGAAATAGTATTCTATTTGACTGTTTTATAGTATTTAAAGGAGTATATTCTAAATCTATATTATTTCTGATAACTTTTTAATAAAATCACCTTCTACAGGTTTTGGAAGCTCTTTGGACTTCTCGTTTTTAAAGGGAATCAGTGGAAGTTCAGAAGCGTAAACGAAATAAAGAGCTTTTTATGAATGGAATCTTCCATTAACGGTTTCTCTTTGATCAGATTATGTTCTCTTTCACAATTTCATAACAACGCCATCTAAAACAAACACTTATCTTTCTTTTGTATTTCTCAAATCGAAACGAAAGCAAGTATTTTCCAACCCAAAGACTAAATTAAAGAGAATGGAAAGAGTTTCTTATGAATTAATATTATCATAAAGATTTCATTTCTCTCAATACCGGTAACAAAATACAAGGGGAGAATTTAAATTTGAAACGAGGTTTTTGGGCGGACTTTTAAATAATTTTGCGCTGAAAAAATTAAATTATTCGGGGATTTAAGATCAAGTAAAAGACTCGCATAGTTTTAATTGACAAAAAAAAACTTTTTGTTTTTGTTTGATGGAGTCGGAATCCGATATCGGAAGTGATTTTCATGCTAACCTCACCCCATATGCTGAGGACAAAAAACGTACTTTTAACTCCTCTTCCTTCAAAGAACTTTCTCCTTTAACTGGTCTTGCCATGAGAATGGAAGAAGAAGCATCCCAAAAAGAATTTCTGGTAATCCATCCCCAAAGAACAAAAAGAATATAATTTCATTCTCTAGGGATTAAATTCATTGAAAGATTACTGTGAAGTCTGTTATTCAAAAACAACCACAGCATTCCAGGACGAACGACTTGAGAAATTATTCAAGTTAATTCATTGCAAAGGATGTGGTACTTCTGCTCATTTGATCTGCTACGGTCTCGCCACTCCTTTACAAAAAGGCCCATCTGATGGCTACAATGATGATGGCAAAAAATATTTTGTCTGCGATAGATGTAGAGAAGGCTGCCCTGATAAAGAAATCGTAAATATATTCTGAGAATAACATTTTTTAACCCCAATTCTAGGCATGTTACATTTGTAACAATAGCAAAGATGGATGTTTAAGACTCGCAAGCGATAAGAACAAATGGGTGCATACATTGTGCGCCGTCGAAAGCTCAAATGTCAGCATTGATGATGTGACAACCATGTCCATCGATCTCAACAGTTTCAGAAAGGAAACTCAAAAGATTTCCACCAAGAAGAGATGTACAGTTTGTAATGTCAAAGTTGAGACTATTCCCTGTACTCAAAGCGGAGGAAGATATTGCCATTTACATTGTGCAATCCAAGATGCTTTTAAAGAGCCAGAACATACTCTCTGGAACACTTGGTTCAGTCTTAGAGATAATAAGAGAGCGAGAGTTGGTGAAGTAATTGATGAAAAGAGATTATCAGAAGACGCTGAAGATATGGCTTTAAGTTTAAAAGAAGTGATAGAAAAGGTTGGAATGAAAGGAGAGCTTGGAATAATTATGGAGCTCAAGAGCAGAAAGAGCACCAAGAATGGAAGAACCAGAAAAAGAGTCAACAAAGAAGATCCCAGAGTCAGCAGATTCTTTGATAATGTTGTTGCAGAAGCAAAGTTCAAGAATCAACAAGTATTCGGTGAAGGAATGTTGGATGAGTTGGCTGATGATGACACTATAAAGCATGTTGGAGGAAAAGTTGTCATAGTTTACGATAAAAAAGGCGATGCTATCCTGAGAATGCAAGAACAAGATGACGACGAAGAATTCGAAGAAGTATTGGGTAATGCTCCTAATGAAGAAGATCTTAAAGAAACTATCCATTCTTTCTACAGAGTAATTAGATTATTTTGAATTAAACTCTTAAAACTCCTTAGGAAATCTTCAATGAGAATGGTTTATTGGAGGTATATTCAGATGATAAACTTGCAATTTTCAAGGAAGAACTCCCCAAGTTCCCCAATCTTAAAGTCTTATCCTTCCCTGAAGTTGTCTTCTTTGCAGTTGTCTTCCAAAAGCGTGCTGATGCTGCTTATAAAAACCTTTGCAGAAGCAGCGATTTAGAAGATTTGATCCAATCAGCCAGATGCATCCCTTTCACTCTTGGCTCCCAACTCAGAATGCTTAACCAAAAGCATTTCTGCGGACTCGTCGCTGATGTGGTCCTTGAGCCTTATATCAACCGTTGCGCTCCTACAAGCGCCTACTTCAAGGACGAAATGATCTTTAATGAGGACGTTATCAGGAGAAACAACAGTTCTATTAAGCAAATCTTGGCATTAAAAGAACTTTACTTGAGAGAGTCTTGTGGAGTTATCACTGAATGTTACAGTTTTGCAGTAGGATTCCACAAACAGTTGCAGTTCTTAAAAGAACTCTACCTGGGCATCGCTAAATACTTCAATAATAATGACTACTCCAAAAAAGACCCTTATGCTAATCTAAACAGAAACGCTTTCTCTAGACCTTATCTTCCCAAAATCCCTCTTGTTATTCTCTCTAGTTACTACGCTAAAGCCAAGACTGTTGGTTTGAACCCAGACCTTGCTGAAATGGAACTCTTGGAAACCATGATCAAGCAAGGAAATCAACAATTTAACAATCCTATGGGTCAAAATCAGCAATTTACCTTGGACTTTTTCACTTCAAAAAGAAGAATGAGCGAAGATTCTATGAATAGTTTTGACGATAATTGGTCAAGACGAAGTGATAGCCGTGGATTTGAGCCCAAGGAAAGGAAAGCCGCCAAGCCAGTCAAAGAAAAGAAAACCACGCCAAATAAATCTGGTGGTGGTAGAGGAAGAGGCAGACCAAGAAAATCTGAGACTGTGGCTAATGAAATCAACAGTGAGTTTAGAATCAAGATCAGAAGATTAAACGAAAAGCCAACTTTACAAGAAGCTCAAAGAATTATTGAAAGAGGTTCAAATGAGCTTTTTACACAATTTAATGAAGAACAATTGGAGGAAAGTATTATCAAAGCCAAGGAATGGAGAAGACAATACGAGGATGCTATTGAGAGCGGAGAAGATAGAAGGTTGAGAAGACTTGTCGAACAAATCGACATGATTGATGTGAGAGTCCCAGAAATGTCCAAATTACTCGAAATGAAGAAAGAATTTGACTTGTGGAGAAACAAAGTCGAAGATTTACATAAAAGATTAAAGAAAAAGGTTGATGATGTTTACACCGAAAAGGACAAAATGGTTGATATGAATGAGATTAGAGAAACTGTTGAAGCTCAAAAGACCATCAAAATGTTTGAAGTTGACGATGGTGGCAAGTTTAGAGACTTGGAAAAGAGAGTCGAAACTGTCTTTAAGATCAAGGAGAATATGGAAAGAGGCCAAGCTAATGGCAGCTTCGGTCAGCTTAAAGAGCTTGAGAAGCAACTCAAAGAAAATAACATCTACATTGAAGAAATCGGTGAATTAAAAGAAAAGGTAAGCGTTAAGTTTTATCATTATCATTCTAATATGCTCATTAGCAATATATTAATGAAAAGATTGAGAGAGTCTTGGAAAATCCTTGTTCACTTGAGGATATTGAAAGAGTCTTCCAAGAAGTTAAGGACAGCATTGACACAATTGACTCTACTTTACTCGTTCAACTTCGTACTAAGGAACAAAAAGCCAAGAAGATTAACGCTGACGCTTCAACTTTCCTCAAGAATCACAAGACTTCTTTCCAAATCGAAGAAATTTCTTTGATGGTCTGGATGATCAAGGAAGCTGACGCTAAAAGGATCAGATCTGACAAAATCCAAGCCCTTAAAAACAATGTCCAAGACTTCCTCTTGTTTGGAAATGTCTACTCCACTTTATTCTCTGTTGAAAAAATTGATCTCGACAAACTCGAAACCAACGAATATGCCCACTTTACCGGCAGAGATACCGAGAAGCTTACAAGAAAATGCCTTGAAACCTTGAAAGACACTATCACCACCTTGAGCGAAAGCAAGATTAGAGATCTTAAGGAAGCTTGCAGAGATTTCCACCATTCACATAGAGACAAATCCTCTTACATGCATTCTTTCTTTGAACAAATCGCCAGTCTTCTTTGGAAACCAAATGATAAGGAAACTTCAGGACTTGAAAAGAGAAGAAATGAATCAGTGACGACCAAAGCTTCATTCAAAGCTCAAACTGCGAAATCCACCAACAGTCCTTTCAAAGGAAGTGACATGATTGAAGTTGAAACTTATTCTGCTGTTGATACTGAGAAATTCCTTTCACAATACGATGATGAAACACCAAAGAAACCTTCAATGGCAAAGGGAGATGAAGGCGTTGTTATAAATATCTTGGAGAAGGCAGAAAAATCCACAAACATTGACTTTGAGGAGTTGATTGAAGAATTAGAAAGATTGAAGGCTAAGCATGAAAAGAGTCCCTCAGCAACCAAATTGAGCGGATTATTTGTGGACAGCAAGAAGTTGGTTGAAAAGATAAAATGCGCAATTGATGCTGTTATTTTAAAGAAAGGAGTTGATGAAGAAGGCAGAGTGATTCCTTACAGTCAATTGGAGAGAATTGTCCAAAGAATCGAAGAGGTTGGATTGCCTTCCAAGACTGGACTTTGCAGAATTTTAAGCACTTGGTACTCAAAGGCTCAAAATGCTCGAAAAGACTACTACAGAGTTTATGAAAAGAAGAAGGATAAATTGAATATCCCAGATATTGACAAGATCAGAATTGAAGAATTGATTGTCAAGAACAGAGTTAAGCCAAGCTATGAAGAAGCCAAGGAAATTTTGGCCACTCTCAAGAGTGTGAAGCAATTTACTGCCTTGAAAGACGAAGTTGAGGTCGTTGAAAAAGACATGGAAGTCTTTGAAGACCTTGCTTTGAACGTTGAAGGGGTGATAAAGAAATATTCTCCTTTGTTTGAAAAATACATTATTGCTAAAGAAAAATACACCAAACATATCTTCGAAGTTAGTAGTGAAGAAAGCGCTAGAGAAGTTGAAGAAATTAAAGAAGCCTTGAAATCAAAGAGAGATTCTATCAAGAAGGATTTAGATAAGCTGAAGAGAGACCTTGCAGCCAGTCCTTTGAGAAGAAAGAGTGAAGAAATGAGCATCAAGATCTTCTCATGGCTTTGTGAGACTGTTATCTTTATCAGTGGTGTTGGAAGAAAGGCTGATAAAGAAATTGTTGAAAAGATGATCAAGATTGGAAAAGAATTGGAGCTTGAGAAAGACACTCGCATTGAAAAGGTCATTAGACTCTTGAAATTACAATTATCAAACGCTCAAAGCATCAAAGAGTTCGTTGAAAAGATGAGAAAGAATGAAGCCAGCGTTACTGCTGATGAAGTTAGAGAAAAGAAGATCGAGCTTCAAGATTGTCAAGTTTTGTTACTAACTGAAGAAGATATCTTGGAAAGCTACAAAACTGCTCCTTTACCTCAAAAAGGAAAAGAATCCAAGAGCAAGGAAATCTTGATGAAAGACAGAACCAATTTGATGAAAACTGAAGACCATCCTCCTCGTGAATACAGAATCAGAGGCCTTGAGGACTCTATGGACTCTAACCGTTTCAAAGAAAACAAAGCTAAAGACGAAGATTCTTTATCAAGCTTACTCCCAGGAACTCAAATCCCTGCTAGAATCTTGACCCCTGCAAAGACTGCTGCCCCTGGCCCTAAAGACGATGACGAAAATTCTCGAGGATCGTCCCTCAGTGCTGAATTACTTGCTGGTCCAAAGGTCCCAGAAGGCACTATTTTGAGAATTTACGAAGGATGTGTTGAAGATGTTGATGAAAAAGAATACCAAAAACTTGGACTTTACACATGCGATTCCTTCGATATTGTTGATAAAATCCCCCAAATTAACAGCGGAGAAGAAGGAAAACTCAGAATTACCAGGAAAGTTCCTAATGAAAAATTCGGAGAATATTTGACTTTTACCTTCACCAATCGCCTCAAGAAATCTGAGAAGGTTATTGCAGGCTGGATTGAATCCCATATCTCTATTTATCAAAGCAGATGCGATCAAATCGCCAAAGAATTGTTGGCCAATGAAGTTGTTGCTGTCTGTGAATATACCGAAAGCTCAAGAGTCTTTTTAATGCACAAAAACCAAATGAAAGATGACTGGAAAACTCAACTCAACTTTAGAGAAAAGAAGGTCAACAAAGGCTCAAATCCCAGCTTATTCTTCATCTTGGTCCACAAGCCTTACAAACTCAAGGGAGATGCCAAGATGATCGTCCCTGAAGCCGTCACTGCTTCAAGTGAAAAGAACACTCCTCATTCTCGCGGCGTTGATAAATCTCATCATATGTTAAGTGCTACAACTGATAACACTGACAATGTTGTTACAGGAAAAGAAATGGAAGAAGAAGATGGAGATAACTCTTCAATTGAACCATCCCCTGAAAAAGAAGAAATTGAAGTTGAAGAATTTGGTCAAGAATACACCAATACTAATAAATCTGTTGTGACAGAAAGTTTACCAGCTGAATCAAGTGGATGGGGAGAAAATGCCAAGAAGAATGAAAATATGGAAAGAGAAACCAGATTAATGCTCGGTGAAGATGAATGGACTTTGAATGCTAAATTAGGCGAAAATAGCATCAATGGAAAGAGAGGTTTCGAATATTACGAACAACTCAGAGCTGCCAAAAAGACTCCCGCTCCTACTAAACAACAAAGGGAAGAAGCCCAACAGGAAGACGAAGAAGAAGATGATGATGTGGAAAAGGTTGAAAAGAAAGTCAAGAGAGAAGAAACTGATTACAAGCAATTAATAGATAAACTCCACGAATTAGATCAAGAAGAAATTATGGAGATTGCCAAAGGCCTTGATAACGCCGGCAGAGAAGCTATTATCCAGCTCCTTGTGCAGGCTGAAAAAGACGCAGATGCCGATGAGGAAACCCATACTGAAAACAAAAGACTTATCAGCATCTTGACTCCCACAAAAGACATGAAAGAATTCCAATCAACCGATCCTATTGTCGTCCACAGAACTCCTCCCAAGAACGAAGAAACTGCTGCTCCTGCTCAAAAAGACCCAATTATTGTGCAGAAGCCAGCAACTCCTTCCAGCATGCTCAATGTCTTTAACACTCCCACAAGAGCAAGCGCTCAAAAGCCAGTCAATTTTAACATCCAAAGAAGTCCTTGCGCTGACATCTTTGAAATGGGCAATGCCATTGCTGCCATCCGTGAAAGAAATGAAAACAGCCCCAATAGAAGCCCTGGCAGCCACCGTAGTGATGGTAGCCCTGCTTTTGGAGGAAGACATAGTCCTCTTGGAAGCTTTGGAGCCGTTACTGCTAGAAAGAATGATGCTCCTCTTGGAAACTTGCTAAGCGCTCAAGTTACTAGAATGCCTTCTGCATCAAAATCTGACTCTGCTAATTATAAAAGAAGTGCTGAAGATAAGATTGGAGGTGGATCCAGATCAGTTGAAAACAAAATAGGAGAAGCTAATGGCAATCAAGTCCCTCCTCAATTCCCTTTCTTCCAAGAATTCTTGAATCTTCAAAGTGCGACTGCCATTCAAAACGTCAATGAATGTACTTTAGGCTTTGCTCAACAACAAGGAAACCCTATGAATGAAGAAATTCCTGAAGAAGGTGATGAAGAAAAGGAAAACGTTGCTATTGAAGAAGAGGAAGCTCAAGGTTTCTTGAATGCTAATAATGGGGTTGAAGGAGGAAATCAACCAAATAAATGGGATCAAATTATTGGACACCTGATCCAGCAAGTTATGCCCCAAGCCTCAGGAAACTTCAATCAATATCCTTACAATAACTAAGATATGAATTTTTGAGCTTCTTTCTTGCTTAGGAGATGTCAATATCATAATTAGGTTCTTTTCCATTTATCTATCTATATACCGTTTCTGGTAACTTTTCGTGAATGATGAGATTTTAAAAGGAAATAATCTCTTTTTTTGTATATAAAAGGTTGAAAAGAGTATCCTTTTCTCATTGAATCAATAATCATATTATTGCATACAAAAATACAAAAAATCAAAATATTATATTGAATATTATTATTGTTATTGCTATTGAAAATCTGTCTCAAAATAAAGTGAAATACTCAGTCAAAAGAGAGAAATTTTATTTTCAACCCTGGTTTTAATAATTAGAAAAAGGAATAAGAAAGATATTAGAGAAATTTTTTTCATTGAGATGTTTTTTTAAATTTGAATTTTTAATTCCCAACAATTTTTTTTCATGTCAATAGAAAAGAAACTATCAATCTCGATCTAAAAGGAATTTACTCTCCTTCCTAATTCCATCCAATCCTAAATCCCTTCTGACTTTCATTAACTTAACTCACTTCAACCAAGATTTCTCTTTGGAGGTTAAGTGGCCAAAAATTTCTCTTTAATAATTTTTTCTTTCAAAAAAAAAGAGATCGAAAAAAAAAACTTTTAATTTTTTCATAAAAAATTTCACATAACAAACAAGATATTGATCGAAATAAAAACCAAAAATGTTTCAATCAGTCTCAAACCCATTGGTACTCCATACCAGAAACCCAAACGCCCCAGATGACTCTACCGCTGAGGAAGTTCCATCTTTGACCCAATCCCAAATCAGATTGAAAGCCAAAAATGATCGTGTCTCAAACACTCTTTTCGTTTTAATCGGTTTGCTTGTTGCCTTATTGGCCGTCACAGTCGGCTTTATTCTTTTTGACAAAGTCCAAAGAGACGAAGGCTTGATCGATGCCGCCAAAGAAGTGACCCGTGAAGATTCAGAAGTGATCTCACCAATTGAAGAAGAAGACAAAGGAGCAATTTGTAAAGGATGTATAAGTTATCTTAAGCTCAAAAGTTTGGCCAGCCAGAGCATAGAAGATGCTGAAAGATATGTTAACACCAGTATTGCCCAAGCTACCAGCGCCCCTGCCGGAGAAGCCCCAAGAGATTTGACCAATTTGACTGATGTTATCACTAGATTCTCTGACCTTGGACAAGCCAAAGAAAGAGCCGCTGAACTTGATGAAAAGATCCGTGAATTCTTGAACAGTCTTAAAAGTGCTCAAGGTAATAATTGGATTTTTTTAAGGGGGAAAAAGTAATTGTGTGGATAGATGCTGAAAAAAGTAGTGGAGATTTGAAGGCAAGATATAGACAAAGAGCAGCAACTTTGGAAAGATTAGCTGATGAACTTGTTAATTATTTCACCAATACTATCGGTATCGCTGAACGAAGAGAACAATTGGAAAACGAAATTTCAACCTTAAGAGGTACATATTTTCTTTATAACCTTGCAACTAACCTCTCCAATAGCCCAAATCGATGCTAGAAATGTTGAGTGGGGTTTGGCCAAGGGGCAAATTAAAAACAGAATTCAAATTATTAAGGATTCACTGAGAAAGGAATACGAAGCTGCTGGTGTTTCAAATGAAGCTGAACTTGATGTTTTGATGTAAATCTCCAAAATTTCAAATTTGATTTTTAAACATTCAATTAGCGCCAAAGCTTTGGCTGATGCTGAGAAATGCAAGACAGATGCTGCTGATTGTGTCAGAAATGTCGAATCTAATAGAATAAAGATCAACGCCTATGTCACTGAATTAGAACAACTTCAAGAAGCTGTTGACAATATTGACCACCAAATCGGCTTAAAGAACTGGATTAACCACGTTTTGAGTGCTATGGCCAAATTCGAAACTGTCAAGAGACAATTGAAGCTTTTACAAGAGACTCAACTCAGACAGGGCAGAGAAAACATCACTGAACTGATTCAAAGCTTGGAACAAAGAGAAAGAGAGTTGACCAGGTGGATTGTTGACGGTCTTGAAAAGAATGTCATCACCAAAGAAGAATTGGACCTCATTTCTGATACTACCAAGGCTGAAGAAGTTGATGGAACTAATTTTGATGCTATTTCCAAGGTCAGCAGCATCAACAAGGCCAAAGTTTTGAGACTTTATATCAAGAAGGAACAAGATTTATTGAAAGCCTGGAGTCGTCAACAACTTGATGTAAATAAGAGGAGTTTTGTCTCGCTTAATAAACATATTTTTAGACTTTCGAATTGAGTCAGAAAGAGTATAATAACATCACTGAAACTATCAATGCTTACAACCAATCCATCCAAGGCCATACTGAAGGTATTCTAATTATTTTCTCGCTGTTCTAATCGTTATATAAAGAGCTGGAATCATTCAGGATTCAAAGAGAAGAAAAGTTGGTCAGAATCGTCAGAGTTACTGAATTGAAGAAAGAACTCGAAGACAGTGTTGCTGCTTGTGAAGAAGCCATCAACAAGTCCCAAGAACTCTATGATAAGGAAGCCACTGAACTTGCCAGACTTAGAGCTATTAAGGACAAGATTAGAGAAATAAACCAAGATCTTGCCAAGGAAAATGCTGAATTAACCGTATAATATTTGAGAAGGAAAATGTTTATTCAAAATTTTCTAGTCAACTGACAACACTTATGGAAAGGAAATCAATGAATTACAAGCTAAAATCAGAGATTTCCAAAATCAATTGGCCAGTCTTACTGAAGGTCGTGCTTTAGACGAAGCCAAATTAAGAAGTAATTTTGTTCTCAAAGAAATTTCCTCATTACTTTTAACAGAATTCGTTGAAGACATTAATGGTTTGATCATCAGAGGCCCCAAGACTGAAGAAGTTGAAAAGAAGGTTGGAG
>Ga0182738_1005011_pt1 | contig 14325 bp, 5 predicted proteins | sample eDN5th30CBELigMG_FD_128876 | JGI IMG/M metagenome (GOLD analysis project Ga0182738, IMG submission 128876) | Enriched Miracle-Growth compost microbial communities from Emeryville, California, USA - eDNA 5th pass 30_C BE-Lig MG (version 2)... ... | reverse complement strand
ATCTTGAGATCCTTAAATCAAATAAAAAATTTTCTTTCATTTTATTTTACCTGAAATCTTATCCAAAAGTATACTGTACTGATTATTTTAACTGATACCTTCAAAATTGCAGAAATAAAAGCTTAATTAATTCTTTTGTTGTACTGTATTACTTTGATCTTTTTGAGTAGAAACAACCCTTCTAATTTCCATCCCTCACAAAAACTACTCATTCTTTTAAAAGTCATCCAAAACCAAATTCAAAGAACTCATCCATCTGTTATTTTCTCATTTCTCAAAAATCATATTCATCCTTAATTTGACCATTTTCCTCCCCTCAATTTAAATCTTGCGATCTTAAAAAATTTTTAATTGCAACTCCAATTTAATGCAACGCCTTTGTGGCTCAACCCGAAGGCCAGGAGCAAGTATTCTTTCTCATTTAGACAGATATCTTCCAGTTCTTTGACCCTCTGAGTCTTTTTCTAAGATTTAAAAAAATTAAAAATTTTTTATTTTGGTACATTAATTCCTTATAGAAAGATCCTCTTCACTCTGAATCACCTTCTATTCAGCTCATGTCGACCTTTTATAACAAGATCCCTTCTCTCCTTTCAATTACCTTCTTATTTTTTGCATCCATTTCTTGCAACCAAGTTGAGCAAATATGTTTTTGAAGGAAATATTTAAGAGAAAACTCACAGAACCGTATCAATTTCAGAATTTTTGCTTCTTTCTTTTTGGATATTTTGAGGCTAACCGAATGAGGAACGATTCAAAAGGAACTCTATCTCAGAACAAACTGTTTTAACTATTTCCATGAAACAAAATAGATTTTTTGTCCATCATTTACTAAACAATCACTCATATATTATGTTCTTTGGTGGGTATTTGAGTCATCTAATCAGGTCTATTAGGTCTTGATATTCTCAAACAATTTTCATAACATCTCAGGAGGAAGAAAATGATGTCCTTGTGCTTTTGTAAATATTTATTTGATCCCAGAATTTTATTTCCGATAAACCTTTTGTACATTTATTATTTTTGAGCGTGTTTTTTTATAACAAAAACGAGTAGACTAGAGGGATCTTATAAGGCAAGAAAATTCAAAACAAAGATACTAATTTACTCAAAACCTGGCAAGTAAATTTATTGGACAATTTACACCTTCTTATCAAGTTCCGAAAAAATGTGCTATTTTCTTATTTCGCCAACGATACTTTCCAAACAAAATTAATTTCGACCTTTCTAGAACCCTAATTTATGTCTCACTTCATTCCTTTGTCCCTATTTTTCTTATGCTTCATCTTCCAAATCACAAAAAGAAACCCGAATAAAGAGATCTCAAAGTCGTTGAAAAAATAGACTGTGAGCTTGTATGATACCATCAGGGAATTTGATGAGAGATTCGGACAGGATCTCCTTGAAGGTTTTCTTTGAAAAGAAAGTGAGAGAAAAATTTCTTCAATGAGGAAAAAAATTTTCTCAGTTTCAGATTTTTGAACTTACTAAAAAACAAAAACTAGTGAAAAATTTTTTTTATTAAAATACAGGTGTCAGTCAGAATTTCTTTATAAACAACAAAAGGAAAACAAAACAAATAATTTGTTTTTTGTTACATTAAAATAAATACTAATCTCTTATTGCTCAGCGGAATTCTTAATAATAAATTTCATATTTTTGTCTATGAAGATCATTATTAGAAATGAAGATGACAATTTCACTTCATCTCTCGAGAAGGTATCGACTCATTTCCCTTTGGGACTTCTTCTTTTCATCACCTCTTTCACATTCTCTTCCAAATTTTTAAATCCCCACATATCCTCTAAATAATTTATAGCCCCTCCAAGAGCTTCTTGCGGAGACTGATTTAAAGAAAATTCACGCGTTCCTTCGCAAAGATTACAAGAAGGTTCTAAACAGCCCTAAGCCTTTGCTCCTTATTTCAAAATTACTCAATTCTTTGGATGAACGGCTTGAAAATTTATTACCTCAATACACCTCTCTCATCATCAACTCTGATGCCACTTTCCACACTAAAAAGGAACAATTTACCTCTCTTGAACAAGAAATCCACTGGACTCTTAAAGTCTTTACCATCATCCTTCATGAACAAGGAGGCATCGAATTATTCAACTCTCTAGAAAGAATTATCGACATCTTACCTCTTGCTTCTGACCTTAAACTCGTCAAAAAAGCTCTCGATATTCTTGGCCTTTGCTTATCTAGCTCTAGAGTCAATAAAGAAAATGTCCTCAAGATCAAAGACAAGTTCCCTCGATTGGTCCATAACGTCTCTATGATCGCCCTCCATGTCAATTTATACAATCAAGATACTCTCACTTTGACCGAATTACTTTCTGATGACCCTAAATTCAAAGAATTCAACACAAGAGAAGGTGATAAACTTCGTGTCATCAACTATCAAGACACTTTTGAATTTGAATATTATATCCCTAACCTCCTTAAACAATCTGAAGCGGAAAAAGTCGCCCTTATTGATGAAAATGCTAATGATAATATTCGCATCAGTATTGCAAGCCTCAAGGCCAACTTCCCCAATGAATCTCATTACAGTGCTTGTCAAAAACTCGTCCAAGAAAAAAGGCTCAATATTGAAGAAGGATCTCCCATTTTTGACGCATTGTTGTTTAGAATCAGATTAGCCCAAGATTTCGATCAATATCACAAAAGAGTCGCTATCGTCCAATCTGTCCTCTCCGCTTTCGCGACCCTTGGTATCGGGGTTTTTTGTTTCATTTCCTAATCTTTCAATTAGATGCTATCAGAAAACAGAGTGGAACATTCAAGAAATACGAATCATACACCTATCAAAACAAGGATCTGACGACTTCATTGGAAGAGGCAAGCGATCTTTTCCACTTACAAGTCACTCCTGCCACTCACAAAAGAATCATCAAGATGCTTTTTTCGATCGTTTCAAACGATTCCAACTTCAAATACATCACCTTCTTCACCTCCAAATTTGGTCACACTGGAGAACTCCATCTCGCCCTTAAGGATTTGACCTCCCTTGAGTTGAAGTTTACTGAAAAAGAAGGCGCAAGTGAAAGTGAGAAAGCTTCCTTGACCCTAAGAAGCTTGATTTTGCCTAAAGAGACCGTTTTCAAGTCTTCAGTTTTACATGAAGTGCTCAGATTGATCCTGAGAGTCTTGGAGAGATATTATTATGATGATAGAAGAAGAAGTTTGAGTCCTGATGTGGAATCCTTGAACCATTTGGTGTCAAGTATTATGAGCGTCTTGTCAAGTTCAGCTGCTGCTCCAAATTTCTTCTGTTATTCTAAAAAGAATATTCTGTTGACTTTGAGAATTGTAAAGATGTTGATCTTCCACAAAGATTTTGTGAGAGAATTCAACATTATTGAAAGCCTTGTGCAATTCGGAGAAAACCTTTTCAAAATGCTCATTGAAGAAAAGAAATGTTATTACCAGAAAAATTCTCAATGGGAAATCGTTGAAAAACAAGACCTCATCCAAACTCTCTCAGATTCCCTCAATATCCTCGCTTATTATTTCACTCCATCAGGCCGCCACACCAGCAGAGCAGAAATGGCCCCCACAGTTGCGAGAAAAGTGGCTGACAGTGGAATAATAAAATGTGCCGTGAACTATCTCCAAGAAGGAAACAAAGAAGTTTCCAGCGATCTTTTCAGGGAAATCCTCAAGATTGTCAGCGAAATCTGTAGAGAAAGCCAGACCTTGGTGCCCAGATTGATCGATATGGGAGTTATAGAGGTGATATTCAAGAGAATTAAAGAGACTTTCCATGAAAGTGATGATATTTCCGAGATGATTGGATTGATCTCCAATGTTTGTCTGCAAGATATTGGAAGAGATCTCGAAAGAAAATATCAAATTCTCGAACTTTTCTTTGACGCTTTCACTCAAGAAAAATACAATGCTCTCAATGAAAAATGGCTCAAGCCTGAAAACAAGCCTGGAAACCTTCGCGGACTCATCAGACTTGACAAGGTCGAAAGAGAGCTCATCTATATCACCAAATACGTCAACGGCTACAACACTATTGTCACCACTGGCATCAACAAAATCGCCACTTTCTTGATCGAACAAGGAGAATCCAAGCTTAAACAATTCGGTGTGTTGTTTGCTCAAGAACAACCAGAAGAAGAAAAGAAAAAGGCCTTAGAAACTGCCAAGCAAGATTTCTCTTACTACATTCACAAGCTTCACAATTTCCTTGAAATCTACAGCAGATACCTCAGAGAGCCCAGAATCAGAGGTCCTCTTTTCAAAGAAGGCGGCTTCCAGACCCTCATGCAGCTTATTTCTATTCACCAGATCTTCTTCCCAGAATACCAGCTCACAGAAGGCAGATCAATGGATTACTTCTATGCAATTATTGAGAAGGAATTAGAGGATCCTGGTGCAGGATTATTGGGTACAATGGAAAAGACTTTGGAAGGAGAATTGGATAAGATTGAAAAGATCACAGGCCCTTTAAGTAAACTCTCAGATTTCTCAACTTTGCTTGATATGAATTTCCTTCAAACTTTGGCAAAGAAAAGCGTATTAGAAGGTCTTACCCAAGCTAAAGAAAAATCCCTTGATATTTTCTTCTTTATGAGAAGTATTGGGTTAATTTCCTTGGTTTTGCAAACCTTTGTGAACTTTAAATTGGGATCTCCCGCTCTCGCTGAACGTCTCTTTGCTTTATACGGAGCTTATTTGAAGACCAACCTCAAGTATAATCTCTTCCAGGCTGCCAACATCTTCAAAGAAGAAGAAGAAGAGAAGGAAGAGAAGCCCGAACAGTCATCTGAGACTGATAAAGCTACCAAATTACGCAGACATATTGATAAAATTATCAATAATAAGAAGGATATTTTGAATAAAGGACAAGCTTTCTTGACCCGCATTAAAGGTTTCTTGGATCAATGTGTATATTTCGACATGACAAACCCTAAAAATACCAACACAAATCCCTTCGCTCTCACTGCCCTTCAAATTATCAGTGAAATTAAGGATCTTAAAACTATCCCCGAAGGTGTTGAAGAGAAGATCACCTTTGTTCTTCAAATGCATCTTGTGTTGAATACTCTGACCCAAGTCATTTACAATAACACCCCTAAACTTCCCAATCACTATCAAACTTCCTCAGCTTCCTTTATTTTTGTCCTCTATGAAGAAGGAGCTCTTGATATCTTGGCTGAAAAGATCCATCTTATGCTTAAATTGGCTGTTGAAGAGTTCGATAAACATGATTTGGACACTGTTGAGCCCGCACAAAAGGATAAATATGCCCTCTTGAATAAGTGTCTCGGAGAATGCACTGAAAGAGTCAATTTTGTTTATGACAAGTTCTTCTTCCCCACCCTTGAACTCTCCATTCCTGCTGTCCTTCAAAGTAAACAAGTGAAAGGCGTCGAATTAGTTGAATATGTCAATTGTCTCTTGTTGAACCATGTGAAACTTACCCAAGAACTCTTTGACCTTGTCTCTGATGCCTGTAAAAAGCTCAATACTCATAAATACTCCATAAAGGTAAAAAAATCTGAAGAAGCAGCTAAAGAAGATGTCCCCAAGACTGAGGAAATCAAAGCTGAAGGAGAAAGTAACAAAGATAATAAGGAAGAAGAAAAGAAAGAAAAGAAAATTGAAGAGCAAATTGCAGTCTATAGATCAGCATTGAAACATTTTGTTGACTTCTATTTCATCAATTTCGGCCGTGCTTTGGTTATTAGACAAGCTACTGCGTCTAAAGTTGTGGAAGAAAAGAAAGATAATGGTGCTGAGAAAATCATCGCTGGGCTGACTGATATGGGGTATAATCGTAGAGTCGCCGAAGCCGCTACCAAACGCGTAAAAGTGACAATTTTATTTACCTAATTTTTAAAAATAGATCCAATATATGAATATAAGTTTGGCGTTAGATTGGATTTTGAGTCATCCAAATGAAGTCGAAAAGATCGAAAAAGAAGCTCAAAGTGCTCAACCTAAACCTCAAGAACAAAAACCTTCCGACGAACCTATCTGTAAGAATTTTTTTGTATCTTCAATAAGCTCACCTCCGACTCCAGTAGCCGCATTGAAAATGGAAAGAATACCAAATGAACAATACCTCACGACAATTACCGGTTCACTTCAAGAACTAAGTGATAAGATCATCTCAAACTTGTTCTCTTTTGAAGGATACGAAAGAGGAATCGTCAAGTTCATCCGCAAGGGCATTGAATTCAATGAGAAGAACCAGAAAAAGGACTACGCCCGTAGAATCTCTATCATCGCTCTCAAGTTATTCAAACATACAGTCAATCATTACTTTGCCAAAACCAAATACTTCTCTTCTTTCAAGGTCCCCAAAACCTTTGGAAAAGAACTTGGCCAAGATCTTCTTAAATCTTACTCAAATCTCGCCACAAAATCTACCACCTCCACAAAGCTTAGAAACCTTGAACTTTCTCTCCTCTGGTTCACTAAACTCAAATCTTTCATCCCTAATTTCGAACGAAATTTCCTTCGATCTGATTTCCTTACTGAGCTCATGAACTTCTATGAAGCTGTTCTTGTGAATACTGAAGAAACTCTTACAGGCGACCAATCCGATCCTGAAGTCAAACAGACCTTTGACCATCTCAAGAAAGTCAACCAATATATGCTTAGCATTTTCTCCATGGTTTCAAATCTTAAGCAAAACTTGGAGCCTGAAAGTTCTGAAAAGAAAACTGATAAATCTCTCAGTGAAGATACTGATAAGAAAAACACCAGCTTCAGAGAATCAAAAGGCGAGAAGAAAACCGATAAATCTTTGAGTGAAGACACCGATAAAAAGAGCGCCAGTCTCAGAGATAGCAAGGGTTTCAGAAAGAATTCCTTCAGAACCAAAAAGACTCCTTTGGAAGTTCTTGTGAATCTCGTCACTATCTCCAATAATATCTACACAAAGAATAAAGGCCTCGCCTTATTCGAAGGAGACTCTATTCAAAACTTGCTCGAGCTTCTTTCAATCTTCCTCAGTGAATCCCAAGAAAACACCAGAAACTTCATCAAACTTAATGGTCTGACTGAAATCCTCAAAGTTCGTGCTGAAACTGCTGATCCTTCACAATTCTTGAATGACCTTGCTGTGCTCTTTATCAACCTTATTGAAGAACCAAACCTTGTTCTTGCTACTATTGAAGCCAGAGTTAAAACTTACATCTCTCAAAGATCCAAACAAGGCAATACTGATATTCCCATGGTCGAATTCATTCGTCAATTCCAAAATCTTTATCCCAGACATCAGAAACTTGTCGTTGAAGCTATTCAAAAGATCTGTATCATATATGCCAAGGAGCCTGATCCAATCAAAGAAAAACCTAAAGCAGAGAAAAAGAAGAAGAGAAAGGCAGCAGAAAAATCCAAGAGTCCCGAAGCAGACAAACCAAAATCCCCTGAGAAGAAAGACCTCAAGTCCGTCTTCCTTTCTTCTCAAGCTGTTCCTTTGAAAATGACTGATGCTGAAAAAGCTCAAAGAAGATTTATCAAGCTTAAGGACACCGCAGAAATTGGCAAAATCGAATGTTCTAAGAAGTCCGCCACTGCTGCTGAAAAGAAAAAGAACAAGTCCACTGAAGAAGTTGACCTTGCTGAACCTCACCACTCCTTGCCTTTTACTCCTTCACAAGGCGTTTCTCAGGTCCTTAATGTCCTTATTGAGAATATTGTCTCCAGCTTTGACGCCAAAGTCTCCGAATACGCTACACAAGAAAAGCCAAATCTGGCTCTTGAACAAAAGGAGGTCTTCCCTTATACTTCCTTGATTCAAGTCCTCGCTCTTTTATGCCACGAGCATCCTTTGTTGGTTCCTTATGTCTTGAACTATAATTGTGCAGGCCTTATTGCTAAAGATAAGGATTTATCTTTGCCTTTGTTCAAGAGATTAGCTGAAAGAACCACTCTTAGCTTCTTGTCTTACTATCTTCGCGTGATCAATTACACTGCTCTTGATAAATTGAGATATTTCTTGGTCGGATTAGCCTCTGCTAGAGATGTCCTTATCCAAAAATCCGAAGGAGGAGAGCTCACTTTCCTTGGAGAAGAAGTCTCAAGAGAACTCCTCAACGAACTCAAGGCTATCCTTCAAAGCGAATTATCCCGCCCTGACTTCTTGGAAACCCCTGATTCCATCCAAAGCTTCAATTCTGTCGGATTCTTGCTTATTGCTTTGCTTCCTATCAGACAGGCCCTGAAGATTATCATGGAAAAAGAATCTGAAGAAAAAAGAGATCCTGCTTTGTTAAGATTGTACGTGGAAGCGTTGAAGAGACTTCGTCTCAAAAATTATTACAAACTGGAGAACGTCTTGCCTTACATTATTGAGCCTTGCTCTGCTTTGTTGCAATTCTCCAACTTTATTGTGTTGAACAATGTGGATCTGAATACTAATGATAAATATATGCCAAATAATATTTTGGCCAAGCATAACTTCAGAGAAATGTGGGAACAACTCTTGACAAACCAATTGGGTCATGCTGAAAGACAACAAGAATTAGGTTTGGATAGAAACAGAGGACCAGGTGGAGCATTGGGAGGAATGAACGAAGATCCATTTGTTCGTAATTTCTTCACCAGAGTCCTTGAATTGGAAGATGAAGTCGAAGACATTGAAGCTGATGAACCAAGAGGTTGGAGACAAGAATCTATTTTTGGAGGCGGAAGGTCAGGAGCCCCACAAGTTCAACGTGCAAATGTTCGAGTTAGACAAGAAGAAAGTTCAGAAGGAGATGAAGAAGGAATGCAAATGCCAGAACTCGAAAGAGGTGTTTATGTATGGCAAGAAGAAGATGAACAAAGCCTTGAATCTGATGAAGAAGCACAAGAAGACGATGATGATGACGAAGATGAAGAGGTTGTTGATGACGAAGAAGAGGCTGAAGAATATCCCGAAGAAGTCGTTGTTCATCTCCAACAAAGAGAAGGCGAGGGAGATAGCGCTGAGTTCGATCTTAGTATTGATAGACCTATTGCTGGCACAGGAAGAGTTCTTGGGGAACAAAATATTGAAGAAGAGGAGGAAGAAGAAGGTGATTTTGATGAAGGCATGAATGAAAAGTCCGATTTGATTGGTAATGCAAGCATGAGGAGAGACGCCAAGAAGAAATTGTCATTTGCTAATGATATGGCGCAAATTTTGGAAGAAGGTATTATCAGAGACAATGACCTTCGAAATGTCAACAATCTCTTTGTTGATCTCTTCTACAAATTCGAAGAATCATCTGCTCAATCTCTCACCCTCAATAATCCTTCTGAATACGTCAAAGCCGGTGCCAAACAGGCTCCCACTGAATCCAACAATGTCTACACTAGAATTTACAATTCCTTGCTTGGAGGCATGGCTAGAGCTTACCCAGGCTTAAATCAAGGAAACATCGCTGAAATTGTTCAAGCTGATAGAGATAGACTCAATCTTCGTGGTAATGATGACCTCAGAAGAGAAGCCCTCTTACGTAAGTTTATATTTATTTCTCATTCTTATGCTTTCATAAATAGGATTGCTGGAAGAAGGTTTACAAGAAGGATGGGCACCAGGAAATTTGACTCAACATTTATTACGCCGCGTTGCAAATGTCGCATATCCAGGTGATGAACAAAGATTATTTGGAAGCAGTAACCAAAGAAATCCTGCTCCAAGAGCTGCTCAAGTCCAAGCTAACGCTGAAGAAATCAACGCTTTCACTTCTGAACTCCTTCACTTAGTCTCTGAAGACGTCCCCCGTCCTCGCGCTGCTTCTGCTACTGAAAATGTCGCTCAAGAAGTCGAAGAACTTTCTGCAGAAGAGTCCGAAGAAGAGGATGAAGATGAACCAGAAGAACAACCTCAAGGCGAATCTGCTCCTAGAAGACTCAGCCGCTCTCAATCTCCCAACAGACCCAACACTGGTGGTGCTCAACCTACTGGAGCTACCACTTCTGCTAATACAACTGAAGCCTTTGCTGATCAAATCGCGAATATCTTTAGAAATATTACTGCTAGTCTTCAACCCAATGCCAATCCACCAAGTGTTAACTTAAACCCTCAAGCTCAAGCCCAACCACAAGCTGAACCCCAAGCTCAAGAAGCTCAGCCACAAGCACAAGAGCAACAAGCTGAGGAAAATAAGGAACAAGAAGTTGCTCAACCTTCTACTAATGTTGATGTTGTTCAACAACAGGAAAGTCAACCAGAAGAGCCTGAATCTACCTTCAGACTTAGTGATTTTGGTATTGACGCTGCTTTCCTTGAAACTTATGGTATTGACATGTCCGTCTTTGAAATGCTTCCTGATGAAGAAAAAATGGAACTCGTCCTTCAATTGACTGAAGCTGCCGGCATCGACACTTCTAACCAAGGAGTTGATCAGCCTGCTGCTTCTGAACCTCAAAGTAATCAAGGTGACCAAGGGAATCAGAATGTGCCTGTTGTTGAACCTCAGAACCAAGGCCAAGGACAAGGCCAAAACCAACCACAAGAAGAAGAATCAAAAGAACAACAACAAGCTCAACCTTCAACACAACCCCAAGAGGGATCAAATCAACAAGCCCAACCCTCAGGACAAGGTCAACCTGGAGCACCAGCACAAAATCCCAATAACATACCTGATATCGACCCGGAGATATTGGCAAACTTGGATCAATTCCCAGAAGATTTAAGAATGGATATTCTCCAACAACAGAACCAGATCCTTCAACAGAATTTACTTGCAGGTGACCCAAGTGCACTCGCTGGAGGAATGAATGGAGATATGGACGTGGCCACATTCTTGGAAACTTTGGATCCAGCATTAAGACAAGAAATTTTGGTCACATCAGACCAAAACTTTATTGATGCTTTGCCTTCACATTTGGCAGCTGAAGCTCAAATGATCAGAGATAATAGATTGAATAGATTTGAAATCGGAGATTTACAAGCTCAACGCAATGATAGTCTTGAACCTCCTTTGAACTTCATTGAGAAAACTATCAAGAGAGAAAAGAAGGAAGAAGCCTTGGATCTTCAAAAGAGAGAAAAACTCTTTGAAAGTGATGAAAAACTTATTGAAGCTCTTCTCAAACTGCTCTATCTCGAACCTTCCAAGTTCAACCACTTCCCCTTCGAACTCCTTTCTGCTCTTGCTCAACAACCCAGAAACGAATTCCTTATCTTTGATACTCTTATGTTCTTGCTTAAAAACAAGTCTCTTGAAGCTAAAGAAGGAGCCCAAGAAGAAGGAGAAACTTTCCCACCAAGAGCTATCTATGAAAAGAACAGAATTATCAAGGATAAAGAAGCTATCTACAGGCAAGTCAGTCCTCATATTCTCTTTATTCTTCACTGTTTGACTCAAACAAGATCTGACTATTTCGTCCAAGAACGTGAAAAACAAGGCGAACTTGACCTTGAAAAAGCTCCTCCTCTTCAAAGAAATACCAGTCTTGAAACTATTAGAAACCTCAGAGCTGAACTCCAGATTAAGGAAAGCCATCCCTTGTATGATCTCCTTCAATTATGCTCTTCAGAAACTTTGATTCAGAATACCGCTAATGTCACTCTCTTGGCTAGTATTATTGAGAATATTTGCAAGAACCCCAAGATTTTCAAGACAATCATTGATGACGAGGAACAAGATGAAGAAGCCGCAGAAAAACCTACTGCTGAAGGAGAAGAAGAGGAAAAGAAGGAAGCAGCTGAAAAGAAGAAAGCTGAAAAAAAGATAAAGGAAGAAAAAGAAGAAATTTACCTCTGTAAATATAAACTTGATGAACAATCTGTCATGTCCTTCTGCAAACTTCTTTACAGCGACAACCTGAATAATGTCATCATCTCCAAGCTTTCCTTCATTATCGGAGTCTTCTGCCAAGAAAAGCACAATCTTGACCTCTTCATCAAGGTCATGAAGGAAATCCTTTACAAAGTCTCTTTGGAGTCCAACAGATTCCTTCAACAAAAGCTTGTTGAGCTCAAGGGAATGGGCAGCCAATCAGTCGAAAACTACGATGAGCAAATGCAAAACAAGCTCAAGAGCCTTCTTAACGAAGTTGTCACCAAGTTTGGTAATCAAGTCTTGATCTTGAGAATCGCCAAAATCATCAGATTCTTATATGAAAACACCGTTAAATATCTTAAAGCCAAGCAGAAATACGAAAGCAGTCGCAATAAAGGCAAGAAAGAGGATGAAGCCAAACCTCAAAGAAAAGGTTCTCTTAAAGATGAGCTCTTTGTCAAAGCTAGAGAAGAAATCATCAAGAGTCTTGAAACCATCATGCTAGATGACAACCTTAAGGTTTTCTGGATTAATGTCAGTGAATGTGTTCACCTTATCAACGAACGCTTAAGCAAGAGCTGGGACGTCCAAAATCTTCTTAATATCAATGTCAGACCCATCATTGAAAGCTTCTTTATCATCCACAAGATCTTGAACGATGAAGAATACACTGAGGTCTCCAAAGTTGTTCCTGGAGTGAAGCCAAATAAAGCTGCTATTGCCCAAGTTGTTGCTGGTGATGAAGATGTGGACACTATAGAACTTTCTGTTGCACCTAAATTAGGCAGAGGATTCTCTGAAATGAGAGATAGAAAACTCGATCCTAATGAAATCTTTGCCTTTATCTGTGAAAAGAACAAGAAGGTTATCAATAATATGATCAAGCAAGACTATAATCTTTTGAATGATTCTATGAGTATGATCGCTAAGAAAGTCCCCAAGATTCTCGACTTCGAAATCAGAAGAGCTTACTTCAGAAAAGAGCTCAGCAAGATGCAAAGATCTGGCGGTATTCGTCTTAGAATCAAGAGATCTAGACTTATGGAAAACTCCTTCAATCAACTCTATTCCCGTAACGCCGATGAGCTTCGTAGAAAACTTCAAATTGAATTCGTTGATGAAGAAGGTATGGATGCTGGTGGTGTCGCTAGAGAATGGTTCCTTGAACTCTCCAAGCAAGTCTTTAATGCCAATTACAATCTCTTCATCCCCTCTGCTAATGGTAACACCTTCCAACCCAGTCTTATCTCTGATCCTGCTAATCTCAATTATTTCAAATTTATTGGTAAATTCATCGCAAAGGCTCTGTTTGATAAACAATTGTTGGAATGCTACTTCACTAGATCCTTCTATAAACATATCCTTGGTAAGATTCTTGATGAATAATTCTCCTAATTGACTACTAGGCCAACCAATTAATTACCATGATATTGAAGATGTTGATCCTGATTATTACAAGAGTCTCAAATGGATCTTGGAAAATGATATTAGTCAAGCTGGTCTTGATTTAACCTTCAGGTAAGAAAATTCCTTTTCCCCTCTCCTCCTAATCCCAATAGCTATGAATTTGATAAATTCGGTCAAATTGTCGTTGAAGATTTGATTCCAAATGGACGTAACATCGCAGTGACTGAAGAAAATAAGAAGGAATATGTTCATTTGATCTGTAATCACAAAATGGCAAGAGGTATTAAGGCTCAAGTCGAATCTTTCCTTTCTGGATTCTTTGAACTTATCCCCAAGAATCTCATCGCCATCTTCGACAGCAAAGAACTCGAACTCCTCATCTCTGGTCTCCCTGATATTGACATTGTTGATTTGAAAGAAAACACTGAATATCACGGATATGACTCCAATTCACAGGTCATCAGATGGTTCTGGGAAATTCTTGAAGATATGGATAATACTCAAAGAGCTAACCTCTTACAGTTCGTCACAGGTAATGAGTGGGTTTTGAAGGCCTAAATATTAACTTTTCTCTTAGGAACTTCAAAGGTGCCATTGGAAGGTTTCTCAGTATTAAGAGGTATTTCTGGACCTCAAAAGTTCCAAATTCATAAAGCTGGTAATCCTGAAGCTCTTCCTACTGGTCACACTTGGTAAATATTTCTTCACTTGTTTGAAACCCTTACAATTCATAGCTTTAACCAATTGGATTTGCCAGAATATAAATCCAAGGAACAATTGATTGAGAAATTGATCATTGCAATTACAGAAGGTAAAGAAGGATTTGGTTTCGCATAAAGAACCTAACTTCTTTGCTTTTTCATTTCCTACTAATAGCCAGAGCCTTTTCTTTCTATTCGAAAAATACTGAGTAATATATAAATATTATAAATAACATCGTATCCATAACGTTTATAAAAGCACTCGCCAGTGCTTTCACATAGTGTAAATAAGACTATCTGATTATATATTCATAAATAAATTAAACTTTACACTCCTTACTCTTCTTCCTTTTGTCATTTCAAAAGCAGTTAATAATTTTAACTTGTTAAAAATTCACCAGAAAATGCTCCGATTTACACGCGCTTTAATAAATCTTTCTCCAAGGATCTCTCCAAGATATTTCTGCACGGCCAATGAACCTACAGCTGAATCT
>Ga0182738_1005010_pt1 | contig 14325 bp, 10 predicted proteins | sample eDN5th30CBELigMG_FD_128876 | JGI IMG/M metagenome (GOLD analysis project Ga0182738, IMG submission 128876) | Enriched Miracle-Growth compost microbial communities from Emeryville, California, USA - eDNA 5th pass 30_C BE-Lig MG (version 2)... ... | reverse complement strand
TTCCTTATTCCCAATCACTCTATTCTCTTTTCAATTGAACTAACCTAGGCCTCCTGATGATCTCCTTGAGGAAATTAAGTTCATCTTATTTCAAGGGAAAAATGCTTACTTTTCAAGACGAATAGTGAGATTTCTTATACTCATGTAAATTTGCTCAAATTTGTCAAAGACCAAATCGAGTTGCTTGACTAATTCATCTGGTCTTGGATTTTCTCTGAATTTGATCGTCTTGATCATTGCTTGACTAAATTGTCTTGGAGAAAATTGTTTAATAAGAAAAACATTCCAAAAGAAATTACTGAGCAAGAACATGAGCAGCATCAATTTCAATGTGAGAATCTCCCAAGCAAATTAAATTAGTAATTATCTATTCAAAAATCAGTGATAATTTGATTCTGTTTCATACATTTTTATCAAAATGCTTTTTAATTCCAAGGAAAGCTTCTTGTTTCCATCGATGATAATCGCCAGGGAACAAATCTTCATAACCTGAACGAGCTGAAATCACCTCAATCTTCTTATCCATTATCACTTGATGTGTCTTTTGAAGGAATCTATTTTTGTAAGAATACAGCCTCAATATGTATTACAATTTGGAGCTATATTGGACCCAACCTTCAGTAGAATTGGTAATGATGAATAACTGGCCATATTCCAAAGATTTCAACAAGACTTTACTCTATAAAATTTTTTAAAAAGGATATTCTCAAAAGGAGGGTAAATTATAAATTTTTTTATTAGTAAAGCGAGGGGAAGAACAGGGGAATGTAAGGAGGAAAATAAGAGAGAAACACTTACAGCGGCTTCATCGAGAGGTTTGAGAGTGGCAAGAATTTCTGGCGGGATATCAACAAACCCAAGCTGACCAAGGAAAGTGGTACAGAATAACGTGTCATCCCAATCGTAGATTATCACTATAAATACATTAGCATCATATTTGTAAATTTTTGAAGGAGATTATTCGCTATACACCCATTCGATTTAAGGAAATGAAAGAGTTGAATAAAAAAATAGGGTTGAAAGAAATTGAAAAATTACTTGATTGGTGTTTTTTGGCAGGTTCTGTTTTGAGGATTTTCATGGAGATGAGTTTATTTATATAAGACTGACGGATTTCGTCATCGGTTCTTTTGAAGAAATTCAAAGAGAAATCTCCTTCAGCATTTGAATATGACCTTTCAACTTCTAAATCTTCTTCTGAAAGTCCTTCTTCTTTTTCCAATTGTTTACGTTCCTTTTCATGAATCTGTAACATTTTTTTCTTGTCATCTTTTGACATTGAAACCATCACCTTATTTCCCATGCCAACCCTCGTTAAAAATTTGGCTTTCATGACAATATTATTCCTAATCCATTCTTCTGGCTCATCATCCATGCGAACGGCATCAGCTGTAGAGATAGAGACACGTTCAGTAACAACATCAGGGTCTTTAGTGTGCTTTACATTGGTGGCGGAGGGGTCAGATTTGGCCTCTTCAGATTGCTGCATTTTATTGCGTGGGGTGCGTCCTATGTATATTTTTTATTTTTAATCAAAAGAATCAAGTCTCTTTCGTTGTTTGTTTGATATCTTATGAGTTTTTGTTTCATATGCTTTTGGTTTGGAAGAATATGAAGAAGAAAAAGATATTTTTATTTATCTCTTTCTGAACTTCAGGTTGTAGTGGAAAAATTTTCCTTTTGACCAATTGGAGAGAAATAACCTCTCTTTGATTTTCAAGGAGACGCTGAAAACTCTTTGAAGAAAAAATTCTCAAGAAAAATTATAGAAGATTATCAAGGAATTCTATTTTTATTGATGGGCTCGCATCCAAATGAACGAAAAGATGAATTTTTCAATCAAATTCAAGACAGGGACAAAAATTTTCTGATTCATCAAATAGATTTATTGGTTTTACAAATTATGTCTTTTGAGTTTAGGTTCTTTGCTCAAAAAATAAAGAGTTTCCCTTTTTTGGAAGTTGGAGGAGAGATAGACTAGTTTCTGGGTGCAAGTCGAGAGAGGATTTTAGATCTCATTTTTTTCCACGAATTTTGTGTATTATTGGAGAAAAAAAGTAGCAATCAATCCATTCGTAAGAATAGTTATGTTATATATGAATTAATTCTCATTGTGACTTCGATGATCATCTCTCGAATGTTTTGAACCAAATAAATACTCAGGTATTTATGCATATAAATTTTCCATATGGCGAAATCTCATCATCCTCCCTCGTTCTGATGAGAAAATATCTTCTTGAATATTTCTTGAGCCAGAGACTCCAACCTTGACCTTGATCATCAAATTTATTTTCGAGAGAATCTTATCAAAAGAAATCTCTTTCTGACTCTAAAAAAAATCATTTTATAATCGACTCAGAGCATTTTTCATGAACAAACAACACTCTCTGAAAATCTGGGTTTTCTCATCAAAATGACCAAAGATTTTAACCAAAATTATTTTTTCCATAAACTCCTTGAATATATAATTAGAATTATCCGAATCTAAATGACCTTTTCATCCTCAATCCTCCACCTCTCAATTTTTCCTCCGAAATCTCAACTCTCCCAAAGATCAAGACATATCAAAGGAAAATCACTTCTGATCCTAAGATCGCCTTCATGATTCTTCATAATATCCTCTCAGGACTTCAATGCTAGCCAGCCATCAAACTACCCTTATAAAATGGCTCTTTCAGACCCAGAAGAGGAAATCTTCCAGGCCTGATCTTCAATGAGGCCTATGAAAGGACACCACATGAGCTTTGGTTGGTAATCTTGTTTTTCTAGTTTGTGATTTAAGAAAGGTTTTTCAAAGACAAAGAAGGTCACATTTAGCCCCTTCACAAAATGATTAAATAACACTCTAAATTTTGGCACTTTGGGAAGCTTTTTAAAAGCGAAGATTTGAGAATAAAGCTTCTTTCTAAAGAGAAATCAATGTCTGTTATTTGTGAAGACGCTGGGGACTGATTTTTGTGGATATAAAGTAGGCTTAGGGTTATGCATATAGTAAAATACTGGTTTAATTAGAAGCGAGAATTTTGTTGAATTGCCTGATTAAATGCATCATACGAAATGCTTATCTAGTCTCAAATCACCACTCAATTTACTACTTATCATTCTCCTTCCTTTTAAGCAAGATTTCCCTTCAACTTATTCCTCTCTTGCCTGTTAAACTTCTTTTCATCAAAACAGTTGTAAAAAGATCTTCCAAACCAATAATTTATGGATTCCTTCCATATTTATAAACTGCGGTTTCATAATTATTCACCCTCGAATCTCAATAGATTCGTTTCAGAAAGAAAAATATTGAAGGATTTTGAAGGTTTTTAAGATAGGAGCAACGGAAATTTCTGTGAGAAAAGGAATGGAAGTAGGAGCTTGCCAGACTCTTTTGATTAAAAATTTATTTTGATTAGGGATTTGAAACATGGAAATCTAAAAAAAAGCAAAATCTATAGATAAATTATTTACTCAAACTTTATCCAAACATTCACAAAGAGTTAAAAAATATACTTCACACTCAAAGACTCCACACTCAGTTATAAACTACTCAATAATTTATCAGTCTTTTTTTACTTCTCCCCTACACAATGGATAACTTAACCGAACCCAACTCCAAACCCTTAGAACAAAACAATCCTCCCAAAGGCCTTCCCCGATCCCTCAAACATCGTGACAGAGCCTTTTCAGACATGAAATATCTCGAATACCTCCGTAACTACGGATATCCCCCAGCTCCCCTTTTCAAGTAACTCACACCGCTTTGTTTGCATCTCCTGACCCTTTTTCTAGGCCTTTGGAAGCCCCACACGATTCCCTTGTCGATATGGAATTATTGCCTCCCAGTGAACTCAGTGATAAAGACGATTCAAGGTAACAATCTTTTTCTTTGGGGTGAAGGCTGAGAAAGTCTCGGGTTCTTTGAGAAAATAGAATAGTTTTGAGAGGGATTTTGATATTTCTTTGGAAAGAAAAGTGTTTAACAAAAATGAATAGAAAGATATTGTCATGCCCAACTGGATTAGGCTTGGTCCAAGAAGAGGAAGAAATGGTCGAAGAAGATGAAGAAGCGGATAAAGTAGAGATGCCTGGAACAAGCGGAACAGCAATGCAGATCGAGCCAGTGAATGAAAGAAAGGCAATGGGATATAATAAACCATTGAAAGTGCCAACAAGATTCAGAAGTCGTAGTGAGAATTTGAATAATGGGTCCATATTTAAGTTTATGGAGAATACTTTGGGAGGAAGAAAAGAACATCTTGGAGCCAGTCTTTTTTAAAGAGAGATGATGATGGAACCTAGTTGAAGGGAACAAGCAATATATAAGATGTAAAAAGAGTCTTGTTTTGTTTGTTCTTCCTATTGTAATATTCAAAGAATTTTGATCTCTCCCACTCTCTCTCTCACATATTTATTTCATCTCTCTTCCCTACACTCTCCTTGTAAATTGTCCCCTTATTCCTACATTCCCTCTCTTTATTTACAAGTTTATTTTGTTATTGTGTTGTTGTGAGTTTTATTCAATGATATTTCCTATCGCCATTGATCTATTTGGCAAAGGTGATAAAGAAAAAAAATTGTCTCTCTTTTTCGATGTGATGTTTTGTCGAAATGACCTTTTAAAAAAGTAGTTGGAAGCATTCAGTGATAAAGTCAAGAAGGAGATATAACTTATTATGAGAGTTGAATTCTTGTCGTTAATTACAACGTTTAGAGAGTAGTTATAAAAATAAAAAAATCCTTGCTGGAAAAGAAAAACTGCCAGAATTTTGTTCAGGTCTGAGGAGATGACACAGGAGGATCTCAGGGCTTGAAGGGAAATGAGTTTTTATGAGATTTAGGAGGTGATTAACAATGAATAATTGAAGATTCTGGAAGAGTAAAAAATTCGTATTAAATTGATGCGATTGATTAAATAAAAATAACTACTTTTTTGGCTGTTAGCTAGTTATCTGATTGACCCTTGGTAAGAAAGAATTGAGTTGTTAGAGATCGGTAACAAACAGCCATGAGGGTTTTGGAGGCGAGTCATGATGCTTAAGAAAGTCTGGGTTGTGAGAAACCAAGGAAGAAGAATCGGGTGAGACGCTAATTTATTAAGGTTGTTTAATAAATTTGAGCAACTAAATCTATGGTTTAGCTTTTTGTTCGGTTTCGGTGACTTTTTTATTAAACATCTTCTTCTGTCCTTCCTTCTTTTGATAAAATGAGGCACGTCTGATTGAGTGCTTTTGGAAACTTTTGCAGTGATCTTCTTCATCAAATAAAAGGATTCTCATTGAAAAAAATGTTTTTTAAAAATTTTAACAAGATAGAGTCAAAAGCCTGGGGATATCAAAAACTAAAGAGAAATCTCTCTGTCAAATAAGGCACAAACAGAGTGTTTATTCTTGCATTCAATTTATAAAATTTTCTCAAGCCTTGTATTGATAATTTAATAATAGTAAATTAATATCATTTTGTGAATGAAATCATAGACTTTGATGAATCATCTTCTAAAATTTTTTTGTCCCGTCTGTCATTTGGGCTTTTTCTGCATTTCGAATTCCAACAATGATCGCTGCGCTGTGCTGGAATTGTCAACGACTGCAAGAGCCTTGCTTAGGAAAATTTCCTAGACCCACTCTCACTTACCTTGAAATAAATCTCGAAGCAAATCCCCAATTCAAAAAAATAATTTTCCCCCTACAAAATCACATGAATTCACAGAATCATCACACTAACCTCGAAATTCCTCTTCTACCTAAGCACTGATCATCCTCTCATGATCCACCTCCACTTCAAAATCCCTCCCAGCTCAGCAACTACTTTGATGCCTCCTCATCCTCTTCTAAATACATCCAGAATGTCCCTTTTCTTCGTTGGATCACTTTTCTTGATATGTTACCCCATATGAAACGCCTTAACTTGTGGCACTTGATCATCACTGGACACTTGAACAAAAGAAACCAAATCCTTCATTTTCTCGCACTATTATCCTCTCATTTCTCCCAGAAATCACCATCTGTGTCTCCCTTTGGTTTGTAGATTCAACTGCGAGAATCTGCTATTCATTATTTATGGGAAATAGCATCAACTTGATCAGCGCAGACAATCTCAAGGAGGATTCTCAGAAGCAAGAGTTATGGCCCTCTGCGATAATGTTGTGTGTTTTGGTGCTGATCTCTTATGCAATGATTTATTGTGGCTTCTTTCTTTCGTATGTCGGTGGCGGAAAGCTAAGGCTTGCAATAACAGGATTGCTTTATAAGAAATTGAACTCAATATCATTGACTTCTCTTCATGAGTTTCAGATTGGGAAGGTGATAAACTTGATAGCCAATGATTTAAACGATATAGATTATGGCGTGATATTTATTCCTACATTGTTATTATGCCCTTATATGATGATTCTGGGTGCAGGGATAATGTGGGGATATTTTGGGTATTCAAGTTTAGTTGGGTTAGTGGCTTGCGTTGTGTTTTTATTTGCTCAGATTTATGTATCGGGAAAGACAGAAGGACCGAGAGGCGAGTATAAATTACTGACAGATGATAGAGTGAAGTTTACCAATGAGATTATTGAGAATATCAGACTGATAAAGATGTATGCATGGGAGAAGCCGTTTCGAGAAAAATTGGAGAAATTGCGAGAGAAAGAGGTGAAGACATTTAAAAGGATTGTCTTTTATGATGTTTTGGGAAGGAAATTATCAAGTGTGGGAGCATATTCGAGTATTTTATTGATGTGTATTTTTATATCAAGCTTGAAGATGGAGTTTTATCTTCTGATAAAATCTATGCGACGATGGTGATTTTGAGTTTCTTGAGTCAAACTGGATTGATGTATTCCCATATTGGAAGAATGTTTTTGGTTAATTTTGGCCTGATTATTCAGAGGATAGAGCAAGTGATGAATATTGCTGAAGTTGCTTGTAATAATATTGAACAAGAAAGATATGGAGGCTCTGAAGGCCTCGTATTTAAAGGATTTACAGCATATTGGAATAAAGAAGCCAAGATTCCATGTCTAAAAGACATAAATTTGGCGTTAAAGTCGAGAACATTGACGACAGTCATTGGGAAAATCGGCTCAGGGAAGACGACACTTTTGTTATCTGTACTGAAAGAGATCCCCGTAACACAAGGAAAGCTAGAGTTTAGTGGAAGAGTAGCATTTGTGGAACAAGAGCCGATCATATTTTCAGGGACATTTCGTGAGAATGTCCTTTTTGGAAAAGAATATAATGCGGAATTATTCAATGAGGTCATCAAGATATGTTCTTTGGATAAAGATTTGGCGTTATTTCCTTATAAAGATCTCACATTGATCGGTGAGAAGGGAGTGAATTTAACAGGAGGTCAAAAAGCAAGAGTGAGTCTTGCTCGTGCGATCTATTCTGAGAGTGATATTTACCTCCTTGATGATCCTTTTTCAGCTGTTGATAGTAAAGTTGCTCGAGATATGTTTGAGAATGGACTGAAAGGAGGTATTTTGAGGAATAAGACGGTTATTCTTGTGACTCACCATCTGCATTTCGCAAAAGAATCAGATTATGTTGTCGTTATGGATCATGGAAGAATTCAAGCACAAGGGAGTTTCAGTGAGATTGAGCATATGGATGTGGATTTATTGAATATTTTCAATCAAAATAACTCTCGCAGAAATCGTGTCGCATCGGATCTCAGTGAAGAAGAAATTTTGAAAAAGAAAAAGATGTCAATTTATAACAACAACAAAGGTAATGAAGTTCAAAATGCAGAAGAGAACATAAACGAAGATTCTACGTCAGTTTCCTGGTCAACATACAAGAAATACATGAAAGTAATCGGGACATATAAAGAGCTGTTGTTGTTAACGGGGCTCTTTGGTGGGTTTCAGATTATCACGATATATTATACGAGATATATCGGCTACTGGGCTTTACAGCATAGCCTTTGGGATCACCAACAAGAAGAAGAATTCGATCATTCAGGATATATTATGAGCTCAGGAGTCCTGCTAGGAATGATGTATGTGTTGAATTACTTCAAGAGAATGAAGTACTATGAGTATATTCTGGGGATAAATTCGGGATTACATAAAAGAATGATGAGGAAATTGACCAGAGCTAAAGTGTTATTCTTTGATGTAAACCCTATTGGAAGAATTCTGAATAGATTTGCCAATGATTTAGGAATCTTGGATAAACCCAATATCATCAGCTCCTATGACCTGATTGATGGAGTTTTGTACAGTTTTTCTTTGTTATTTACCATCTGCTTGATCAATCCTAGCTTGTTCATCAGCTTAGGAGTTGTTATTTACTTGCTAACAAGAATGAAGAAATATTTTGAACGGCCAATGGTCTTATCAAAGAAGCGGGAACTTGTCTCTAGAAGTCCGATTTTTAGTATAGTGTCCTCAACTTTGAATGGGCTGATGATAATTAGAGTGTATAATCGTGGAGGGAAATTTATCAGAGAATTTCTCGATTTAATTTATGAGAAATTCAAGGCGTTGTTATTTATGCACAAAACTTCATTTTTCTTTGGAATTGCTTTGGATATTGGCATCCGTGGGATCATGATAATTGGAATAATGACATTCGCTTATCTGGTGTTTTATATAGGATTCGAGTCAGCTTTGATTGGATTGTCACTCTTATTCCTGTTACAAATCGGTGAGGAAACTAGCTATGTAGTCAAGCAGACTTTATCTGTGGATATCAATATGCAAAGAACGCAAAGAATGTTGGAATATTGTGAATTACCAAGTGAAGGCAAAGAAAATGTTGGGCCTAAAGATCAAAAAGTCGAAGAACAATTTCAAGGAAAGTGGACAACACGAGGGGAGCTGATATTTCATGATGTATATCTGAGATATCGTGAAGATTTGCCTTGTGCATTAAATGGATTGAGCTTTAAGGTTCCAGGGAGAACGAAGGTGGTATGTGTGGGAAGAACAGGAGCAGGAAAATCTTCGATAATTCAAGCGTTGTTTAGAATGATGGAGATAGAAGATGGGCCTGGAGATTATGAGAGCTATATAAAGATAGATGGGGTGGACATCAAGGAGATTGGGTTGAATTTGTTGAGGAAAAGATTGTCAATAATTCCACAAGCTCCTGTGGTGTTTACTGGGACTATAAAGAGAAATTTAGATCCGTTTGAGTTGTACAAGGATGAAGAGATATGGAGTGTGTTGGAAGAAGTGAGTTTAAAGAGGATGGTGATGGGATTAGAAAAGGGATTAGAGACAGATATGACGGTAAGTTCGTCAGTGTTCAGTGTTGGACAGAAGCAGTTGATATGTTTAGCGAGAGCGATATTGATGAAATCAAAAGTGTTGATTTTGGATGAGGCAACAGCGAATGTGGATATGGAGACAGATGAGTTTATACAAAGAAAAATAATGGAGTTTGCCGAATGTACTGTGTTGACAATAGCACATAGATTGACAACGATAGCGAACTATGATAAAGTGATTGTAATGGATAAAGGAAGAATGGTGGAGTTTGATAGCCCCTATGAATTGTTAGTAGAAAAGGTTGGAGATGAGAGAATCAGTCGGAAAGATGGAGGAGTATTTGTGGATATGGTCAAGAATACTGGAAACAAAATGGCCAAAAAAATTTTCAAATTAGCAAGAGAACACGAGTATTCAAAGAAGGAGAAAACTGAGTGATTTGGGAGGGCTAATTGATGTGTTTATTGTTGTTGCATACGCTTTTTTGTCAATATTTCAATTGATAAAATTCTTGAAAAATCCAAGACTAAAATTACATTTTGAAGAAAGATATTTAATTCTAAGAAAATTCTTTTATTCTCAATTTGGATTTTCAGCGGAAGAAATGAAGCAAAGAATTAGAATCTACTAAAACACTTTTCTATATGAAAGATTCAGAGTGTTTGCGTGGAAATAGTCATCTCTTTCGAAGTATTCTTTCAAAAGAAAAAACTCCCTTCATTTTATCAAACACAAAAGTATTTAAACTTTATTTATTTTCTTGACTTGAACTTCACTCTTCAAACTTTTCAATCTTTTCAATACCCTTAAAAATAAACTCTACAATCTTCTCTTCTCTCACAGAACACATCCTCAAATTAAAATTTAATAAAATTTCCTCTTACTCATTTTCCCAACTCTATTCTTTAAATCACTCCAACTCTCCCCTTATTCTATAAATATCCTCATTTATAATATTTCAAACACCCAGAACCCTTCCTCTACATGTTTTCCGGGACTCTATCTCCAATCCCCCTTATCAAAAAATCCATTCAAGCTATCTCCAATGCCCTCCACTCCCTTTCAACCTACTCTTCAACATCCCCATCAAAATCCAAATCTCACTATGCTACCAGACCTACTCAGTCTGTCCCCTTGCTTAAACTTCTGACTTTCACTGATATCTTCCCACAAATCAAGCACATCAACACTCCAGGAACCAAACTCACCCCTTCAGATCTTCCACTTCCCAATAATCATTACAATGTCGAATCCAAAGTCGCCATCCTGGACAATTTCTGGGCTCAACAGCAAGCTTCGTCAAATCCTTCTTTTGCTAAAGCTGTATATCGAACCTTTCTTCCAGAAGTCCTTATTTCTGTGATGCTGGATTTTGTAGATTGTACTGCAAGACTTTCTTATTCAATCTACATGGGAAAAATCATCAGTATAATAACGAATAATGACCTTGGAGATGATTCTCAGCGTCAGGAGCTCCTGAGATCTTCTATTATCTTGTCAGTGCTTATTCTTGTTTCATACTGTGCGTCGAATTGGGAATATTTTCTGATGTTTATCAATGCTGGAAAAGCTCGTTTGACAATAACGGGACTTCTTTACAAGAAACTCAACATGATTTCCTTGACATCTCTTCATGAATTCAAGATCGGAAAAGCAATGAATTTGATTGCAAATGATCTCAATGATGTTGACAACGGCGCATCTACTGTTCCGACAATGATTATGTGTCCTTATATGATCACTTTAGGAACATATATAATGTGGGAATACTTTGGCCCTTCTTGTCTGATCGGATTATTTTCTTCAATTGGATTTCTTGTTGGTCAGATTTACTTGTCTAACAAGACTGGGGACCCTCGAAAAGAGAATAAAAGGCTAACAGATGAGAGAGTCAAGTACACAAATGAGCTTATTGAGAATATTCGGCTTCTAAAGATGTACGCGTGGGAGAAGCCTTTTAAAGAAAATATCGAAAATTTACGAGAAAAAGAATACAAGACGTTTATGAAGATTGTCTATATTGATGCTCTTGGAAGAAATCTCTCAATCATCTCAGCCTACCTGAGTATTCTCCTGGTGTCTATTGCATTTATCTACCTTGGAGGAGGCATTTTATCGCCTGATAAAATTTATGCTTCAATGATTGTTCTCAGTTTTTTGAGTACAGGAGGTCTCATGTATTTCCATCATGGAAAAACTTTTCTTATCAATTTCAAGCTCATCCTTGGTAGAGTTCAAGAAATCATGACAATTCCTGAAGTCTCTCCTGATAAAACCTCATTGTTGTTGTCTGCAGAACCAACAGCAGAAGTGGTTGTTTTCAAAGATTTTACAGGGTATTGGAATAAAATGGATACTAAAAGTCCATGTTTGAAGGAGATAAATTTGGCTTTAAAGCCAGGAACATTGACAACAGTGATTGGAAGAATTGGTTCAGGGAAGACAACATTGTTATTTTCGATGCTGAAAGAGCTCCCACTGACAAGAGGGACACTGGAGACAACAGGAAAAATCGCATATGTGGAGCAAGAGCCAATAATATTTTCAGGGACAATAAAGGAGAACATTTTGTTCGGGAAAGAGTATAATGAAGAGCTCTATAAGAAAGTTCTGAAAGCATGTTGTTTAGAGAAAGATATGAGTCTTTTGGTACATGGAGATTTGACATTGATCGGAGAGAGAGGTGTGAATCTATCAGGAGGTCAAAAGGCGAGACTAAGTGTGGCAAGAGCTGTGTATTCTGAGAGTGATATTTATCTTTTTGATGATCCTTTTGCTGCAGTTGACAGTAAAGTAGCTCGTGAAATGTTTGAAAATGGGCTGAGAGGAGAGTTGTTAAAAGGAAAGACTTTAATTCTGGTGACACATCATCTTCATTTTGCAAGAGACTCTGACTACGTTATTGTGATGAACAACGGATCTATTGAAGCTCAAGGGACCTTTTCTGAGCTTGAAATGGGGAATATCGAGTTATTAAATGTGTTTAAAGGACAACAAGGAGAAGGAAACAAGAAAGAAGAGGATCAAGACGATCAGACGAGTGGAGAGATTTTCAATGAGGACGTTAAAGAAGGAGAAAAAGTCATAGAAGAGGAAACCACATCAGTTTCATGGAGTACATACATCAGATACTTGAAGACAATCGGAACATTTTGGGATCTTTTACAAGTGATATTTTTGTTTTGTGGATATCAAGCAGTGACAATTTATTATACAAGGCTTATTGGAGCATGGGCTACAGAGCATACAAAGTTTGTGTTGGAGAATCCTGAAACAAATCCCCTTGATTTTGGACATCATTATCATTACATCAAGATTGCAGGTGCTCTTTTGATCGTGATCTACCTCTTGAGTTATCTGAAAAGAGTGAAATTTGTTCACTTTATTCTGTCAACAAACTCTGCACTCCATCAAAAAATGATTCAATCATTACTTCGCTCCAAAATTCTCTTCTTTGATGTTAACCCAATCGGCAGAATCCTTAACCGTTTCGCTACTGACCTCGGGATCCTCGACAAACCAAATATAATGAACGCTTATGATCTCATCCATGGCCTTCTTCACAGCGTTTCCCTTCTGCTTACAGTCTGCATGATAAATCCAATGCTTTTCCTTGCTTCAGGATTCATCATCTATGGTCTTTATAAGATCAAGCAATATTTTTCTCAGCCTATGATTTCATCAAAGAAGCTGGAATTGGCTTCAAGGAGTCCTATTTTTAGTACAGTTTCTTCTACTCTTGGTGGTTTGACAATTATCAGAGTTTATTCTATGGGAAATCGCTTTGTGAATAACTTCCTGGACCTTCTTTATAACAACTCTAAGGCATTTTTGTTCTTGTTTAAAACTTCAAGATTGTTTGCTGTGACTTTAGATGCTGGAATTCGTGGAATTATGATCTTGGGTATCATGCTTTTCACGTTAGTTGTCATCTGGTATAAGCTGGAATCTGCTTTAGTGGGCTTATCTTTGCTATTTTTGTTGCAAATAGGAGAAGAAACTGGATATGTGATAAGACAAACATTATCAGTCGATATGAATATGCAAAGCGCCCAGAGAATGCTAGAATATTGTGAGATAGATAGCGAAGGGGTACACGAAAATAAGTTGGCTGATATGAAGATAGTTGAGAAAAGATGGCCAATGGAAGGACAGATAGAATTTAATAACGTATTTTTGAGATATAAAAGTGGGCTAGATTATGCTTTGAATGGGTTGAGTTTTAAAGTGGAAGGTGGTTGCAAAGTAGCTTGTGTTGGGAGAACAGGAGCAGGGAAATCATCGATAATTCAAGCGTTGTTTAGAATGGTAGAAATTGAAAAAGAAGGCTGGATAAGTATTGATGGAATGAATATCAAGGAGATCGGGTTAAATTTGTTGAGAAGTAAATTATCGATTATTCCACAGACACCAGTTGTGTTCTCTGGAACAATTCGAAGAAATTTGGATCCATTTGCTGAGTATACAGATGCGGAATTGTGGAATGCTTTAGAAGAAGTGAGTTTAAAGAAGATGATAATGAGATTAGAAAAAGGATTAGAGACGGATATGACGGTGAGTTCATCGGTTTTTAGTGTTGGACAGAAGCAGTTGATATGTTTAGCAAGAGTGATATTGATGAAGTCAAAAGTGTTGATCTTGGATGAGGCAACAGCAAATGTGGATATGGAGACCGATGAGTTTATACAAAGAAAGATAATGGAGAAATTTGCAGAATGCACAGTGTTGACAATCGCACATAGGTTGATAACAATAGCGAACTACGATAAAGTGATTGTAATGGATAAAGGAAGAATGGTGGAGTTTGATAGCCCCTATGAATTGTTAGTAGAAAAGGTTGGAGATGAGAGAATCAGTCGAAGGGAAGGAATTTTTGTGGATATGGTCAAGAATACTGGAAGTAGAATGGCAGAAAAGATTTTTGGAATCGCAAGAAATTGTTATATGAGGAAGTTGTTACCAATTGTTGATGGACCAGAAATAGATGGTGAGATGAAAAATAATTCAAATGTTATTACGAAGAGACATCTTGAATAAATTTACACGATGATGTTGTAAAAAAACTTTTACCAATAAATTATTAATAAGACCTCGTATATTTTTTGTCTTTTTTACTCTGACCAAATTTTTCG
>Ga0182738_1005008_pt1 | contig 14331 bp, 4 predicted proteins | sample eDN5th30CBELigMG_FD_128876 | JGI IMG/M metagenome (GOLD analysis project Ga0182738, IMG submission 128876) | Enriched Miracle-Growth compost microbial communities from Emeryville, California, USA - eDNA 5th pass 30_C BE-Lig MG (version 2)... ... | reverse complement strand
CGAAGAAATTCAAGCAAAAATACATACCTGGAAAGTAACCTTCTTTGCATTTCAGTCGTTTAAGATTCACAACGTTTTCTTGGGTATTTGTTGGAACGATCATGCTTTTAAAAATCTTCTGCTCTTCTTTTTTGATTGGAATACTACTTCAGTACGCTTCATAATTTATGTCGAAGAGCTCTTGGGACTTTGTTTGGTTCTTGAAGGTTCTTTCCCCCTTAGTAATGCCTTGAAATTTGAGATTGAGATGCCTGAAATTCGATTTTTTTTGGAAATGATGATTCGGTGCAGTTTTCCGCCTTTTTCTTCTCAATATTCAATTGAATGAACACATATTATAGTAGCATCTTGAGTTCAGACTTGAAAGCTTTCAGCAAAGGATGGCTCAAAATTATTTTAAAAGACGAGTGGTGTATTTCATGAGGACTTTGAAAATTTTGTGAATTAAACAAATATAGGAAATAAATTAATCGATCAGAGACAATAATTGTACATACATTCAGCACATTCATTCAGCCATAAAAATTTCCGCCGAGCCAGGAATATCTTTCATAACATTTTTAAAAATGAACCATGTAGAATTTAAAAAGATGGTGTCTTCTTGCATCATTCCCTAAAGAGAAGGAAAATAAAAAAAAAACTCCGTGTATTTTTTTCCCAAAAACATTGAGTGAATCAATGAATCATTGATTTTTCCTAATAAAAAACATGAGAATTAAAAAATAAATTGTGAAGGTTATCCTCTATAAATTAATCTAAAAATTAGTTAAGCATAAACACAAATGGTAAATCCTTCATCTCCTTCCCTTCTCACCTCCTTTTAGGGTAAGCAACCTGCTGCTGGTCAAAAATCTAAGGAAGCTAAGGCTAAGGCTGCCTCTCAATCCTCCAAGGCTAAGGGCTCCAAGGTCAAGAAGGTTGACTCCAGAGTTAGAGAAAAGGCAAATCTCGCTGTCTTCCTCGACAAGGCCACTTTCGAAAAGGCTAAGGCTGATGTCCCCAAGATGAAGCTCATCACCGTCTCCACCGTTGTTGATAGACTTAAGGTCAACGGGTATAAAACGATTTCTGATGTTAATTCTCTAACTTTTGCATAGTTCCATCGCCAGAAGAGTCATCAGATACCTCGCTGACCAAAAGCTCATCAAGAAGGTCGACTATCACAGCAGCCAATACATCTTCACCACCCTCAAGGAAACCACCGCTTAAATAAATCTTATCGAGTGACTTTGTGCTTACAAAATGGCTTGGATGTTTTTATATTTTTAGTAAACGTTGCTACGCCTGCATGAAATCAATATTGCCTTCTGTCATACCTAATAAAACATACATAGACTGAATAAAGAGGCTTAGTTAAGAAAGATTGTCACAAATCTCCCTTTTAAACATCCAAACCAAAATATGCAAAGATATGCAAAATATGGCCACTCAGAGCCATCAAATGAATCCTTAGTTGGGTGTCTCCTGATTTTGGGAGTAGAAAGAAAACTGTCCTTTTCTGAACCATGACTTTTGATTCATTCACTCTCTCATTTTTTCTCATTAATTAATCACCTTACCTTTAAATAAACCACCCAAAAATCACATTCATTCAGAATTAAGATAAATCCTTTGATTTTTTTTTTCATATCTTTTTGAATAAGGATTTCTTCAAGTTTTCATGCGAATAGAGACAACTTAGAATACCGAAAAAATATAGTTAGAAATTTGTCCCCTCCTCCCTACCAAAAAATCATATCCATAATTTTTTTCCTGAAAGATACATAATAACTCTTAAATATATCTTTTAAATCTCGAAATTAAACAAATTTTCGTTGGGCGTGAAATAACTTGGACCTCCTTTCTTTTTCTTTAAGGAGAACAATTAGAGTAAATTTGGCCGAAAAAAATTTCAATAACTAACTAATTCATGAGCGCGGATTGAAATCTTCAAGAGAATAAGATGCGGGTTCTTTTTAAACCTCAAATTAAAAAAAAATCCTTCAAATGAATCATTGTAGATCTCCAAAAAGATTTTGATAATTTCTTGAGAAAAAAATTCAGGACATTTTCTTCAATGCAATATTGTTCGAGAAAAAAATTCATTTTCTCTCTCATGAAATCTTTCAATCATGGAAGGACATCATCATCAAAAGACTTTCTCTTGCTTTTATAAAATCTACAAGAAAAGAAAATTAGAGGCTGATTTTATTCTGAATCATTTCAACAATCAAAATTCCTTTCGATTCATCAACTTTTTTTGAAAAATTTCGACTTATGGAGAGGTTGTCTGGTTGCTGATTCTCTTTTTGTTATGGCTTTTAGCATCCTTTAAAATAATCTGAAAGAGAATTCCAAAATGCATTCTCTTCATTATTCAATTTGATTCAATTCAAGCCCAAAAAAAAATTGGAAAAAAATTCATAGAAAATTTCCTGCTAACAGTTAAGAGAATTTATTCAAATCAGAAAAAATTTTGAAATCCCAGAAAGTCACAAGAATAATTTTACATCTTGAATATTAACATTTGAAAAGTTCCCCCTGACGAGTTTCAGGTCGCTTTGACTCTCAAGAACCACTCTTTCAATTGGGTATTGAAAAACATTTATCTCCACAGAAAATAAAGATTGAGGATGAGATCAGCTCTCATTAGTTCTATCAGGCAATTCTCTTCAAATCAGATTCGAAAATTAATAAGAATACCCATTCATTTGAAATGAAAAATCAGAGAAATTCCTCGCAAAAGTTCTTACAGAATTTAGTTCAGAAAACTTTATTCAAGCTTTTTTTTTAAGGAAGGAGCTTTTCAAGAGTAACTGCAGGATAATTTCAGGAAGCGAAAACAAGCTCGTGACAGATTCAATGATATTCGAAGATTTTCTTGACCTTTCTGGATTAAAAACAGAAACCACTCTTCTGAAGGATTGAAAAGAGTTTAAAAAGAAATTTTGTTTAAATTTCGAATGATTCTTTCTTATAAATTGCTGAAAATGTATTTTAAATTTTGTTCCGAAGTATTCTTTTGAAAGCCTTTAAAAATCTGAATTTTAGTTGCTTCTCATTTGCCATCCTAGAAATGATTAACCTTTTCTCACAACCAAAAAAGAAAGAGAAAAAATAAATTATGGATTAATCATAAGATCAAGAGGTCAGGTTTTTATTGAGGAGTATTCATCACAAGTTGAATCCTTTCTTCAAGAATCATTTTCTAAATTGTTGGAAAATCTCAAGCAAAAATAAATTCAAAAAGTTCTCAAAAAAGAATATTTCTGGGACGTCTTCACTTGAGTCTCTTTTCCCTCAAAAATTGCTGAGTTGGCGGATTTCAAGATCTATAATAAAAAAGACTAACAGGGTGAATTTTAGGCTTTGGAAACAAAAAACCACTATTCTTTTGCAGACATATTTCTCTCTTCGTTGGATCATGTACTAAAAGTCTTCAAATTTTAGAAATCACCTTCGCCTGGCTTTAGTGAGAGGCTTCAACAATAAAACTCAACAAATCATATGAACTTTGTTTGCATAAAAACATTAATAGTTCTCCAGAATCATCGAGAAACTATTTCTTAAAAATCGAAAGATTTCCAACAAAAAATATACAAGGAGTTTTTGGAGAGGGTGTCCTTCGAATCACAATTTTTCTTCTTTTTTTTTTAAACTCTTCAAAATTATTTCCTGAGAGGATTTTAGCTTCTCAAAAAAAAAAATATATCTGTTCTGTAAGATGAAATGTCTGACTTTATTTTCAGAATCTTTTTTTTCTTTGCTACGAACACATCTGAGGAGATGGAGGAACCCCAAAAGGTATTTTGTTTTCCTTATTAAGTAAATTTTATAATACCATCCCAGAATTTTTTGAATTTGTCATCAGATTGAATTGAAAGAAAAATAAACTGAAGACATTTTTCTCTGAGCATGAACTTATTTTTTTGAAAGGCAAGAACAAAAAAGAAATTTTTTACAGTTCCTCGTTTTGTTGAATTTTTGAGAAAATTGTGAAGTTGGTAGTACTTCTCGAAAAAGAAGAAGATTCGTTTTCTAATTATCTCCAAAAAAAAGTCCAGCAACCATAAGAGGAAGCAACTTAATTTAATAAAACTTCTCAAATCTATTATGAAAAAAATTCAAATTGTCAAATATGAAATATTGAATTATATGCTCATATAAAGGGGCATCCATATTTGGAAAAATGAAGGGAGAATGGAATGAATCAGAAGATCCCTGTCTGAGAAAAGGGTTTTGGAAGTTTTCAGAGAGATATGGCTTGAAAGCTTGGTGATAGCAAAAGACTTTTCAAATTGAGTTTCTTCGTACTTTATTTTAAATTAATTCTTTTAAAAAATTAATGATAACTTGATTTTGGCTTGAGGGGTTTTTATGGGAAAAATGATTATTTGTGGGAAAGGATCCACATTTATTTTAATCTCCACTATTCACACTTTAAAACAACCAAAAGCGATCCCAAACAAATATCACGATATTGGGATAAGCATAACTTTCTTTTGATTCGAAGGGAGAAGATCAACACTTCAGGAGTTTGATTTAATTTATTTGAACATTCATAGAGATTTTTTACGTGGATTTTCCTTTCAATCTTGCCTGAAACTAAAAGGGCCATACCAAGGTTTAATTCTTTATAAGAATTTTCTTCATCCAGAGTTTACAGAATTGTTTTAAAGGCTCTTTAAATCCTGAATAACAAGTTAAAGAATTTTAGCTCAAGGAGCCTCTTTCTCTTCCTCTTGACCTTTCTTCCGTGGGTACTATTTTCTCAAGAAAACCAAGAAGTTTTCTGTGAGTCCCTTATTCAAATTCAAACGTTTTTTGAATTTATTTCTGGATTTGAGAAGTTTGATTTTGGTTGGCATATCATACCACAAAACGACCAACAGTCATCTCTCAAATAAATTTCTGAGCTCTCTTTATTCTCGTTATTCGAAAAAGTAGGGTGTTTAGATGCTCTGTTGTTTATCCAAAATTTTTCTTCCTTATATCAAGGGATATCCAGAATCGAATTCATACAGTAAATCCTGCCCCAAAATCTTTGCTTTGATCGTGAAAACAGCTTCAGAAAAACCCATAAAAAAAATTAAAATAACAAAACCACCGCCCTTAAGAGCCTGTCTTTTATCTCTCCAATACTCAAGCCAATTTTTATAAACATTTCAAGTCTCAATAATCATAATCGACGTCATCCAGAATCAATAAAATTTGAATGCAAATTTCCATCATTATCTCATTAAAGGTTTCGCTTTGAAAACAAAATAGCCGCATATTTTCATATCCCAATTTCTTTCCTCTTCTAGCCTCCTAATCTTATTTTTATCTTTCTGATGACCCAATTCCCCGTATTATTAGACTCCCTTCAAATCAGTCGCAAACACGAGAAGATTCCTTAATTTCAGGGCAACTTTGAAGGAAAAACAGTTCACCCTCTTTCTTCATACAACCAGAAAGTGAAGGAGGACCTAAAAAAGGCTCTCCAAGGAACCAAGAAAAGGCATTTAATGGCAATTTTATAAATATAACTCTTTAGATGATAGTCAGGAAATTCGAACCCAGGATTTCCCCTCGATGATTCTTTCACCTCTCTCATAGTCAAGACGGAGTTTGAAGAGGATCTATTTTAGTTTAATCAAGTTCTTTGCAATAATGTCGTGTACTCTCATTTTATATGGGAAGTTAATTTCTTTTGACCAAAATTAAGGTGATCAAACAACTCTTAGCAAAAATTAATTTTATTTTAATTTCTCTCATAAATTTTACTCACTCAAATTCAACGCTTTCTCTTGTCCTCTGCTGACAAAAACCATATACTCATTCTTAATCCAGTCACCCAGAATCCTCTTTCTAGTGCTTCTGAATCTTATTCTCATTTCTTTAGCCTCTCTCAAACCTCCCATTTCTCATCAATTTTCAAGGTTTTTCTTTTCATATTAGCCTTCTTCGCCTCAGCTTCATTTCCAAAGAAATTTTGTATTTTGATTCACAAAAATTAATCCTTTTATGATGCTAACACGTGTGAGAAAGTCAACCTCCTCATGTCTTCAAATTTGAAACATTCTTTCAAGAGGAAGGACTAAATATCCTTTCTATTGCTTTTCTCTGGGTTTTTCCAAAAGCATTTGTTGAGGAAGCAAATTTACATTATCCAACCAGCTTTTGGCCTCTAAATAACCGTTGCTACAATTAAACCTCAGGAAAGCGGAGAAATATATGTGATTTGATGGTCTGTGAGGTTTCCGGCTTGCTGAAAAGTCAAGTTGGAATAAATCTAATTTTCTATTTTTCAGGCAAGCTTTATGTATGGGTTTTTTTATGTTAAAATTTATCCAATAAAACCATCCAAACTCTCACCTCCTCACATCCTTCTCTCCTTATTGTAACTTCAAGTTTCAGTCTGAAAAAGAGATCTCAAGGATCAGACCCCCATGCCAAGTCAAGGCCGTCATTTTAAGCTATATTTCGAGTATTTCTTTGTGCGATTTGTAGACGTGACTGAGTTCTCCTTAGTTTTTCACCTATGCACAGCCAAGGTGAGCTCAGGAGAAGTCAAGAAGGCTCAAAAAATTTATCAATATTCTTCTTAGGAGGGATATGAAGTTGAAGCTAAATTTTATTATAGACGTAAGAAATTAGGAGCAAAAGATGTCATCACTCCTTTAATTATTGATCTTAATAATTAGCAAAACTCTTAATTTGCTAATTTGAACAGGCACTTTTTTTCAGGACCGCACATCCAATTTTGTCTTAAATTAATAATTAATCATATGTTTTTCTCATAAAAATCACGAATTCCAGAACCTTCTCAACACAGTTCTTTGATGGATATCACTCAGGACCCTTCATCTCATAATTTAGTTTTTTAGCGATAACAAGCAAATTTTAGACCTAAGATAAAAATGATCAAGGGTTTTACTGGTTTTCGAAAAACCCATCGTTAACACAAGTTTATCTAAATTGATTCAGCGAAAATTATATGGTTATGCTTAGGTTATTTAGTTTTTAAAAAATATGCCTTAAATCACGCTCTATAAACCTTAGCGACTTGATCACTTTGGTGAAAATATAACTCAAAATATTGCCGAGCTAAGTTTCTTTGATTCTCAAAGCCAATCTTCAATCTAAAAAACACCATCTCCTCTTTGAATCTCGCCTTGTTGAATGCATCAGAAAATCACTATAGTTTAATGATTAAACTACATCTTAAGGCGTAAGCATAATTTGCCGTGATAATCGAATCATTGAGGGCGAAAGTTGATTCATCGATAAACTTCGTCTTAAAATTTCTTTTTATTTTAATCAAATACTAATTTAAGCCTTCGCTATAAAAACTTTTCTATAAATTTTATTTAAACTATAAAAATTACCTGAGGGTTCATATCCCGTTGCAAAACTTCCCTTATTCATTTCATTTTGCATTTTTTCCGACCCCTCTCTCATGAACAAAGAAATCCATCGTAAATCCATCCCTACAGACCCTACCGAAAAAAAATCCTCCAGATTCTCTCTCGGCCCCAAATACGTCCTCAGTATCGCTATACTCATCACTTTAGTTATCGAAACCATCAAATCTATTCTCGTGGCCTCAAAATACGATACTGAAGCAAGTACCAAGCTCATGGCCCTCTTCCTTGCCGGCTCAATCTTGGCTCTTATTTCATATTTCATCTTTTGCATTTGTATCACTTCAAACTCCCCAAGACTTCTCAGAGCCTTCAAAGAATTGCTAGCTGTTGCCTCCTTCATTCTTTTCCAATACCCTTTGTTTGATACATATTTCAAGAACCAGGACGGAGAAACAAACCCTTTATCAAATCTAATTGGTTTAAATTCTCTTGTGGCAATTTTGCTGGTCGCCATGTTTGCCACAGATATTTTTGAACTTAGCACATACGCAAAGTTCTTAATCATCGCCTTTTACTTCCTTTTGCCTTGTTTGAAAACACTGATCGACCATGATCAAAGAACCAATCAAAACTACGTTAATATACTGGTTCCATTATTATACCTTACAATTATACTGATTTTAACACACATTTACAACAGCAAAAAAGAGCAACTCTTGGCAAACAAAAAGAGCTCTAAGCTCTCCAGCATCATCGAACAGATGCAAGACAGCGTTATCCTCTACGACAGAAAAGGAAACATCGACCTCTTGAATGGGTTTATTAAGAAATTCGCTGAAGATAAACGTTTGCCACCTGCTGATGTTTTACTTAAAATCAGAGAAGTTTGCATAGTGAACGAGAAAAAACTCAAGCCTAAAATCAGCAACTTCCACGGCTTGGACGAATCCAGAGAGAATCTCACCTCCCAAGACGAGTCCTACATAGTCGAAAGGCCTGAAAGAGGCGAATCTCTCAGATCACCTGTTGAAGAGGTCTCACCAGTTTTGATCAACCTTGACGAAATAACCAGTGCTCGACCCATGATTGCAAATAATCTTGAGAATATATTAAAGACCTTGCTATTCAATATCACCACCCATGAGATCACCGAACCAAAGACTATTAAATACAGAGCTAAATTCGAAACTTCTCAGAAAAAGTTCCATTATGTGGAAATCAAAGCTAGAGTCAACCCTAAAAGCTCAACTCCCATCACGATTATCATCAGAGATATCACTGCTCAACAAACCATGGAGGAACAAACCGCTCGTGAAAAAACTCGCCAGGCTCTTGTCACAGGTCTCATGACCGATATCAACAACGTTGTCGCCTCAACCAAAATCATTTTAGAAGAGGCCCTCTTGGAAATGAGGGTCAAAACTAAACTGGAGGATTTCAAAGAGATCCTTGTAAACATCACACAACAAATGCTGTCTCCTATTATGGCATCAGTAGGGGATATCAACGATTTTTGTGCTGTCAAAAAGACGAAACTCAAGTATGCATATGCTCCTTGTGACCTCAAAAAAGTTCTCGAAAAAATCGTCGTTCTTTTCAACGCCCAAGCTAAACAACAAAACTCAAGAATCCTCGTCGAATTCAAGCAAGATCTTCAAGGTTCTGCTGTTGCAAACACCGATCAAAGGCGCTTAATCCAGTTGATGGTCAGATTGGTTTCTAACGCAATCAAAAACACAACTAATGGCACCATTAAAATCACCATCAACGCTTACAACGGCAGCTTCAGCGTTCACATCGAAGATAATGGCAGAGGAATCAAAGAGTCTGACCTTGAGAAAATCAATGAAGAACTCAAAATCTATCAAGCTAACGACCTTAAACTTATTCATACAAAAGCAACAAAAACCCAAGGACTTCCTATCGCTCAAATGTTGGCACTTGGCTTGGGGCCAAAATCTATAGCCGGCCTCACCATAAAGAGCCAATATGGAGTCGGAACTACTGTTTGGTTCATTATAGAGAACAAACAGAACACCGAAGAAGACGGAAAGTCTGAAAGTCAAATTATGAGCCCTCATATGATTCAAAAAAGAGGCTTCAGCCCTATGAAACCCTCCAGATTCAAAATGACCTTTGATTATGATGCTCAGGACGCCTCTTCTGTCATTGAGATTCCTGAGAGTGAGAACGGAGTCAACAATGTTGTGAATCAGAATTTAGAGGCTCAAATTGGCCGAAATTCAGGCGAATTTTCACCTAGAAGATCTGGTGAGATGACACCCAAAAGAAGTGGAAGTTTGATTTCTGCAATAGAGTGTGGGACAAGTACCCCAGTCAATAAGAAATCAAAGTTCGCTGAAAGAGAAGAACAAGTGAGAATCGAGATGGAAAAAATTGCTGTTCAAGCTGTTGAAGTCAAAAGCCCCACAGAAAATGAGGTTTAATTTGTTTTTCATAACGTATGAAAATTTATTCATGCTTCTATTAATTTGAATCCGATGATATTGGATCGAAATGAAAGGAAAGCGTGGAGAATTCTTACAGGCCGCAAGCGTGTGTATGTAATTTTGAACCCTTTTTCCAAAAACAAAATCTAAAACAAAAAAAACCAAATAATAAAGTTTATATGTTTTGTGTATTCATCAAAAATTTCTTTTGTTATGTTCATTTCATTCATTTTTTTACCTTTAGTTGTATTGCTATAAACTCTCTAAATTACCCACTAAAATTTTCCCATCTCATTCAACACATAAATAAAACCTCTCAACTTTATTTTTTCTCAATAGGAAAAAATTTTGTTCCTATTTTTTCAACCTGAAGATGGATTTTGATAGAATACTAAACATTCTTCATCCATCTCTTGCTAAAATTTTAAAAGGTATTCAATAATGTTATGAAAATGAGTTTTTCTAAGTCAACTTTCAACAGAAATCCTGATGTTCCAAGTCTAAACATGCCTATTATTTAAAGATTTTGTGTGGGTTTCAACAAGCTCCGAGTAATTGAATTGCACTTTTAGAAATAACAGGCTATTCTTAGTTTCGTTCTTTCAACCTTTTTCTGAGAAGGATTTTACGAATTTTGTTGATTCGCTTCTTATTTAAATAATTTAATCTGCTCCCAAACCCTAAAATTAACTCCTCCTTTAATTTGCCAAAATAGAGTTTTTCCATGAATAAATTTTATCTTTCTCCACACGTTTGCACCACATCTCACGTTTCTTATTTTGACCTTCCCATCTCATTATAACTAGTACAATCGCGAAAACGCCTTCAATTCAAATATCATCTAGACTAGTTTCACCTTGAAAAACGGCCAGAATCCTTATCCTAAGCACTTGAGTTATAATCCCTGAATTACCGAGGCCTTCCTCTCAAAAACACGACTTTTAGAGCCAGTTTCTTTAAACTCTATTACATCTCACCATCAAAACTGAGTCTAGAGTAAATAGATGAAAGTGAATGTCTTTAAGGTGGCTAAACGCTTTATTTTATCTAAAGGATTCTCCTTTATTACTCTTAACCTAATGAGAAGCCTTAATAGTTATTAAGGGTCTCCTATTGGGAAGTCATTTTATTATTATTTCTCTTTTCTGCATAAAAAGCATGATTTGCTTTCTAAAACAATGCTTTCAGAAGCAGTTTTCCTCAAAGAAAATAAATATTCCTTTATCCGAAAAGATTCTTTAAAAGACTTGGAGAAGAGACTAGAAGGTCAAATGAGGAAAGCTTTGAGTGGATTTATGCTAAATCAAAAGGAGTTTTTAAGAGTTTTTGTGAAGCGTGTGAGAGTAGCTGAAGAAAAGATTTTTGGGAATAAGCTCTGGAGATATCAAGAATCTTAAGGTCCTATTAAACTGAAATGTAAGAAATAAATACCTTTATGCAAAGCCTCTGTTTAATCATCAAGAGAAAAAATTACTTCAATTTCCTGTATTTGCTTCTGATTTTTTGACCCTTTGAAAATGGAAGAAGAATTTATTGAGAAGGAAAATATGCATTTTAAGACCTTGACAATCTTTTTGGGCTGAAAATAGTTTTGACAAGTGTTTTGAGGAAAAAAAGAAAGTCAGGAAGTTTTCTTTACAAAAAAAATCGAAAAAAAAAATATTCATAATCCAAAATTAAAGAGACTTTACTCTCTTGAAAAAAGAATTCACGAGATTTTTTCGCTCGGTTCATGCCAAGTTTCGAGCAAAAATAATTTTGTTCATTTTTATTTTTTATGGAGTATTTTTTAGACCATTTTCTGTAAAAAAATTTCAAGTGACAGAAAGCTAAAATTTGGATTTAAAGACTGGTCTCTGAGAGTTCTGGGATCACAAAAAATCTTTAGTATTTCAGGTATTTTCCCCCCAAAAAAACTTCTTTCAAGACGACTCTTTTTGAGTTTTTTTACCTTCAGAAATAAAAATCGAAATGATTTTTCACTTTTAAAATAAAGAGCGCAGAGCCTTCTGAATCTCTTGAAATCCCAGAATTTTTTTTTTGGTTTTGAATAAAAAGGACGAGAACCACTTGAGAATCAATCCTGAAATATTTTTAGTTGAACATTGAAAAAGTATTCTGCTGATTTTTCTTGAAAAAATTCATAATAAAAAAATATTCTCTTGCAAAAAACAAAAACTCATAAGTCCTTGGCTCCAAAGAGAAGTGTGACTGTAAGTCATTAGTGTTTTATCTCTATTTCTTCTTGATTAATTTGATTATACAGTAGATACAATATGTGTATATCCAGTCATAAAAGTTCTCAAAAACAACAACAACAACAACAATGAAAATAAATAGTGATGAAATCAACTCAAGAACTTACGATAGATCCACACATCAACAGCAGCAAATATGAGTTTTTGTCATTTCAAAAGTACAACAAAAATAATAAAAACGCTTTTTTCCTTAGAAATAGTACAGTAAGAATTTCACTCACTGATTTAAATTTGAATTACAAGACTCCATCTTATTGCTCTCTCACAGTTTAAAACATTTGAATTTTTCTGCTATAGCCTTGTTTCCATCAAGGCTCTCCCTCCCTCTTTTACGCAAATCGTAAAATATCTCATTGCCCTTAAACTGCCCCAAATTACCCAAATTACTCAAATTACTTGGCTTCTTTATCTCCAATGTCTCTGTTGGTATATAAGGAACTTTCAGTCTCTTATACTCTTCCTTTTTCTGACAATCCCCAAGAATATCTTCTTCATCTCTTGGCACACTTATTCTGCTCTTGCGTTTTCCTATATTAGATTTGTCCTTATACACATTATTAAGCCCGTCAAAATTTGAATTGTGCTTGACTGGATCGTAATAGGATAGCCCAGGATGTTCAGGGCTCATGTGATTATCGCCATTGTCACTTGCACTACTGCTACTTGAGGAATTCTTTTCAAAGACCGGATCAGCTTCTAGTCTGTACTGGAAAATGTCTAGCATTTCATCCAAGGTGTAATCCTTGCTATGTTTATCTTGTTTCTTCTTTTTCTTCATCTTTTCCATTTCATGTTGTATTGCAAGAGCTAATTCAATTGTCTTTGGATCTAACTCGATCAAATTCTTGATTTTATAGTATTCAAGCGTGTTTTTCAAGTTGAGCCAGTCGACCATTGTGGGGTTCTTTGTATTGAAGATTTTGCACATGATCTTTTGGGTGATTTTTTCTTGCTTGTAACCACGCAAAAGATATCGGCTGCGAAGAGTGTAAATGGTTTTACAAAGCTGTTTAAATTTGGAAGAATTTGAAATACAAGCCAAGAGAGAAGGGAAACTGTTGTCTTCGAGCAGATCTTCCATATAACCAGTATTAAAAAAAAATGAAAATTTTTATTAGTTTGCTTGTTCGGAGTCTTTGTGTAACAAATTTGAAATAAAAAACCAAATTGAATAATTTTCTGGCACTCAAGTTTTTTCTCCTTTTGATTTTGATCGATACCCAAAATTCATCTCATTTTCTAAAGAGAAAAAATGGCAAGGGAGACTCGATAAATCAGCAAAATGAACTTCATCTTGAGATCAAAATTTTCTTTTGAAAAATTGGTTCGAAAAACTTGATGTCAGAATCTATCAGTCGCCTCGAATTCTTCTTATTTCTATTTTTGTCATCAATAAATGAGGGATGGAAAACTGACTTGTTCTTTTTCTAAAGGTAAGTTTTTACATTAGATTAGGAAAAACACCAAATTATAGAATTGTGGGAAGTTTTCCCACCTCTTTTGTCTCTAAAACTTCTCAATGGATCCAAGGAGATTGTAAATGTCAAGTTTTTAGTTTCTAATCTAATTACATAATCTTTGATTTCGGCGCAATCCTTTGTTAAAATGGACATTTAAGCGGAAATCGAAAATTTTTTAAACATACATCAACTTCAATCTCAATATCATCATATTCATTCATAACTGAGTTTTTCTCAAAAGGAGAAATTTGAATTTATTACCCAATCCATTTGGTCAGACTCTATTTTATATCAATTCCTTTTCGAAGAGAATCTTAAACTAAAAATCCTTGAATTAATTATTTTTTAATCATTAATTTACAGAAATCAAAAACAAAAGACCTCGGAACCTTATTCTATAGATCTTGGAGTTAATCTGGGCCTTCAATTTACCACGCTCTTGGGAATTTATTTCAAGATATCGGGGCAGAAAAAAACCTTAATCTATCTTTGATTCCGACGAGCCCCCAAATTTATGTCATGAATACTGAAATTTTCAATGACATCACGTACAAATTATAAGAACCTTACAATCTAAACAATCTAGTAATGGAAGGAATCCTTGTTTTTTTCTTTCAATCAATGATATTTCTCCTCTGAATCTCATTTCGTATGAACAAATTTCTAAAAGTCACACATCATATAAAGTAATTTTCATTTTTCCCACCGAAAAATCAACGCCATCTCAACAATAGGGACTTTTTCTATCAAACTGCTTGAAACCCTTTTATTTTGTTCTTCTACCGTTTACAAGCACTCTCGAGCGCGAAGCCCTGATGACTAGGTCTCTGATAAT
>Ga0182738_1005007_pt1 | contig 14331 bp, 19 predicted proteins | sample eDN5th30CBELigMG_FD_128876 | JGI IMG/M metagenome (GOLD analysis project Ga0182738, IMG submission 128876) | Enriched Miracle-Growth compost microbial communities from Emeryville, California, USA - eDNA 5th pass 30_C BE-Lig MG (version 2)... ... | reverse complement strand
TCGAACTCTTCGCTGTCGAGGGCGAAAACGGTTTCTACATCCGTAAGCTCGCTGGCAGCATTGGCGTCGATCCGATGACGATCCTGCATCATGTCCGGTCGAAGGAAGAGCTTCTGCGGGCCATCGCCGACCATGCGGTCGAGAGCATTCAAATGCCCGCCGCGACATCGAGCTGGCAAGACGATCTAAAAGCCGTCGCCGAAGCCTACCGCTCCCTTGCGCATCGCCATCCGCGCGTCTTTCACCTCCACTTTCGCTATCACGCCACCGGGCCGGCCGATCATGTCTCGAGTGAGATCGTTTATTGTGCGATGCGGCGTGCCGGACTTTCCGACAATGATGCCGCCGGGCTGGCCTTGGCGTTCTACGCATTCATCCTTGGCTTTGCGCTCGCCGAGGCGGAGGGCCTCATCAGGCCGATCGGGCCCAATGACGAGGCGGAGTTGAACGCTCTCGACGCCGAAACCTACAAATCGACCCGTGCGCTCGTTCCCGCGTTGAAGACCCTCGATCCCAATGCGGCATTCGACGCTTCAATGGACGCTTTCATTTCCGGCGTCGCAGAGCTGGCGAAGCGCCAGCCAGGATCCGCGGCCGGCACACGCTCTCACATTTAAAAAAAGGGCGGGACGGCGCTGGGAATACCCATGACGAACATCGCGCCCGCTGCGAACTCTCAAGTGAACGCCCAAGCAGCTCTCGCACGACTGTAAAGCTGTTGCCGACGAACGGATGAGCGCGCCATTGAAGTCGCTCTCTTATTCGCTCTCCAGGAATTAGAGTGGCTACCAATTCGACAATGGATAAAAAATAGGCGAATAAACCCCGCATTGAACAATATTCTAGCAATCCGGCAACTGGCGTTCGATCGGAATTGCGATAAGATTCGGCACGTGCGCCGAGCCAGCGCCATAGGGGCGGGGCAGCGTGCACGGCTGGCCCGGGGGTCCGCGTTCGCGAAGCCACGGCGTAGTGCGACGTCAACGAAGCGCCGGCCGGGAAGTCGTTCGCCGTCCGCCGCCTAACGATGCGCAAATGGCTTCGAGCCTGCGATGATCCCCAACGGAGATAGGGGACTGTTGCAATGGTCGAAAAAGCATCGGGCGTCACCTATGAGAAAGTGGGTGACGAATATTTTCAAGCGCGCGGACTTAAACGCTATGCCGGGGTCTGGTCGTTATGGGCCCTCGGCGTCGGTGCCGTTATCTCCGGTCACTATTCCGGCTGGAATCTAGGACTAGCCTCTGGCGGCTGGGGCGGCATGCTCGTGGCCGCGATAATCATCATGGTCATGTATCTCGGCCTCGTCTTCTGCATCGCCGAGATGGCGCCCGCTTTGCCTCACACCGGCGCGGCTTACTCATTCGCGCGTTCGGCAATGGGACCGTGGGGAGGCTTCATCACCGGCCTTTGCGAAAACGTCGAGTACGTGCTGACGCCGGCCGTGATCGTATTTTTTATAAGCGCCTACATGAGCGCGATTTTCGGCACGCCGGCCGACTTCCAGCCGATGTGGTGGATTTTGATGTACGCCTTGTTTCTGGCGCTCAACATCGTCGGGGTCGAACTCTCGTTCAAGGTCACTCTTGTGGTGACGCTCGCCGCGCTCGCAGTTCTGATTGCCTTCTGGTTCAGCGCATTGCCGCATCTCGATTTCAATCGGTGGGCGTTGAATATCGCACCGGACGGCTCCGAATTGCCGAATGGCAATGGGCCCTATTTCCCATTCGGCTTTAAGGGGGTTCTGGCAACTCTCCCGTTCGCGGTCTGGCTATTTCTCGCCATTGAACAGCTTCCGCTCGCGGCGGAGGAGTCGGTCGATCCAAAGCGCGATATGCCCAGAGGCATCATCCTCGGCATCATCACGTTGATCATATCGGCGGGTATGATCGTCTGGTTGAACCCATCGGTTGTCGGTGTCGGTTCTTTCGCACTCGGCAAATCCGGTGAGCCGCTGCTCGACGGCTTCCGGGCAATCTACGGCGGCAGTGCAGCCAATGTGATGGCCTTTGTTGCGGTGATCGGTTTGATCGCCAGCTTCCACACCATCATTTACGCCAAGGGCAGGCAGATCTATTCGCTGTCCAGAGCCGGTTATTTTCCGACGCAGCTTTCGATCACGCACGGCCAATACAAAACACCGCACGTCGCGATGATTACGGGCGCCGTCGTCGCTCTCATCGTCATGTTCGTCGTGTGGTTCAGCGTGCCGACCGACCAGAGTTCTGCGATCATCGGCGGGACGCTTTTGAACATGGCCGTGTTCGGCGCCATGTTCTCATACATCTTGCAGGCGGTTTCGTTTATCTTGCTGCGTCGAAACATGCCTCACATCGAACGGCCCTATAGAAGTCCATTTGGTATTCCGGGCGCGATGTTGACGATCTTCATCGGTCTGCTGACTGTGTACTTTCAGCTTTCCGATCCGGTTTATCGGGCAGGCGTCTATGCCGTCGCTATATGGTTCGTGCTCGGCATCATCTATTTTGCTCTCTTCGCCCGGCATCGGATGATCCTCTCTCCGGAAGAGGAATTCGCGATGCACAAGGGAGCGGCGGAATACAAGACCCATTGATCTTTTGCAGATAAACGAAGAGCGCCTCTTTCGAGGCGCTCTTTTTTTATTCGATTTGATGATCGTGTAACCGGGCGCTACTGCCTCGCCTTGGCCATGAGGTCTTCGGTCGGCTCAAGCCGGTAGAGCGATGCTTCGGTCCCGTCGCTCAAAAGATAGATGTAGCCGTCCGGCGAAACTGCCACGTCGCGAATGCGGCCGATCGTATCGTGTAGATAGCGCCGCTCCCGGGTGACCACGCCATTTGTCACCTCCAGCCGCACCAGACACTGTCCGACAAGCGTGCCGACCAGGAAGTTGCCGCGCCAGTCATCGGGCATAACCGAGCCGGTGTATGCAACGAGGCTCGCGGTAGCGACCGACGGCACCCAATGGTGGACCGAATCGATCATTCCCGGCGCCGACGTCTGGAACGAAATACTCGTGCCGTCGTAATTGGTGCCGTATGTAACGAGCGGCCAGCCGTAGTTGCCGCCCGAACTGATGACGTTCAACTCGTCGCCGCCCTTCGGGCCTTGTTCGACCGACCAAAGCTGTCCGTCATCAGGATTGACGATCAAGCCCTGCGGATTGCGGTGTCCGTAGCTGTAGATTTCAGGCAGGACGTCGTTGCGGCCGACAAAGGGATTGTCGCTCGGAATTCTGCCGTCGTCGTGGATGCGAATAATCTTGCCGCCATCGTCGAGCAGGTTCTGGGCTCGCTCCATCTGGAAGCGGTCCCCAATGGTCAAATAGAGCATCCCGTCGGGGCCGAACGCCAGGCGCCCGCCGATCTGGTCGGTGGCGTTTACGGCGGGTCGGCTTTCGAAGATGACCTGCTTGTCGATCAGTTCCATGCCGTCGAGACGGCCACGTGCGATACGGATGGTCGAACCGTCCGGGCCGCCGTGCATGTACGATAGGTACAGGCGGTGCGTCGTCGCAAAGTCACGGTCGACGAGCACGTCCAGAAGGCCGGAGTGGCCGCCGGTGCTGACTTCCGGCACGCCTTTGATCGACTCGGCCAGTACGGAGCCGCCCTCGATGACGCGGATCTGCCCGGCGCGCTCGGTAACCAGCACGCGGCCATCGGGCAGGAACGCGACCGCCCACGGCAGCCTGAGCTTGCCGTCGACGACCTTGCGCAATTCGAACGGAAACTCGCTGTCGGGTACATACTCCGGCGGCGCGGCGGCCGTGGCGGCCTGGGGCTCGCCAACTGAAACTTCGGCACCAGCATCGGTAGGAGCAATTAGGGAAAGTCCCGAAAAGAGAGCCGTCGCAAATCCATTTCTTATTCTTGAGCGGGCTTTAATGCCCAATGCGACATGGTTCAAATTGTGCCTCCCGAGGGATGGATGACCGAATGACGACGGTCCGTGACACTATTCTAAAACATGGCGCCAGCAAGCCCGCCAAATGAACATTTTGACGGCATTCGATCTCGTCCGTTTGGGATAAGCCGCAGGACGTTTGGTCTAGGCGAAATCAGGTGGGGAAGGGTGCGGAAATGCCGCCGGTCGCGGCACCGTCCTAGGCAGGGATAAGGTCTCCTCCGCCGAATCAGAAAAGGCTCAATTGGATTTCGCCGGTGCGAATTGGACGGTCGCTATTCGCGGCTTTCGCAGAAGTCGAATTAAACGCATACGGAAAGAGTGTGGAAATTGCTCCGCTCTGGAACATGGCATCGACGCGCGCAGCCTCGGCCATCATCTCAGCGATGTCTTCCGGGCTATCGGTTTCGAGGGTGGCTTCGACGTGAGGGCGTGTCATCAATGTGAGCGACATAACGCAAAACTTTCCAGATCCGCTGTCGGCTGAATGTCAGCCATGACGAGGACCGTACGCCAGGACCGGCATCAATCGCGTTAATGGAAAGCTGCGCATTCGCGGTGTGCTTAACGCCTTATGAAGAGGTTCGATCGAATGCCGCGCAAGCCCCGGCATTCCGATCCGGCGAAGGTGCGATCGGCCTCAACGGGATGACTTCGAGGGCACGTCCGAAAGGCTTCGGCTGAGATGCGCAGCCAGCTTGTCGCGGACCTCGTCGGGACCGGTCTGCACCGCCGAAAGCAGATCGCCGAGAGACCGCCGCAAGCCGTGAAGTTGATCGATCAGATGCAGGATGACGTCGACGCCTTCGTCATTGACGCCGATATCGCCCTTCAGATCACTGATAAGCTGCGCCCGCGCGACATCCATGTCGGAGAACTGCTTGTCATCGGTGTCTCCGGAGGGAACGAGCCAGCCGGCGGCCACCCATTCCTTGACAACGTTGTCCTCGAGTCGGGCATGAAGAAGGAATTCACGATAGTGCATCTCAAGCCTCCGTGCTTTGATGCGCCGATCCCGCGTCGCGCTGCCATTCCGTTACCAGCCGCTCGAGTTCGGGATCGGGGGTCGTGGGCAGCGCAATGGTCAGCTTCACGTACTCGTCGCCGGAAGCACCGTCTATCCGCCGTATTCCTTTTCCCTTGAGACGCAAAACGCGGCCGCTGTTCGACCATTTCGGAATGGTCATTGTCACCGATCCGTCAATGGTCGGAACGTTGATTTTGCCGCCGAGGACAGCTTGGGCGAGCGGCAGCTGCAAGTCGACATGGATGTCGTCGCCCTTGCGCGTGAACACGGGATGGGGACGAATACCGACTTCGATTAAAGCGTCGCCCGCCGCCCCGCCGTTAAAACCCGGACCGCCCTTGCCGCGAAGACGCAGAATCTGGCCATCCCGCGTTCCCGCTGGAATAGAAACGTCGAGCACCGATCCATCAGGCAGCGTCACCTGCTTCGTCGCGCCGTTGACGGCATCGAGGAAATCCAGTTCGAGCCTGTAGTTCAGATCTTGCCCGCGCATGCGGACGTTGCTGGTGCGTCCTGTCCGTCTGAAGATGGTGGAAAAGATGTCGTCGTCGCCGGAGAAATCCGAAAAACCTTCCGACGTCGTGTAAGCGTCGGCATCACTGCCGGCGTAGTTGCGATAGTATTCGCGTTTCGGTTTTTCGGTTCCGGAAGCGTCGATCTCGCCGCGATCATAACGCGCTCGACGCTCGGCATCGCCCAGAATGTCATAAGCCGCTGAAACTTTCTTGAAGTCCTCTTCGGCCGCCTTGTTTCCGGGGTTGAGGTCGGGATGCAGTTTCTTTGCTAGTTTCCGGTAAGCCTTTTGAATTTCGTCCTGTGAGGCCTCGCGGTTGACGTCCAGAACCTTATACGGATCATCGCTCAACGGACATGCTCCAATTTACACGCGCTGCTTACGCGGCGGTCATTTCAAAATAGCCTGAGTGGATCGCCTTGAAAACCGTAGCGAAAGAGAGCACTGAAAAGATCGTTGCCAAGCCTGAAGTTCCATCGCACTGGATCGGGTCAAGGTAAACCAATAGGCTTCTGGAAGCCGGTCTGCCGATCCGTTGCGAGATCGCGGGGCAGATATTTCGTTTTCGATGTACGGGCGGCTTCGGCCGCACTTGGAAGGATAGTGCTCTGTTTACGACCCGGGTTGCGATCATAGTCTGTGCGGTGTTGTTCCAATCGTCGGCTCTGAAAGCGGAGCCCGATATTCATGCTGCAAAATTCTGGCAGTCGCATTGCAAGAAGTCCGACATGGTCTGCATCGGTTATCTTCAGGCTCTGCTCGATATCAACAATGCCAGTAGAGAAAACGGCGAGCACGTGAGGTGGTGCGCTCCGCTTGTCGTGCGTCTCGATGACATACGGCTTACGATCCTTCGCGAAATGAAAGCCAAGCCGGAGAGACTGAGCACTCCCTTCATCAACTTCGCCATGAAGGCTCTCGAAACCGCATATCCCTGTCTTGATGATCTGGCCAAGTGATCGCACCGCTAGCTTCGCGTGCCCTCTACTTCTTCTCGAGCAAAATTCGCGCGCGCGTCGCGATCGATGACTGAACGACCTCGGCCAGCTTCTGCATGAACCAGGGAAGTACGACGTCGATACGGACCGTATCGTCGGTGACGTTCGCGGTCCCGGCTGCGGCCTGTCCCAAAGCAGAAATTTTGAAGGTCAGCTGATCTCCATCCCAGATTTCCTCTTCGATCTTAAGAGGCGCGCCGGATGACAGACGCGCGAATCCGGCTTTGAGACGGCGGATCGCTTCGTCCTTGCCCAATGTGTGTGGGATATTGACGGTGATCGGTCGAGACATTGGATTTCCTGCATCGAACGGCATTACAGCGCCCAGAGTAGCTTAATCGCAGCGGCGCTGTTCGCCACAGGATAACGCGGTTCCGCGCAACTTGGTGCCTCCGGAACCATCGGCATCGTCAGGAAGTTCAATGCACATGATCGAGCCAAACCTCGAAAGCGCGCGCCGCCAATGCGAGCAGCACGTCGCCAAGCTACGCCGCCGGATTGATGAATTGAAGGAGAGCGGAACAGGGCGACCGCTCGTGAGCGTGGACTTCGTGGCCGATGTCGAAAAGACATTGGACGAATGGGAAACATATCAGGAGGCCCTGAAGCGAGATCGGACACAGGCTCGTTAACCTGCAAATTTTCGGAAAAATGCCAGATAAACGATGAGATTTACTTTGATGAGCCTTCGTCGCCTGCTTTGCCAAAAATTCAGTTACGACCGTTGGCCTTCACCGTTTCAGCCTCTCAAAAGCTAGGTCCGACCGGCGCTTTTAATGTTTTGTCGCGTGATCACGATATTGTCTTTGTACATCGCGTTGGTGACGGGCGTCTCGGCGCTCATCATCGAACTCGGCACGGCGATCGCGCATGGCACCGCCAGCAAACTCGTCTTCGCGGAAAAGGAAATCGCCCCGGCGTCGCGCGTCGCGCAGGGACTTGAAGTGCAGGCGCGCGTCGCGTCGTGGCAACCAATGCCCCGTGTGATTGAAGTTCGCGCACTCGAACGCCCGGAGATTCCCGCCAGCGTGTTGGCATATTCGATGGACGTTGCCGAACACGGCATAGAGCAGACTACACCTCTCGCCGTTGAGGCGAAGATCGAAACGCCAAAGATTGTTGTGACCCCAAAACCAACGGCTGCCCGCACCGCCCGGGTCGCCGGTTGGCGCAAACGGGTGAGAGTTCAGCCGCGTCACGAAGCCGAGGAATGCACCGCTCGGATCATCGAACGAAATCTCAAAGCTGAGATATGATCCGACGTTCGTGATGATCTGTGCAACTTCATGGCGGTGCGCGGAAACTGCTCGCGAACGTTGATGCTATCGAGGCACAGCGGCCTTCAAAATGGCCCGAGGTCGCGGCAGTCGGCTTGCCGGGAAGCACCCAAATCAGATTGTTTTGATGGGCCGACTGCAGCAGTCGTTCCGCGTAGTTGTTGTTCCCGGATTTACGGGATGACTTCTCCCCCGAAGTCAGCATCGGTGTTGGCAGAACACACGCCGTCCCCAATAGCGGTTCTGTCGGAGCGATAAGCTCGAAAGAGAGCGGCCAAAAGTGCCGCTCTCTTTTCATTTGAACACATATCAAAATCGACAGAAGTACCGTCGTTCACCGTGCTCGCGCGATGAAGCCTCGCAACGCGCATTCGCCGGCGGGAACCGGCGCAGCGCCCGAACCGTTCCCTTGAATGGCCAACTTAGGAGAAACGCAATGGCTATTCACACCGATCCGCGAACGGGGGAGAGACGAGAAGTCGACGATCTGGTGCAACCCACGACGTACGGATCGTCATGGGGCCTGATAGGGGCTCTGATCGTGGCAGTCGCGCTGGCGGCATTTTTCTTCCTAGAACGATCGCCGTCGACCGTGGAAACCCCAAGCCCGGGCGTGACCCAATCGGCGCCAACAACGGCCCCGGTCGATCCGGCGCCGCCGGCACCTTCGGCCACAACACCTTCACCGGAGACTCCGGCGACCCCATCCAATGAGCCGCCGGCACAACCACCGAAGACGCCGTAAAGCGGGCACGCAACGCAAAAGCCAACCCGGCATTCGTCTTGCCGGGAAGAAGAGTAATAACGATCGGGACGCGGACCGAGGTAGGCGCTGCCTACCCCGGTTCGCCGACGGGCGGTTTGCAGACAATTTCAGCTTGCGTGCAAGTGGCATCGCGCACGTCGTTCAATTGTTTGCAGGACTTGGTCGCCCCGTCCTTGGCATCCTTTGCGCACTTGGCGGCGCGCTCGGTCGCCTCTTTGCAGAGCTGGCGAATATCATCGCAACCTTCGTCCGCATGAACCGGCACCGACAGAACACCGGCGGTGAGCAATAAGCCCGCAAGCGCCGGCAACGCCGTCCTGCTCCGGCTGCCGCCGCGCCAAAAATCCCTCGTCATCTGTTTCCCCCGTCATGCTGTACAGCCCGTGATCTAGCCTCCGAAATGAGAGCGGGCAATTCGGAGCAGGTGTGGCCCGAAAGCCGGTCCGCAAAAACAATCGGTGCATAACCGGTGCGACCTCTTCACTTGTCCCAATTGAAGCCTGAGAGTGCTTCGGATTGCTACGGGAGGCCGCACCGTGCATCCGGGGATTGGGATGATGTACGTAGAGGGGGAGGTCAAGGCTGGCCGCCTGACAGGGCGGACGGTTCTTGTGATCGAGACGTCTCGGCAAATAGATCCGGCAGAGCCGGGATACTCCTCTCGGGAGTTAAAGCGTCTTGTCGCTGCCGCGCGTCACGAGTGGGAACAGCGCTTCGAGCCCACCGATATCGTTCGGCTCGAATACCAGCCGGCGCAACCCGCCAGCTTCAACCGGACTGAAGTGCGCGTTTAGAACAGCGGGACCGGATGACGCCGTTCGCCGCCGCCCGGTCAGAACTCCGGAGTGACCGCAAGGGACGACGTGGTGGCAAGGGTCGCCTGAGCGTCATGCGACGCGGCCGCTTGTCGGGTCGTAAAGACCAAGCTTATCAAGGCGATGCCAACCAGAAACCAGAGAACGAAGGAGGAGGGGTCGCGGATTGGCATCGGATGGTGATGCCGCGATCGCTGGTGACGGAACATGTCGAACGTCTCCAAAGTGCAGGGAAACGACCGGAAAACTAGCTGTCTCGACAAAAGTTGCACCGCGCGGCGGTTCACGCCGAATTTGTTGCAGACGTGCTCCAGACCGACGGGTGTTACGCACCGGGGTGCCTCGCCCGATCCCGACCGATTTCAGTCCGCCCCTGATAGCTCTCGGCAATCAGCATCAGGGACACGCCGATGACGGCAATGCTCTGAAGGCCCAGTACGATTACCAAGAGCGCCGTATTCCAATCCATGACCCTGTATCCTCCGCTGATGCCGGGACAACGAATGCTCGGGCTGCACAGTTCCTATCTCCTGCGCCGATCTCCGGTTCGATCTGTGGATAGCTGGATATGTGTGACTATGGCGCCGCAGTCGGCGGCGGAGCTTCACTTTGATGTCTTTTTGCCCGTCTTACGGTTGGTGAACCGGGCGTTGCCGAGCCCCGTCCCGATCGTCAGGATGCCCCAGTGCTTGCGGTCTTTCATGTAGGGCAACTCGCTCAGTCCCTGCACGACCGCATCATTATGCATGACGACCATCGTTTCACCGTCGCCGATCTGCCGGATCTGCTCGCGAATGATCTGCGGGAGGTTGAAGCGGCTGCTCTCCCAGTTGCCCGGCAGGTTTTGGCTGCCACGATCAATTCCGCCATCAGCCTTGATGATGCCCGGGCAGCCAATCCCGATGACCGGCGCCAGCTCCATCTTGTCCTTGCGAGCCCACGCGTTCAGATCGTCCAGCATTTCAATCAGCCGCTCGGTCGCATCCTCGCGGCCGGGATCCTCGTCGCCGTGGCGCCAGAGTTCCGCCTTGACCACGCGCGTCTTGGCAAGTTCCGATGATTTCTTGAGATTAAGCTCGACGACTCCGGCGCGAAAATTGGTGCCGCCGATGTCGACCGCCAGAATGCCGTCGTGGCCCTTCAACATCCAGGCCGGCAGCAGGTGCGCAGCGCCGAGGAGTCCGGCCTCGTCCGGATCATTACGGATGAGCTCCAGGTCGATGTCGATCTCCTCGGCGCGAAGCAAAAGCTCGGTACGCGCCACCGCCAGCTCGCCGATGCGGCTGGCACGGAATCCGCCGCCCACCGAAATGCCTTCCGTGTCGCGCCAATCCTTCAAGCGCAGGAAGCGGCGGATGACCAACGCCAGTTGCTGCGCAAAATCTTCGATCGCGCTTTGCACGAGACTTGCCGCTTCCGCATCTCCCGACGCAAGCAGCTCGGCGAGTTCCTTCTTGCCGAGTTCATCGCCCGATTTGCCATCGAACGGATCTTCGCCGATATCCTTGAGAGGCTTGCGCCACTTCTCGAGAAGTTCCCAGAATGCAGCCTTGCTGGCCTTGTCGCCGATAAATCCGTCGTTGTCCTCGATCTCGACGTTGTAGCTATCGATGGTGACGCTCGGTAGAACGTCGGCCCCGTGCTCGGGGAGATCGGATTGTGGTGTCTGCTGTTGCTTCGACATGAAGGTTCCGCGCTTGGTTGCGTTCGTCACCGAACACAACGCGCGAGACCAATTCTCAGCCGCGACCGGCTGAAATTTATTCGCGTGTCCTGATCGAGTGAGGCAGCACGAGATGCGCGCCAGCCAATCGATCGCGCCAAAAGCGGAACCGACTACGGAACACCGCCGTTATAGATCGACGTATTTATTGATTGCTGCGCGCCGAACGGCTCAGCCTATCAGGCTGCGACGGAAGCCATATGATAAAGGGCGACGCAAATGCTGGCATCGAGCGCGGCGAGAATTAAAATCGTAATCCGACCTGCATCCATGATGAATCTCCGGCCTTTTATCTGTGCCTGCTCGCGAGCGTAGCACAAAATCGGAGAAACGCACGATCCGTTATTCTACGGTTACCTCGGGCGGAGAGACAGGCCAGCCTGCTTCGACATATTTCCGGAACCAGGCGCTGAAGCACTGGGGTGCACGCGCGATCTGGCGCTCGATGGTGTCGGGAACCGACCAACTGTAGCCGTCGCATTCTTCCGGGTTCGGGGCGACGGCTCCGTCGTAGATGCCGCGAAAGATGTGCACGAGTTCATGTTCGATGAGGCCGCCGCCGAGTTCCGCCCGATAGGTAAACGTGCCGATAGGGGCCAGGGCGCATGTGATGCCCATTTCTTCGTTAAGCCGCCGAAGCGCCGCATCGGCGGCGCTCTCGCCGGGCCGCGGATGTCCGCAGCAAGAATTCGTCCAAAGGCCGCCGGAATGATATTTTTCAATCTGGCGCCGCTGCAAAAGCAGCCGCCCCTTACCGTCCCAAATCATGACCGAGAACGCACGGTGAAGGTCGCCACGCCGATGCGTCTCGAGCTTTTCCCCGATGCCGACTTCGCGATCCTCATGATCGACAAGCACGATCTCTTCTTGAAGCATGGACAGATTGTTCCCCCGGGCGGACGTCAGCTCTGAGCTTAGCACAAGGATGGGCATCAATAGGGCCGGTAAAGTTCATGGAATGGCCGGCCGCGTTGTCGCGCATGTTCCGGGCCGTAGACGCAGAGCACGCAAGGAAAAAAGCGCGACGGGAATTAGCGTTGGTAGAAGGCCATCATCCTCGTGAAATTATGATGGATCTGGTCAGCGGGGCGGTCGAAGACATCGAGTGGAATGCGCAGCCCGGTGCCGCCGAAAGCCGTCCACGGCAGCCGCATCAGAAATCGGTGAAAAGGGCGCTTGCGCCAGTCGGCGATCAGCGCCTTGTCCAGAGGCTCTTGAAGCGCGATGCGAAGTTCGTGGTTCACCGAGCCGCGAAATTCGACGGGGACGAGTTCGATCCTCTTGATGGCGCGCCACGAGATGATGCCGAGCCCGTCCGCAAAGATGCCGTATTGACCGGCGCCAATGCGTGGACGGCCCGTCTCCAGCAGTGGAAAATTGTGATAGGCAAATCCGCCCGCGAGGAGGGCGAGAGCAATAAGAAAGATATTGTCGAGGGCGTAACCGGTGACGCCGAAAAAGACGCTGATGAACGCCACCACATACACGGGAAATTGAATTTCCTCGCGCTCATAAGCCACTGTGTAGCCCTGCGGCGGATATTCCTGGTTCAAGGCCCGGGTGCTCTCCATCTCGATCCGTCATAGCTCATCAATCAAGGAGTGTGCCACGGGATCGAACGAACACACTGTCCTGATGTTCTTCGGCAAATCGGGGAGTACGCCTTGCCGCGCGCCGTCCATTTGTGCTTAAGGCATAAGCGACGTTGCGCCATATGCCGATTATTCTGGCATTCTTGCAGGATCGAATGAGGGCCTTCGCTTGGGCTGTAAGTTGCCTCGGACATATGCCAACGTTAGACTGAATCGTATTCGACTCCCTCGCTAGGTGGGCAGCCAAGAGACCTCATGCGCCGATTTGTAAATCTGCTGGTCGGTCTTGTGTTCGCGGTGCGCTGCCTCGTGCCCGTGGGCTTCATGCTAGCTGCAACTCCGGGACATGCCGGAGAGCTTCAAATCGTCATTTGTACGGGCCACGGTCCTCAAACGCTGACGCTCGACAGCAAGGGCGAGCCGCGTTCGCAAAAAATTCCGGATGCAAGCAAGGGCACGTGCCCTTATGCGCCGGTAGGTGCCGTCGCCGTTGATCATGCGGTGCCGCATCTTCTCGTTCGGACCGTCAGCTACGCGTCCCTGACGTATCGTATTACGCGCGAGCGTTTTCGCGCGACGCCAACGCCGGATGGGCACTCCGCGCGTGGGCCTCCGGCCACTCTGATCTGAAAGTTCCGCGTTTTCACCGCGTTTGCTGAGAGGCGCTTGCCCCGGCGGCGCAGTTTCGCAGCTTCAGTTCAGTTGGATCATGGAAATGCTTTCTTCATCAGCCCGCCATCCGGCGGCCGCGCGGGAAGACCAGCCCACTCGCAGGGGCAGATGCTGTATTACTCTCGCCTCGTCGACCGTCGCGTTGCTTGTCTCCACGCAAATCTCTTTCGCCCAGGACGCCGGAGGTTCGAACGCAATTAGTTTGCCGGACGTAACGGTTCAGCAGACGACGGCCAAGCCGAAACCCAAGATCGCGCAAAAAGCGAAGACCAAAGCGAAGCGCAAGGTCGTCGCCAAGTCATCGGCATCCCCGGCGGCTAATCCGAGTCCGACGGCTTCAACCGAAGTCATCGGCGGAACGTCACAAAGTACCTCTGCAAATTCGTCGCCGGTGCGCGGCAATCCGGGAACGCCCTCTGCCAATGTGGCGGGCGTCTCGGCTGCGTCCGGGCCCGGTGCCCAAACGGCGACCGACGTCGACATGACGCGCTTCCAGACGACACCGGTCTTTGCGGTTACCGACATTCTACGTGAAGTGCCGGGCGTCTCGCTCAAGCAGGGAAACGGCCCACGCGACATGGGTATTTCGATCCGCGGATCGAACGCCCGCAACGGTTTCGCCATCCGCAATATCGTCATTCTCGACGACGGATTTCCTGTAACGCAGCCGGACGGCGTGTCGCGTAGCGACCTGATCGATCCTCATGCTTACGGCAATGTCGATGTCTGGCGCGGCCCGTCGTCGGCTTTGTTCGGCAACTATGCGACAGGCGGCGCCATCAACTTCCGCACGTGGCCCGGCGGTGTCATCGACGGCGTGCAGTACGGCGTCGATGTCGGCAGCTTTAACTACCTCAACAACTACGTCATCGGCGGTGCAAAAGGAGACAACTGGGAAGGCTCGGTATTCACCAGTGACGTTAGAGGCGACGGCTACTTCGAATACGGCAGCTTCAACACGCAGACGATCAACGCGCTGTTGACCTACAAGCCGACGGCCGCCGATACGATCACGCTCAAGGCAATCAATAACGATCTCTATACCGAGTTGCCGTTCCG
>Ga0182738_1005006_pt1 | contig 14333 bp, 15 predicted proteins | sample eDN5th30CBELigMG_FD_128876 | JGI IMG/M metagenome (GOLD analysis project Ga0182738, IMG submission 128876) | Enriched Miracle-Growth compost microbial communities from Emeryville, California, USA - eDNA 5th pass 30_C BE-Lig MG (version 2)... ... | reverse complement strand
CGGAAAGGTCAATTTGGGCTGCGATCGGCTCTTTTGCGTTCTGAACTTCGTCAGCCTGCATCGACGAATTCCAGGAATTCGCCTGCTTCGGCTTCCTTGTCAGAACACAAATCGCTCGATCTCACCTGACAAAGCACCTTTCCGGAGAGACTCTTACTCGTCGTCAGTCAGTCCAGGGAGGGGACCAAGTAGTGGAACGCCGCCGATTTTTGCAGCCTGTTGTTGTTCATCACTTGCCAGCGGCGGTGCCGTCAGCAGTGGTTCAGCAAACGCCATGAAGTGCTCCCTGGCAGCCTGATTCTCGCAGACCTGAGAACCTCGCAACAGTTCCATTGCCCGCTGGGCATGTCGACGGGCTCCGACTGCATTCTGCTCCAGACATTTCACTCCGCAAGCGGCCAGCTTGATCAATCCTTTCACAAAATCCGCCTGCGGACCGGTGCGGCCCAGTGCCAGCCATTCTGCTTCCCAGACTTCATGAGCTTCCCAGTAATATCCATAGTTGAAGAGATAAAATCCCGGTTGCAGGCTCCCCGTGGAAACTGGTCGCGGAATACCGTAGGCATGCCCGCGAAGATCGGAAACCGGGTGCGGAGAAATTCCAGGAACGTAGGTGTATTCCGGCAGATCTTGCGGAAGCAAATGCTCGGGATCTGATGAATTTACGGGCATTCCACGAACTTTCTGAAGGCACGTTGACCTTGGGACTCAAGCTGCATTATAGCGAATATTGTCCATTCAGAATGAAGGTCATCGGAATGCCATGCGTGCATTCAGATCGGTTTGAACTTTCATTCGTCGATATTGATAGAGGTGAGGATTTCATGTTCCGTTTCCCCAACTGGGAGATTTATGCACTCCCCTTACTGGCCGTGGCGATTTCCGGCGTCTCTGGGTGTGCCTCTGCCAGCACTTCAAATACTGCTCGCACGTCCGTGGAACAATTACTGCTGGCCAATGCGGTCGATCAGTCGTTGGACAAATGCAACTTTTCCAGCTTCCATGATCAGAATGTCTTCCTGGAGGACAAATACGTGGACTGCGTGGACAAAAACTATGTCGTGGCATCGACACGGCATCGTCTGTTTCGAGCAGGAGCCAGACTCGTGAGCTCCGCGGATCAGGCGGATGTGGTTGTCGAACTTCGTGCTGGAGCGGTCGGCACGAGTTCCGCAACTTCGTTTCTCGGAACCCCGCAACTCACGCTTCCCGGGATGGTCAGCATTCCGGAAATCAAAATCGCGGAACGCCGTAATCAGCAGGCCGTCGCCAAACTCGGTCTTGTCGCCTATGACCCCAAGACCAATGAAATGCTGGGAATGGGCGGCACCAGCCTGGCCAGTGCCCACGACAACAACTGGTTTATGCTGGGCGTGGGGCCTTATCAGAATGGTTCTGTGAAATCCGAAGTTCATCGTTCGACAACGGGGGCGGCCGCAAAATCGCAAGGAGCCGTTCCGGTCACCGTTGCTTTCGCTGCACCTCGACATGCACAGTTGGATGGAACACAACTGGCCGCAGAACCCAAACCGGAAGACGGTGTCAGTCCCGCTTCGCATACAGAACTGCCGAATGCTCAACCAGCAGCACCTGCTCAGCCCGAATGGGCCCGGTAGAGTGATCACACAGTAAAGTGATCACACAGGACTTCCAAGTCTGATCGAGTAGAGAAAAGAATTCAGAGGTCAGCAAAAATCCTGCAATTTGCTGAATTTTCTGCCCTCTGATCCCTCGGACCTCTCACATCAATAGCTCGCACTTCAATAGAGCGCATTCACCCCGCATCGACCGTGTTCCGCCACGCGACGAGTTGCGTTTCATCAGGCGAAACGCGTGCTGCGCGGGCTCAGGTCAGAGCAACTTGCTCTCGCCTGTCAAACTTGGAAGTACTGTCACATCGCTTCCAGGATTCTCGAACGTGACGCGCACAGCAATTGCCGTGTTCATGCAGCATCGATGCGCCCTATAATCATATGGAAGATTTTGGTTTTGCTCTGAGCAGACACAAAAACTTCTCCATGATGTCCGGTGGCTGCATCGCGCGGCGTATGCTTTTTTCGAGAAACCAGGTCCATTATGTCGAGTCCCAAACGAATTGGAGTCCTCACATCAGGTGGAGACTGTCCCGGGTTGAATGCTGTGATTCGGGGGGTCGTGAAAAGTGCCACTCGTTTTGGTTATGAGGTTGTCGGTTTTCGACGTGGTTACGAAGGGCTGGTCGATCCGGTCGATTACATCATGCTCGATCGCAGAAATACGCTGGGCATTATCAACCTCGGTGGCACAATTCTGGGTTCGACCAACAAGGGCCGTTTCGGGGCTCGCAAGGGAATTGATGAACGCATCGATTTGCCGCAGGAGCTGATTTCGTCTGTGAAAGACACTTACCGCGTTCTCGGTCTGGAAGGTTTAATCTGCATTGGCGGGGATGGCTCACTGGCTGTGGCGGAGCAGTTCGAAGAAGCAGGGCTGCCCGTCATCGGCGTTCCCAAAACGATTGATAACGATCTGTCTTCCACTGCATTTTCATTCGGCTTTGATAGTGCTGTGGCTTGTGCCACCGATGCCATCGACCGTTTGTACACCACCGCGATCAGTCACGAACGAGTCATGGTGGTGGAAGTGATGGGCCGGCATGCCGGCTGGATTGGTTTGCACGCCGGCATCGCTGGAGGAGCCGGAGTCATTCTCATTCCGGAAATCGACTGGACTTTCGAACATGTCTGTCTGAAGATCGAAGAACGCGATCGGGATAATAAACGGTTTTCGGTCATTGTCGTTGCAGAAGGGGCACGACTTCCAGATGGACATCTCGTGACGTCAGGGCAACCAGATGGACCAGCCGCCGGACAGGTGCGACTGGGAGGCATCGGCGAAATCGTCGCCAAAGAACTGGAACATCGACTCAACAGAGAAGTCCGTTGTGTCGTGCTTGGACATCTTCAGCGGGGCGGTCCACCCACCAACTTCGATCGTTGCCTGGCGACCATGTACGGTGCACACGCTGTCAGATTGCTGATTCAAAATCGTTTCGGAATGATGGTCTCCTACCAGCCGCCAGCCATTCGAGCCGTCCCGATCAAAGAGGCTGTCGGCAAGCTCTCACAGGTCACACCAGATAATTCCGGAGTGGAAGCGGCCCGCGCTTTGGGAATCAGCTTCGGCGACATCGCCCCCCAAGAAAGCCTGAATGCGCTGGGATGGCAATAGCGATCAGAACCGGGTGACCCCTTTATTTCTTTGCTTCGGGCTCGTTAATCCGCTTCCCGACAGACCATTCTGTCCTGACCCGTCCATATGCGGAAACTCGAAACTCATTACGGTTGCTGTCGAGTCGATAAAGAAAAATGTTCTTCCCCGATCTGACAGCGATCAGGTCCGTCTCAATCATGTTCCATTTCCCGTTGTAGTGTGATCCTGGCCCAATGGTTCCATCCTCCTGAAATGAGATCGTGCTTGGTCTCCCGGGCCGGTTGTATGTCCAGGTTGTCCCACCAATCTGCCCGGCGATTTCTTGAGGAGTTGTTTCTGGAATCTTCCGTTCAATTCTTGTCTTTTCGTTCCGGATTTTCACGACTTCATTGAGATCTCCGGACTCAACAACGATTTTTGCCGCCTCGATCAGAGACTCGATATATCTTGAACGCGCAGCTTTAGATTCCTCTTCGAATCGCTTTTTGGCGGCTGCAATTTCCGATAAGTATGCTTTCTGGGCATTAATCGCTTCCTTGTTTCGGAATATTTGTGTTTCCTGCGATCTCGCCTCCAGACAAGGAGCGAAAATAAAAAGCAGGACCAATGTCGACATCCATGATTGTTGGATTCGCGCGTGCATTTCGGTTTTCCGTTTGGATGTAAGGGAATACTCAGGCGTCGAAATACCCAATGATCCTCGTTTGACGAGCGACGACAACCAATCGCTGCCACCATATTTGACGTTGCTTCTTTGGGCTGGGCGGCTTCCAGTCCCAGCGTCATTTCTGCAGAACACCTTCCCCATGCCCCATCAAATGCTTCCTGAAAAGCCTGCCAGATCAATTGTGGGGGGCTCGTTGAAGATCAGTTCCCGCATGATGAGGGCCGTTCCCGGAGAGTTGGAAATGCCGGCACGAAAATGTCCGGCTGCCAGAAGCAGATTTTGATAGTCTGTGATCCGGCCTATGGAAGGATGTCCCAGACCAGACCAGGGACGCAGGCCGGACCAGGTTTTCTCCATGGAAAATTCAGCGAGAGCGGGAATCACACCAGTTGCAAACTCCCGTAAACGTGCGATCGCTTCCGGGGTATTCCGTTTTTGAAAGCCGATACGTTCTTCCGTCGCACCGATCAAAACCCGGCCATCACTGCGGGGAACCAGGTAATGAATTCCCTGTTCAATCACACGTTGGAAAGCTGGCGCGTCTCCCCGTAACAGGACAATCTGCCCATGCACCGGTTCAATCGGCAACGTCACTCCCAGCGGAGCTAATAGCTGAGGCGTCCAGGCACCACTGGCAATAATGAATTCCGCAGCGGCAAATCGACCAGACGCCGTGATGGCCTGCCGCAGCTGATTCTTATCCACATCCCAGCCGATCACGCGCTCACCGGGATGGAGTTCTACGCCTCGCATCCGGCAGGCCGCCTGCAGTGCTTTGACATGCCAGGGATTGCGGACCTGTGCCATTTCCGGCATCCAGACTCCGGAATCAATGGAGACATCCAGCCCGGGTTCACGAAGGCGGAGTTGTGCGCCGTGGATGATTTCTGCCTGAACGTGCAATTGTTTCCAGGCTCGCGAGATCTCTGCGACGGGACGGCTGTCGGCCAGCAACAGCCCCCCACAACGGGCATATCCGTTATCTAACCCGGTTTCGTTTTTCAGTGCACTGCTGATGACAGGCCAGAGTTGAGAACTTAAGGCTGCCAACTGGTGTGTGGCGCGATGGTTGAGGTCTCCGGGAGGAATCATGCCGGCTCCCGCCCAGGAAGCTTCCTGTCCGATCTGCGACTGATCCAGGACACAGACTTTCAACCCGGCCCCTGCCAGCTCCCAGGCGATCGACAAACCGATGACTCCGCCCCCTGCAATCAACACATCAGACATTTACCGGCTCTTCAACTTGTTGAGATATCCGGTGGCAATCGTCGCGGGGGACGCCCCATATGTCGACTGCAGCGCCGCATTCACATTGGCCCCGCCATCCAGTGCTTTAATGAACTGAGAAAACTTTGCGGGACCACCAGAGATCATCAGAAACTTTACAATCGTATAGCCAACGGGAGCTGCTGCAGAGGGAGCAAGAGCCCCGTCTTTAAAAATATCTTCCGGTCGATCGAGTGCGGCCACCAGCGGGGGTGTCGCTTTTTCCAGAGATTCCGTACGCTGACGGTCTGGCAGAGTGGAGTCTGCCATCACCAGTCCGGCACCACGCACCACCCATTCCGGAAAAGTACGCCCGGACTTCTGAAGGTAAGCCCCCGTCAGATTGTCCATGAGAGAAACCTGCAGCGAAAGCGTTTTTTGCGGTTGATCTCCCGTATCCAGCAGAACGACATAGGCATCTTCCTGCCCGATGGTGACCTTCGAATGCCCTGTGAGATTAGCATCAACTCGTCGCCGCTCAATGACCTGATTGAATTCGCTGTAGCTGAACTGGTCTTTCAAAACAAAAATTGCCAGTCGTCCCCGCCAGGGTTTCTGGTCACTGTCAAAGGCTTTCTGTAGGATCTTGAGTTGTTCGTGAGCCCAGCCCTGCACCTGTGCGAGACGTTTTTCGTCAACATTTCCCAGCAACAGGAACTGGTCATCCATCAATGTCGGGTGTGCTTCGCTGGAAATGGCTTTCCGATACTGCTCTTCCGAGCGTTCGATTCGCAGTTTCTGCAATTCCGCATCCGATAGTGAAGTGAGTTCCTGCCGAGCCATCTCGGCCTCGGATGGGGTAAATGAGGCGAGCGGAGTCCGAGGGTCGCCGCCGTCGTAAACATTGCCTTCGGCAAACCATTTCTTCAGGTCTTCATAATTCTTGCGGGTAATGCGTGCCTGCCCTTGAGGCATGCGAGGAAGTTCCAGTCCTCCCACCAGCCGGAACAGTCGGCTGTTCTCCATATCGCCGGGGATCACCACTTCTCCGCTCTCGCCCCCCTTCATGATGTCGAAGAAAGTTTCCACAGACAGCCCGCCCGACTTGCGGCGGGAGTTGTGACAGTTCAGACACAGGTTCGTAAACCAGGGAGCGATATCGTTTTTGAAGGAGACGGTTTCTCCCCCTTTAGGTTTGGGGATTTTGACGTTCTTGGCGTCTTCTTCATAAATCAGATCTGCAAATGCCTTGTCTTCCGTAACTCCGTCAAATTTAGCTCCCTGATCAATCCACGCCGCCAGATTCTCTTTCTGCTCGTCGGTCAAGGGAGCACCGTTGGCGGGCATTCTTCCACTTCCCTCAGCAGCATTGACGCGAGCCATGATCAGGCTGCGGGGAGCATGTTCCGGCATCAGCACCGGGCCATTCTTGCCACCCGCCCGCCAGCCGGCGAAACGATCCAGTCGTAATCCGTTGCGGGGATTGTTTTCGCCGTGGCACTGTACACACCGACTCACAATGATCGGAGCAATTTCTTTCATGAAGCTGACCGCTGCCACTTCAGGTTTCGGTCTTCCATCTGCTTTGGCAAGAGCTGTCTGCTGCTTTTCCAGCAGCAACATGATCCGCCGGATGGGGGGGGCACTGGCGGGCAATTTGGAAGCCGTCATCACGGCCTGCAAGCGAGTCTCGACGTCCGTCAGCGTTTTTTGTGCTTCGTCAAACTCTTTCTTACGGATCAATCCGCTGGCACGACTCACTTCTTTGGAAAGCTCTGTGAGTTCTTTCCGATGTTCAGCAGTGAATTGTGCGGCTGCCGGGCGGCTGATTCCTGAGAAGACAAGTAAACCCGACACGATTGCAATGAGCCAGAGTCTCGACATCGCTTCCTCATTCCTGCACTGATATCACTGGTATCACGTATCACTGGTATCACGTATCACTGGTATCACGTATCACTGGTATCACGTATCACTGGTATCACGTATCACTGATGTCACGATCGTGTCTACTACGTCACCATCCAGTGAGATGCAACCTTCAATTGACCTCGCAAAGCGTCAATTTGTTCGATGGAAACGCACCCGGAATACCGCAATTTGATCAACCTCTCGAAGCCACCGTGACAATTTCATTATAATTAGCAACCAGGATTGTCTCTACTCTGATGGGATTGTGGCAAGCGAGCAGAGGGGAAAGACTGGGCATTCCCCTTTTTGACTGTGGCACAGGAGGGCGAAGTTCCTCCCGAACTTCAACAGGCTGCCAACGCAATGACAGCTGTCAGTCTTTAAGATGAAAAACGAGAGTGTCTGTCCCGGCTGGGGGAACTTCGGCTTTCAGTCCTGATTTTCAGGATCGCTATATCTGGAGAGGATCAATGATTTTTGCTGAATCACCGCAGCCTTGTCAGCATCTTCGGGAGAGACCGCACTTTGAGAATCATCCATTTTCACAATCATGACGACATCAGAACAGGACAATACAGGAACCCGATACCGCTCCAGAGCCGGGTGGGAATGCTTTCAGATCAAATTTTCCCTGCTGGTCTGTCAATGCCGACGCACCAACTTCATTGGAACCTGGCCGGATTTCCGGGACATCCTGAAAGGGAGACCGACAAAGCACTGCTACGCAGCCCAGACAGGTTGAATGCAATCTAAAACATGCGATTGAGATCTGTTGCGGGTTGCTGTTGCGTCACGCAGTGAATCGACCCCAACCCCCAGACGAGATCGGTGCAGTCAATACCGACAACTTCACGATCCGGAAACAACGACTGCAAGATCTGCAGAGCTGATTCATCTCGTTGGCTGCGGTAGACCGGGACAATCACCTTGCCGTTCGTGATCAGAAAATTAGCATAGCTGGCTGGGAGCCGATGCCCCTCGTGTTCTACTGCGTCCGGCATGGGCAACTGAACGATTTCCAGCGGTCGACCTTCGAGATCGGTCATCTTCTGCAGACGCTGAAGATTGTCCTGCAGTGCATGATAATTGACATCAGACGGGTCCTCTTCCACCACGGTGACAATGATCCGCTCGCTGACAAACCGTGTCATATCGTCGACATGCCCATCGGTGTCGTCACCGGCAATGCCATCACCCAGCCAGAGCACTTTCTGCACTGCCAGCATCTCTCGCAATCGTTGCTCGATTTGTTCACGAGAGAGATGCGGATTGCGATTGGGATTCAACAGGCAGGATTCTGATGTCAATAACAATCCTGTGCCGTTGACATCAATGGAACCTCCTTCCAGGACCATGCCGCCCGAGAAAATCGTTTCGCTGAATTCTTCGCCAATCCTCTGTGGAACCGCATCGTCCAGATGATGGGGATGATACTTATTTCCCCAGGCGTTGTATTTCCAGTTGATCAAAGCGCGGGTCCGCACTCCTCCCTGCTCTCGAATCAGATAAGTCGGTCCGTGATCCCGTACCCAGGTATCATTCGTGGGATGAGTGTGAAAGTGGACGCGGGAGAGATCGACATTCGCATCTCCCAGAACCTGGCGCGCGGCAGACGCCATCTCTGCATCAGCCACATTGATCCGCACCAGTTCAGAATCCGCGATATGCCGTGCGATTTCGGCATAGACGCGAGGCACAGGTTCGAACTTCCCGGGCCAGGTGGCCAGGCGATGTGGCCACGACAACCAAACCGCTTCCTGGGGTTCCCACTCAGCCGGCATACGGAAACCAAGCTCTGCCGGAACGGCGGATGTCTGTTGACTCATCGGTGGGAGTTCTTGAGGGAATGAAGTTTGGAATCAACGATCATTGCCGGGAAAACGTCGCCGGTCAATTGCACAGCCCCACCAAATCACAAAATCTCATCCGCCTGAAGATTCGCATCAGCCGCCCCAAGTCTGTTCCGGCGGTGGCAGGAGAAATCAGACAACTGGGCCAAAAGCAAGTTGCTCCGGCCTGGGCCGCCCAACGAGCATTTCGACTACCGATAAGGGGACTCCCCCGATGGCGGAACGCGGTCGATGCGGGAGCAGCCATGCGATCAAGCCCGAATCCCCAAGCCTCTTTCTGATCTCTTCCTCTCTTTCTGCTCCGTCTGCAACGCAAATCCGATTGTGAATTGCAAAATATTTTGCATTTTTTTGAATTCCGGGTTCGAAAACTTCCCCGAACGCCAAATCTCCCTGCCTCAACAGCTCACGCCGCAATTTTTAAAATTCCGTCTATCTACTTCTGTCATCGATCTTTGTGAACACTTTTCATTTGCTTTGACGGGCTTATCGGAGAGCGGCAAGATTTCAATTTCGGCGTCCTTGTCTCAGGTGCAGCCAGTTGATTATACTGCCACGCTTTCAATTTCTCACCCGGTCGCGGCTCAGGCTCGATCGATGCGAAAGTTGATTGGTCGTGCTGTTCCAGCAACTGGGTCAGCATGCAGATTACATGTCCTTCGGATCAAAGCGTTATTGAGCCTTGGTCTGAGTACTTGGAGTACAGGCAATTATGAAGGTCCGCTCGAGCGTCAAACGCATCTGCGAGCATTGCAAGGTGGTTCGCCGCAAGCAACGCAATTACGTCATTTGCGCCGCAAACCCCCGCCACAAGCAGCGTCAAGGATAGGAATTTAACATGCCACGCGTACTGGGCGTTGACATCCCCAATGACAAACCAACGTTCATTTCCTTGACCTACCTGCTCGGCGTGGGCCGTGTGCGGTCAATTGAAATCTGTCGTACTCTCGGTCTGGATCTGCGCCGTAAAGCCCGTGATCTGAGCGAAGACGATATTCAGCGCCTGAACTCACTGCTGGACAGCAAGTATGTTGTCGAAGGGCAGTTGCGTCGACAGACTCTGGAGAACATTAACCGTCTGAAGTCCATTCAATCTTATCGTGGAATTCGCCACCGGAAAGGGTTGCCGGTTCGAGGGCAGAATACCCAGTCCAACGCACGAACCCGCAAGGGTGTGAAGAAGACTGTCGCCGGCAAGAAGGGTGTTAAGGACAGGTAGTCGTGTCCTGTCAGGGCTTGATTTTGGGGCGAGTTCTCCGCTGTGATGCAGATCTGGTGGAATTTCGAATCTGAATTGCCGGGTAGAGAAACTTGCCGCGAGCACGGCAATCACCGTGCGAACAATGCTCAAGCATCCATCAGAAGAATAAAGTGGTCAGACCACATAGAGAGGTGAGTTTGTGGCAAAGGTGAAAACAAAGAAGCGAGTCCGTCGCAATGTGACTCGTGGTGTGGCACATATTAAGGCGACTTTCAATAACACGACGGTCTCTATTGCAGATACCAACGGCGATGTGCTGTGCTGGGCCAGTGCTGGCACTGTGGGCTTCAAAGGTTCTCGAAAGAGTACTCCATTTGCCGCTCAGCGAGCCGCTGAAACCTGTGCCGACCGGGCGCGTAAGTTTGGAATTCGTGAATTGGAAATCCGTGTGAAGGGTCCAGGTTCGGGACGTGAAAGCGCGATTACCGGTTTGCAGGTGGGTGGCATTTCGATCAAGGCGATCGAAGATGTGACCCCATTGCCCCATAACGGATGCCGCCCACGCAAACGTCGTCGCGTCTAAATCACATTTAACCTCGAAGAGGCCGCGTTCCGCCAAGCGGCGAGCCGTCTTTCATCAATCGAAACACGCGCTGCGCGGGCCCAGGCCAGAGCAACCTGGTCCAGCTTCCAGTCAGAACAGTAGAGTGGTCCACGGACAGGGGTCTCCCGTCTCGCCCGTAACCGTTGGATCTTAGAGAGAGATCGGGATCGTCGTTTTTTGAGGAATCTCCGTCATGCGAATTCGTTGGCGAAATTTGGAATTACCGAGCCGGGTTGCCCCCAACCAGGACACGTTGACTTCCACTTATGGAGTGTTTGTTGCAGAACCGTTCGAGCGTGGGTTTGGTCACACAATCGCCAACTCGCTGCGTCGGATTTTGCTCTCCAGCCTGGAAGGCAGTGCCATCACCCGCGTGAAAATCGCCGGTGTGCAGCATGAATTCACCACCATCCCCGGTGTGGTGGAAGATATGACGGACGTTTGCCTGAACCTGAAATCACTGGTGGTGAAGAATCACAGCAGCACCAACAAAACGCTGCGGATCGAACGGCATGAACGCGGGGTGGTCACTGGTGCAGATGTGATTACTGACGATCAGGTGGAAGTGATCAACAAAGACCTGATCATCGCGACGATGACGGACGACGTGCCGGTCAGCATGGAATTAACTGTCGAAAACGGTCGCGGATATATCCCTGCAACCGAAGCCTACGAAAAGAGCCCGGAATTGGGTGTCATCCCCTTGGATGCCGCCTTTTCCCCAGTGACCCGTGTGCGTTACAAGGTTGAGGAAACCCGTGTTGGTCAGCGCACCAACTATGATAAGCTCACCCTGGAGATCTGGACAGATGGCACCGTGAAGCCGGATATGGCACTGGTCGAAGCAGCCAAGATTCTGCGGAAGCACCTGAATCCGTTTATCAACTACCAGGAACCTGGTCCCGAATTGCCGCCGGAAGCGGGCCTGAAGGGAATGCTGGAAGCGACGGGATATTCCCCCATCGACCTGGAACTGGAAGATAAACTCAATCAGAGCCTGGCAGAATTGAACCTGTCTGTCCGGGCCACGAATTGCCTGGAATCCGAAGGGATTACCAGCGTGCGGGATCTGGTTGGACGCAGTGAAGATCAACTGCTGACAGTCCGTAACTTTGGCGAAACGACACTGTTCGAAGTTCGTGAACGACTTGGAGAGATCGGACTGCGATTGGGAATGCGAGTTCCCGAGCGTGTGAAAAAGTCGAGCCGTCCATAGCGTGGCAGCGGAAGAAATGTGGCAGCGGAGGAATTGACAAAGCCTGCGTCGTCAAATTTGCTTGGACAGAGCACATTCGTAGCGACAATCCCATGAAGTTCAGAGACAACAGTGTCGAAGTCAGCAGATTTGTGCTGGTCGCTCGCCCTTGATGAGGCGAACTGGCCGAGCCTGAGCAAACAGTATAGCAGTGCAGAAATCGCCAGGGCGTTTCTGTCAGATTGATTGGATGAGGAATCATGCGACATCGTACCAAAGGCCGGATTCTCGGCCGCAAAGCCAGTCATCGGAAGGCCATGTTTCGCAATATGGCGTCGAGTCTGATCAAGACAGTGCGTTTTGACAAGGATGCCGTCGGTGCTCCGAAGGTGGCTGGTCGTATTGTGACCACCACGGAGAAGGCCAAGGAATTGCGGCCCTATGTGGAGAAACTGATCACTCTGGCGAAAAAAGCATTGCCATACGAAGAGAAGGCCAGGCAGTTGGAAACTTCAGCAGAGAAGAATTCCGCTGAGTGGAAGAAATGGCGAGAAGGGGAGCAGTGGGTAAAATGGGTAGCTGCAAAGTCGCCTGCCATTGCAGCCCGCCGTCGTGCGTTCGCCGCTCTCAGAGATATTGACGCGGTCGAGATCCTCTTTAGTGAACTGGCTCCTCGATTTGCGGATCGTGATGGTGGCTATACCCGGATTGTGCGGCTGGCCAAACCCCGTCTGGGTGATGCCGGCGAACGAGCGATCATCGCCTTCGTGGGTGAGAACGACCGCACCAGAGCCCGTCGTGCAGCCCCTGCCGTGGTCGCCGAGAGTGAGACTCCTTCGGAATAGTGGTGTCAGCACTCGAGTCACCTGCCCCAGTTGGTAAATTTTACAAGAGCCGCCGATTCTTTTCGAGCGGCTCTTTTGATTTATATCTTCCATGCCAGACAGATGTTGCGACCATTGAGCTGCTGTCAGCCTGGGGATTCGTTCAAGTTTGATTGACGTCCGCGTCGATATCACTTTTACAAAACATGATGATTCACTGGCAGAATCATTCAACTTTCCCAGCAGGACGCCGCGCATTCAGGCAGTAATGCTTTTTGCGTGTCAATTGGCACCAGGATGGTCGCGAGGAGGAATTCCATGCGACCCACTTTCTCTTGCTCTTGGAACTTCAAATCTGAATTGTCAGGTTGTGGAGCTTGCCACGCGCAGGCTAACGAACCTGCGAGCCATGCTCAAAGAGCTGTCCAGACAGAGTGGTTACACCACTTTGCATTTTCAGGCCTTCAATTTTTCAACTCGGACAATCCCGGATTGTCACCCTGTGGTGAGTTGGTCTACAATGAACGGCAGAATTTGCCGTTGGCGGGCAAGTTTCAGCCAGACACTGCGCGTTTTTCCTTAAACTCTGAGGGGGCTATGAAGCCTGCTCGCCCCAAAAATTTGAACCGTAATCCCGCTGCGCTTGGTCCATCAGCTGAGAGTATGGCAACGGAAACACGTGCTCAGCGTCTGGCCAGAATTAAACGAGAAATCGAAAACGGCTCGTATGAGACAGAGGAAAAGCTGGAACTGGCTATCGAAAGAATGCTGGGAGCATTTCGGGGTGAATAGCAGAAGCTGTTTTCGCTCGAGTACCTGCGTTGTCGAAGTTGCTGTTCAGGTGAGTTAAAGGAAAGATCGTGTCGGAGCTGGATCTGGATTCTGTGAATGTCGCTGTTTCACCAGCGGAAAAATACCGTGAGTTTCTGGCGACAAAGGGGCTGCGAATGACCCCGGAACGCTCGATTATTGTCGATGAGATTTTCTCTTCACACGATCATTTCGACGCTGACCAACTGATTCAGCGACTGGTCCGCAGGAATGACGGGACCCGCGTCAGCCGTTCGACAATCTACCGTTCCATTGCCCTGCTGGAAGAAGCAGGTCTCATCCGCAAGATTGCCCGGCAGGAAGATCGTGATCTGTATGAGCATGATTATGGCTATCCGCAACACGACCACCTGATCTGCAATCGGTGTGGCGAGTTGACGGAGTTTCATAACGATCACATCACCGAACTGCTCAAACAGATTTCGGGTGAATTGGGCTTCCGCATGGAAGGGCATCGCCTGGAAGTCTCGGGGCTCTGCCGTAACTGTTGCCGGGCACCCACCAGCCGCCCCAAGAAACTCAACCTGCTGTAATACTCAGGCCCGAGCACATTCACCCCGCAGCGTCCGCGTTCCGCCACGCGGCGAGTTGCCTTTCATCGGTCGAAACGCACTGTGCGGTCTCAGGCCAGAGCAACTTGCTCTATTGCGTCATCCAGTCTTAATCACGGGGTAGAGTCGCTTCAATTTGGTGCGGGCATCGTTGATTTTGAATTGCCAGTCAACGCCACGTTGTTTGGCGTTCGTCTTGTTGGCCCAGATTTCGATTTCGCTTCGCAGCAGCGGCAGTTCGCCGATGCGACGGTCGCTCAAACATTGACTGGTCAGGCAACTGAGTTCGCATTCGGCAATG
>Ga0182738_1005005_pt1 | contig 14334 bp, 9 predicted proteins | sample eDN5th30CBELigMG_FD_128876 | JGI IMG/M metagenome (GOLD analysis project Ga0182738, IMG submission 128876) | Enriched Miracle-Growth compost microbial communities from Emeryville, California, USA - eDNA 5th pass 30_C BE-Lig MG (version 2)... ... | reverse complement strand
CCAATAGGCAAGTCAATTCTTCCCTCTCAAGAGGAAGAAGTCCAAAATCGTCCTAGCGATCAGGGTCAAAACGAAGGAAATACGCGAATTGCAAGAAAGAAGGAGGCTTCAAGGAAGAAGTAAAAGTGAAAAGTTGGAAAAAGGTAGAGATTTTATAAAGAATAACATCTAAATAGACAACTTCATGGTCCCTCTCAGTCAAAGGAAATTAAAAAACGCCATTCCAGCAAGAACAAAAACCAAAAAGACGTACAGCCAAAAGAAAAAGGTAAAGATTTTGATATTTTCGAAATGCCGTGTTAAAAAAAAATCGATTTTTTCTTCATTTGATTTTTTCCCTATTTTCTTATTTTAATTTTGAGAATATTCAACCTCCAAAGATGAAGGTACAACAAGGAAGGAGAAAAACTAGATCTCGATCTGTGGTTGAAAACCCCAAAAGCAAGAACAAACGAGGCAAACATCAAAAAAGAGAAAAGCGTCCCAAGCACGAGATCGACAAAGAATAAGCCCAAAAGAACTAAAATGAATCAAGCGAGTCAATGTAATTCTCAAGGATCCAGAATAAAAGTTATTTTAAAAGGAAAAAAAATAAGTCGTTTGGTTTTTATTGATTTTTTATATATTCAAACTTGGTCAGAAATTCATCAAAAGTTCAATATGAAAATTTGAGAAATTGAAAACTGAAAATTTTTTTTGATTCCCTAAAGCTTCTTTTCTATTCCTTTTCCTTTTTTTTAATTCTTAAATATCTGGTAGGAACAAAAAAAAGTCAAATCCAGGAACTTTTTGGTGGAACACAGGAAAGTTCCTGTCTTTGGAGAAGTTCCAGTATTTTACAAAATGTTCCTGTAAAAAAATTCCTGTCCATAGATATCTCCAAAGAAAAATTTTGCTAGCGATTTGGAGGTTTCATTCTCTGCAATCGAGAGGGAGAAAATAAGTTTATGGGCGTATCAATATTGATACGTTTCGCACTCAGAGAGTTAAAGAAAATCACTCCATTCATTAAAGTAGTAAAGCCACTACGACGACCAGCTGGCAAAACAGCTTGACTGGCAGTCTTGTCAAAATGCAGTGCAATCATTGGGGGACTGACCAAATTGTTTTTAAATAAAGTGGTTTGCAAATTCTGAGCCATGTCAGTAGGTATGCCCTGGTGGCCGCTGTACATATCGCTGATAAAAACCAACGCTCCAGCCAGCTCAATCTGGTTCCTTATCGAAAGAGCAGCTCCGAGCGCTGTTGAGCCTTCAAAGGGACCAAAGTTGTTTTTGTAGGTGTTTCTTTTTGAATTTAGCCTTATAGCGTGGTCAAAATACACACTTGAAGATTGGCCAAAATGGTTCGTTATTTGCAGTCCCATAGAATTTATCTTTGAAGCGTACCTTGTCGCAAAATAAGAGTTTTGAATTGCATTTAAATACAACCCCGAACTCGTGCCCCCATTGTTCTGAATCGTGTTGCCAATTAGATTGGTTTGCTGTGATCCAATTATTGCCAGAGAATTGCTCACCGAAAGTCTATTTCCTTGAAACACTGAATTCGTAACACTTATATGAGGTGCATTTGTGGCTTCATCGAGAAAGGTTCCAACATCGGTATAGTTATCGGGCAGGTTGTAGTTTGATAACGAGAGTGAATTGGTGGGAGGTTGGGTGTCCCAGTAGCAGAGTAAGAAAACATTGCCATAAGCTCCAGGACAGCCGTAGCTGTTTGTAAATTTTGAGTTACTAATTTCAATGTTTGGGCACTTGAGCATGTTCGCAAAGGCTCCATCTGATTGTTTCACTATTCGAATATTTGCAAAACCATCAAAAGCAAAATTATTGTCAAAAACATTGTTGTAAATCGTAAACCAATTGTCAGAGTTGATTGTATCATCTACTCTCAAAACTGATCCGCTTGTGCCAATTATATTGGTAAAATCTGAATCCTGAATCGAAACTGCTCCATATATGCTCTTCATGTAAATTAATGAACTCATATTCCCAATCTGACGATGATCGCTGTGGTAGGCGTTCCAAAGATCAGTTCTAGACCTTGGGTAAGTTGCCAGTGAGTTTGAAGAAGGCCTTTGATAATAGACTTGGAGCGGGGCCCAGCACGTGCTCCTTGTTGAAACAGAAATATTCGTAAAAGTGCTATCAGTGATCTGGAAAAGCCCAGAAAAACTAGAGCTTCCGTAAAAGAAATAACCCTCTCCACGTGTTCCGTCTTGAGAGTATAAGTTCCAATAATTATAGTTAGAAAAAGTGATATCCGAGAGAGAAATTGTCGAGCTGTTGGTCGCTTCTTGATCTTCGCTGTGAGCAATCAGACCGCTGCCAAAATAAACATTGTCAACCGTCACTTTAGTAAATGTTAACTTGAAATTATTAGCCCCAGTTTGAATAAGACTGATTGCTTGAGGACTCACAAAATTCTGAATTGCTACGTTGGAAAATGAGAGCGTTCGAATTTGCGTACTTCCTCCAGCCTCACTTAGAACAAAGACACCTTGGCGAGGAGTGAGATTGAGGGAACTATAGTCACCAGTTTTCGCGCAAAATAAGCTGCTGATCAGGGACGAGGTCAAGGAGACTTGATCACAGCATCTTTGTCTATTTTCCAGACATTCTTGAACCCGAGTGTTGGTTGGGTTCCAAACTTGGATATCTTCAATTCCATCAAATATGACATTTTCCACCTGCAAGCTATTCAAAATCGAGATTGTAAAATTTGTTGTCTTGAAATAGACTGTGACTCTTTCCCCACTTTCTGTACAGTTTGAAGCCAGAGCTGGGAAAGTTCCTATTGCAGCATCGTCGCAAAACAATGGTCTGATGACTATATTCCTCAATTGAAAATTGGTACTAGGGACTGTGTAACTTATATCACCGGCTTGGTCGGTCAGAACATAGTGGGGTGCTTCTACATCTGATAAAAGGTAAATTGTTGATTGTGTGGTTTGAGTGGAGGCTGTATTGAGTGCGACAAGTAGATTATCAAAAGGTTGAGTTCCAGTGCCTCGGCAGGTAGTTCCACAGCTCACAAAAGGGCTTACAAAATAGTCAACACAAGAGACAGAGCTGAAAAATACACAAAGTATGATGAAAACAACAGAAAAGAACCCTTTCATTTTTATTCGGAAAGACAAAAAAAATTTTTAGAATTTTAGATAGAAGGATGAAAAAGGGTGGGAAAATGCGGAATTTCACGCTTATTAAAATTTCACTTATCAGTTAAAATTGTTTGCAAAGAATTTTTGAAAGGCAAATAAATAAAGCGCCATTTCACCTTTGGAGGAAACAAAAATCATTTTTCATCCTTCTTTTTTTATAAGAGAAGAAAACAGAAAACTCGATCCTCCTTGAATCTAACCTCTCCAGGCTCGAGTTCCTGATGAAAAAGGGACCTTGAAAACAGAAATTATTATAAAAATATCAAGGCTGAGATCTCCGATCGAAAAAATTTATATAAGAGATCAGATCCTCGAAATAATTTCCGCATTACAGTTCGAGTAAACAGAAACCTGTTTAATCCGTCACTTCTTGTTGGATATCAGAGATAATATTTCCATAAAATCTCCCTTATCTTTGCTCTAAATCCAAAATTTTCTTTCAAATTGTAGAAACAAAAATTATTTTCCTTTTTTATTTTACTCGATATCCATCTTTCCTTCTCTTTAAAACTATGTAAAATTTGAGCCAATTCACCTTTTACGAGCTAGGACCGCGTAAATTCAATTTGTAAATTCACCTTTCTTCAAATCATAAGGGACCATTTATTTCTTTATCACCGCCAAATCACTAATTTGCAAGTTTCAGCCCTCTCTCAAAAGATATGGAGAATTCCATCCTGAGTTTGACCTGAGAGCTTTCAAAACCAATGAAAAGAAATCAATATTTCAAGCGTTATCTCTGAGGGAGATCTTCAAACTACAATTCTTTTCTTTAAAATATCTCTCGACGGCTTCAAAACGAAACTTGCCGCTGAAATTTTTTGAAAAAGAGGGAAACTCTTTCCTCTCTATTTTATAATAGATTACTGACAGATTGTTTCTGACACAAAATATTTTTTTACGTTCTTTCTTTATAAATAAAGCCCCACTTTCTCTTCAACAATTTTATTTTTCCTTCAGAAAATTACTTATTTCTTCTCCTCTCTTGAAAATGATGCAATGTATTATTAGAATTCTGGAGGATTCTTGTTTCATTAGAAGCGGATTATTTCTCCTCAATTCTCAAATATTTTTGTCATTTAATACAAAGAGGAATAAATGAAGAAAATTTTCAGTCTCACCTCTCCTAACCTCGGGCTCCAAACTCATTTATTTTGAATCCTAAACTTTTTTGGTTTGTTTTTAAAGACGATGTTCTCAAATTCTCACTTCTATCGAATGATCATAACCCATAATATAACACAGATGCGTTACTGAGACATTCTCATCCCTACGTGACGTCTCTCTGAGGGGTTTGTCCTCTCATCTCGTCCTGATCCCCTATCAAGGTCATCCATAATTGGAGAGTTGGATTCCAAAAGAATTTTTTCTTTACTATTTCTTTCAAAATCTTGAAAAATAAAATTTCGCGAAAAAATTTTCATTGATTTTTAGTCGAAAATTTTTCGCAGTCCTTTCTTCTGACTTTTGACACAAACAGGCAGACTTTTGATATTCCTCCAATTCACAAACATTTTCGCTTGAAAAAACGTTGAAACTTTGATTTCAAGCAGTTTCTTGTTTTTTTAGAAGTTGAATTGTTTTCGACTTTTCTTGAAGGGAAAAAATTTCAAAGAAGCTTTGTAACAATTTTTGAAATGAATTTCATCAATCATTTGGAGATCATGAAAAAGTGGCCTCTTAGTGACAAATTATTGAAGGCAGAGTAACAATAAATTTTTTTGGGGCCAAAAATTTTGCCAAAAAAAAACTTTTTCAAAGTAACTCTAGAAAATTTGGCAAAAACAGCTGCCTCGAAATGTTCAAAAAAAAATATATCAAGGCGATTCTTCAGATTCATCAAGATTCCCTCATTTGTTTTGAAAATTAAAAAAGTCAACTCATGATGGATCAGAGAAGAATTCCATTGAAAATAATTTTTAGGCTCTAAAAATTTTTTGTTTATATGCGTTTGAAACCTTGAACTTATATCATTTTGAGAAGTTTTGGATTTTTATCCATCAATCAGAACCTTGAACAGTTGCTATTCTTTGATGAAAATAAAACTTTTACAGTCAGAAATTCAAAGTTCGAGTGAAAAGATTTTCTGCCAATAATGGACATGTAAAAGAGTTTTTTAACAAGATTTTTTGGAGGATTTTCAAGGTTAGAGAAGTCAAATAACAGAAGCAAACTTCAAATCATCAATAAATTTTTGACTTGGAAAAAACTAAAAAAATTATTTTGAATCGATTTCAGCTGGATGCGTTGTGACTAACCTCCATTTTCTCTCTGATTTCAAGGGATGGAAAAAATTGATCGAGATGGAAAGAATTGAATTCATAAATTTATTTGAAAACAAGCAAATTTTTTTCGGACAAAATAATCTTTCTAGAAATTAATCACCAATTTTTAAAAATATGAACTAATTTTTCAATTTTACTTGCCACCAAGAAAGACATAAAACTATCCAACTAACAATCGGGCAGTTGCCAAAAAAGCAATCTGAAAAAATTCAAAACTTCCTGTCAATTTAGATGGAAAAAGGAGCTTTCGAAGAAAGAAAACCTTGCCCTTCATCAACTTCGACTCCCCAAGTCACTCATTCATCTATCCCCTCCTTGAGCTTTTCAAATGCCAAACACCTCAGATCACAAATTCAACATTTTACATTCTTGCATTAAATATACCAAATCATAACAAAAAGGATGAATTAAACGCTTTAATAAGAGTGAAATGCATTGGGAAAATATACAGTTCTGAAGTTTTCAATAATTAAAAAAGTTTAAACCTACATCCATCCCATCCCACTATGCAAAATCCACACTCCCTTGATGTTCTGAGTCCTAAAGTTATGAGAACCCCTTCTGACAACCAAATCAACTTTCCAAGTATTAGTAATGATAGCTTGGTAATTCATCCAGAAGAAGAAGCTCCTGGGTTGACTGAAGTATTGCCAGAAGTTGACGAAGATACAATATACGAAGAGTCTGATTTGGCAGTAAACCCCAATTTCTTTCAACACTTGAGTCTCCGATTTTATGGTCATGATTCAGAAATTCCGGGAATAGAAGGTCGAAGATGCAGTGAACCAGCGATTCCAAGTGGAATGAGAGAACTAATTATCCAAGATGAGTCTCTCATCGAAGCAGAAAAAGGCAAAAGATTTCGTTTCTATCAAGTGAGAAGTCAAACAAATCTTGAAGCTCCTCATCTCGATCCTCGAACCAAGGGATCCAACAAAATCAGGTTTACGTTAAACGAATATCAAATTGAGCAATCACCATATTCGAGGGGAGACGATAGTGAGGATTTTGATAGGAATCACGGTTCAAAAACTTGCACAGCGGCTCAAGATTCTCTGCGGAATGGGTCAATGGACGCCAGGGCCAGATTTTTGTCGTTTAAAGATGACCAGGGAAAATTCCAAGGCTTTCAAGTTGCAAACAAGAGAATTATCAACAAATCTGGAGGTCCTGAAAGTATAAAAGGAATCATAAATGGCAATTTCCATCAAAAACGATTTTCAAAAGGCTCCCCTTCATTTGGCCAAAGCCATAATAAGTCAAAGTTATCCCAAACTTCTCAGGATGGAAAACCAAAGAAGATCATTAACCCAATATATTCTTCGACTCGAAAAGGCCTTTCTGGACATTTTAAAAATATTCAAGCATCAATGACAGGAAATCTCACGAGCTTTGCTGGGAGAAGAGTCAAAGTCACAAAAAATATTTAACAAATATTTAGTAAACAATTTTTTTTTTATTTTACTCTCTATATTGATGATGATGTATATTTTTTACTCCTTTCATAGCTGATTGTTTTCTCTCTGTTTTTTTATTATTTTTTCCACAATTCATATTCATTTGTTGGAACATCATGGATGGAAAATTTACTTATCCTCCTGATCCTTATTCAAAAAATTTCTTTGAGCTTGAGAAAACCTTTGATAGAAATCTCCTTCTCCTGCAAATATTTTCTGGGAAAAATTAATTTCGGAAAATCCTCTTGGTGAATTTAGAAGCCATTAAATTTTTTCTCCTAACCACCTTGCAGATCGTTTTTCTTTTCTCAAGATTTTGAGAAGTAAAATCTATCCTCTTCTAGTTCGAGGTCCTATTTCTCTCTCTCTTGAAGAATAATTTTTCCTTTAAAAAATTCTGAGAGCATGATGATTCCTTTCTCCTTAAGATATCCTTTAATATCCTTTCATGTTTTGATCAATATATTTGTAAGAGAAGAGAGTTCTTGAGCTTTAAAATTACCTTTTCAAAGAACATTTAGTCTTTTTACTGCTTGATTCAACCATTAATAAGATGAATCAACCTTTGAAAAACGATTTTATGACTCATCATCGGAGTTTCCCCCCAAGAATAAGATCAAATTACTTTTTTCCCCATTCTCTCAATAAAATCATGATTCGAAAGCAGAATATAACTTATTTCATCAACACATTCCACTATATGAGATTATCTTCTTCTGCTAGAAACAAAAGGCAAGGTGAAAGCCTATTCATTAATTCTTTTCATGAGAAAAATGACGTTCTGAAAACCGAAAAACGAAGATTGGGATATGATGGTGAAAATTTATGGAAATGAATTCCACTCATAACGTTTAATTCCCTTCAGTGGTGCATTCTAAGCAATACCAGAGATTTTGGGTCAAATTAAATTTTAATTGCCCCTCTTGAAATTTAAGCCACGAGAGCGAATTTTGTCCAGACAAGTGTTTTCTCACCTTTTGAGGCAGAGCAGCACGAAAAAAATATGGAGAAGGCTTCTCCCTAATTTTGTTCTTCTTTTGGCTGATAAAGTCACAAAAAGAGTTATTTTTTTATGGATTTTGGCCATTTTTGTTTTCCGAAAGTACTGGCTTCTTTTTTGATTTTTTGTGAAAAGTGCTCCATAAAAAAATTTTAGAATGCAGCGACCATTCCAAAGCAACAGTCAGATCAGTGTTTTCGCCACTATTAAATTCAGAGCCATATTAAATGTGAGGAAGAAAAGCTGTACATTAATTAAAATCAAAACCAGAGCATCAAGATAGAGGCCAAATCTTTTTAATTAAAGTCATATTAGAAAATAAAGATAAATTAGGGTTTTCCTATTAATTTATATCGTAAGGACGGAACATAAATGTCAAACTACAAGTCTAAGCTCTTCAAAACCATCGCTGTACCCCTCCTTCCCCTTCTCTTCTAACTTTCCGCTAGGCCAAGCCTTCTGCCATTGAAGAATCTGTCGCTCAAGCTCTCTTCGAAGTTGAAAACTCCGTTGCTGACCTTAAGGACCTCTTGAAGGACCTCTACGTCGCTGGTGTCAGAGAAATCGAAACCACCACCAAGGGCAAGAAGAAGAACGTCCTCATCGTCTACGTTCCTTATGCTTCCCTTCGTCTCCTCTACAGAGTTCACCCCAAGCTCGTCCCTGAACTCGAAAAGAGACTCAAGACCACTGTCCTCGTCGTTGCCAAGAGAACTATCCAATCCAAGTGGATCAAGAGCCACAGATCTCAACAAAGACCCAGAAACAGAACTTTGACCTCTGTCTATGATGCCGTTCTCGAAGATTTGTGCCAACCCGCTGCTATCATCGGCAGAAGATACAGACACAAGCTCGATGGCTCCGTCGTCCAAAAGATGTAAGAAACTAAACCGTATGATGACCCTAATTTTCTAGCTATTTGGATCAACACGAAGAACCCGCTGTTAGAGAAAAGGTTGACAGCATCGTCAGCGTCTACAAGAAGTTGACCACCAGAGACATCCAAATCGAATTCAAGCCCGAATGGCACTTCTACACTTTGAAGAAGAAGTAAGGAACTCAAAGATTACCTGAAGAGAGCTTTATAAATGTATGTTATGTCCCTTTGAAAAAAGTTGTTTGTATGGGTGTGAAATTATGTCAACTTGCATAGATAAAACAATAAGACTGAATCGTGGATGATTATGCTTTAGTTTTCAACAAAATCAGAGTTAGCCACTCCATATTTAATAGAAAAGAAGAATTAGTTAGATAAAAGCACCTTATTCCTTATTTAAAACATATTTCATCATCATCATCATCATTCAATATCTCCAAACACCTCTCTCCAAATAATCCTGAAGTTGGCTTTTAGGAAAGAGATCTGCTTACCAAAAACTAGATAAACCGATCTCCTCTAGATCCCTCTTGTCCTTCTCTTGAAAATCTTGAGAAATTCCCACTTTACCTGGAACAATCAATATCTTTTTGTTTACCATGCCATGCCAGGATTTTGAGGACCAAAATGGTCAAATGATCCAAGATCCAAATGAGCAAAATTTTCTCTGTGCTGGGAGCCAATTTTTTCAAGGGAGGTTGAAAAAAATTCTCTGAAAAAAGAGACTAAAAAATAAAACGAGAGAATTTTTTCTCAGAGAACTTCTTCAGAAATTTTGGAACAGGGAAGGAAAAAAGGAAAAATTTTTTTCTCAAATTTTATGATCAAAAAATTTTTAGAGAAATAAATTCACAATTTGAAGAAAAATCTCTTTCGAACAATTTGAATCTGAAAGCTTTTTTGACACTTGGCCAAGCCTCCCTCTCGAAACCATAAAAGAAAATTTTTTTTCTCGATGACCGGAAAGATCCTGAAATTTTTGACAATTTTTACCCTTTTTAAGTACTTTAATAATTTAAAATCAAATAATTCCAACGTCCAAATCTTTTTTTTGGAATTTTCTCTTTGCTTTCAATGTAAACGCAAACATCTCAGGAGGTCTCATTACCGACTCTCTGATCAAATGTTGGGTGATCAGGATAAATATTTTTTGCAAGTCTTTTTATGCAATAGAAATATTTTTTTTAACTGAATGAAATTATTCGATACAAACAAGCAGATTTTTGTTAAAAAACTTCCCATAATTGTTTTGGGAATGGACAAAAGGGTTGTCTCAATCTTGACATTTTTATCCGAAATATTGGTGTTTATTTCCTTTTGATCAGATTTTTTTCAAAATGGCTTTTTATCCTTTTTCCGCAATAATTGAACCTCAAAGGAAACATCACATGGAGAACAGAACAATCTACCAACATTCTACCAAGGTATTCTCCTTATTCTCCTTCGCACTCCACAAAGCCGAGAGAGGAATTTAAAGTTGTTGGAAATATTGAATTTAAATATTTTATTTCCCGCTTACCTAACATCGGTAAAGTCATGTTGTTATCCTAACAGTTCTCGGAAATTAAATTCAAAAATTTAAATAGCTCCTGTAATATTTTTAGTCTTTAATTACAAACATGTCAGGCATCCACAATTTGGCTTCAAAACCTAACAAAGTATCCGCTGGACTTCAAAATCTGAGAACTGTTGGAGCTCTCATTCATAGAAATCAAACAAAAATGCAGCAACCATTACTCCAGGACAAAAAGAAGAAGCCTTTGCTCCTCAATGATAATGTGGAAAATATTGGTTCCATCCAAAAAAAAGTTATTTCCAAACTCCCTCTCCCTTCAAATAAAAACAAAGCCTTGGCAAAAATGAAAAATCTCCAACAAGAATCTCGAATCCCGTTAAATAGTGTTCAACCTAATCCAAATCAAGAAAACATTGAGACAACCCAAGAAAAAGATACACCAGTCAACAACAACCAAAATAAAGCAATAGAAGGAAAGTCTCCACCAAGTGGATCAAATGATTTATTGGCAAGGATGGATAAGATAATCAATAGCATGAAAGCAAAGCATAAGCCAAAGCAGATTGATTTTCTCACCACCCCAAAGCAGAAAGAAAATGAAGCTTCTGAAAAGAATCTTGCAAGCACTTTGGAAAAACAAAATTTAGCCATCCCTAACGAGTTGTTTTCAAATGAAATTGCTTCTGATTTAAAAACTCAAATTTCTATGGAAAAGGAGGAAGAAGGAGAGGATTCAAAAGTCATTATCATCTTCGAAGACACTGGGGCAAGATCAGATGATGCCTTAGCAGCCCAGCAAATCAAAGGAATAAACGACATCGAATTACTTAGTTCCTCTGCAAATTCCTCTGTTCACAAAACCAATTCAGAAAAAATGGGCAAAAAATTAAAGAAAAAACATCTCAGTATGCTTAGGTTTTTAAGCAGTAAATCTCATAATAAAAGTATCCTTTCAATTGAAAGTTCCAAAGAAGGCCCCATTGTTACAGCTTTCAATCTGAATTCTCCCTCGCCACAACGTGAAACCAAAACAGTGGCAAGCTCTTTAATGAATATTCAGAATTTGAAATCAACAATTCAAACAAGCATCCAAAACATGGAAGATAATTCTATTCAAGCCAAAAACAACTTTTTCACTGCCCTCAACTCTTATATGGAAGAAAAAAAGAACAAAAACCCAAAAATATCTTTAAAAAGAGCTTTTCAAAACAGACTTTCTTTGAAGAAAACAGCAAACAAGGCTCGTGGAAAAATAACCGAATCTGCCAAGAATATCGGAGCTCTCAACTCCACTCCTAAGAACTTTAAAAGGCTCACTCCTAAAAGTTCTTGCTCACCTACTCCCTGTAATCAAAATCTTGAAGAGTCTTTGAATGAAGTTGCCCCTCAACAAATCACGGTTAAGAAGGAGAGAATATTTGCTGAAGAAGATGAAATTAGCAAATCTCATATTAAATCTGTCATTATGAGAAATTTTGCTACTAACTCATTCTCTCACAACATTGATGATGAAATGACTTGCATTCAAAAGATTGTGAATAAACAGTCTTGCATTTATAGAGCTGAGAAAAAAGCCTTGGTATATCAAACAGGCTCTCTCATCTTGAAAGGAATTGTTATTTATGTTCACTCATCAGTCAGTTATATGGCTGAGCAAATTCAACACCTTCCTGATTCTTTATCTGGAGTGTGCATTAACAATATGATGCCTCATGATAAAATCGAAGAGGCTCTGGATCTTTTAAGATCTGATCAAATAAAAATCCTGTACATCACTCCTGATAAACTTGTCAGTTCTCAGCTCTTCCAAGCCCTACCTACCCTTGAAATTGCTTTAATTTGCTTTGATGAAGCCCACTGCATCCCAGAACTCTCTTGCAACTACAAACCTATTTTCTACAGTCTCTACAAAGCTCTCAAAAACCAACTCCGATTCATCCCGGTTCTTGCATTTGTGGCACCTTGCACTTACAAAACCTGCAAGCAGCTCTCTGAACTCCTCCACGTTCCCTCTGAGAATATTGTCCCTCAGGATTTCTCCTACAATGGCTCTGCCGCAATAACAATCACTCGCGACGAAGACAAAATAAAAAGTCTCTTGAATTTGTTAAAAACTCAGTCATTTAAAGATTTGAAGCACTCCTTGGTCTACACTGATTGTGCAAGATTAGCTGATGAGGTGGCTACAATTCTTTCGGAAAATGGATACAAAGTCTTCAATTATCACAGCGCCAAAACTGAATACCAAAAGATAGATCTCCTCAATAGTTTTAATAAATCTCCACAGGGAGTGCTTTTGACCACTTCCGTCACTGGTATGGGAATAAACAAAAACATTATCAAAGGAGTTGTTTATTATTCAATGCCAAGGAGCATAGAGCACTTTGTTCAAGATTTAGCATGTTTTCATGAAAAAAGTGCACATCATATGTTTTTGCACGAAGAAGACTATCACCGAATGAGATTCTCTTTAATTTCTGAAACTCTAGAAGAAGAACAAATAGCATCTTTCCTCGACCGCATCCTCAGTAAAATCTCCTCCTCTTCTGAAAGAGAGAAAACAATAAAAATGGCTGGGATGGACTCATTATTATCAGGCTTTGTCAAAATGAAAGAAAGCGTCGCAATTGAAGAAGAAAAGGAAGATACTGATAAACTCCATGCTGTCAAGGTTGTTGATACCTGTAAAGAATTAGAATTGACCAAAGAATTCATCATTCAAATCTTTGAGAAAGTTGAAGAAAATGATAGATGGCTTGAATATTATGGAGTAACTCCCACAAATTATACAATCAAATTTGCTTCTGAGGCGCTTGAAATGAGGTTACCCCATGACCCTCTGCTTCAAACCATTGTCCAATACAGTAAAAAGACCGAAAACCAAACTTACAAATTGAATGTTCTCAATGTTGTCAATCACACAGAGTACTCTGTTCCTGAATTGTTCAAAAAATTAAAAGAGTAAGTTTACTTTTTTTGAGAGAAATGAGTTATTTATTTTTCAAAAAAAAGGTTACAACAAGCAAAACTTTTATCTTTCAGCTCATATGACGAATCATTCTGTTTCAAAGTTGGATATCAACCAAATCCCAAAATTCTCAAAAATCTCATCAGCATCATTTATGAAAAACTTTCAAAACGAAATTTATTCAATTTACAAAAGCTTGACTTCATGTATGCAGCATCAAAAATCAGTTCTTACCAATCTCTCGAACATTTTGCTAAACAGGTAAATAAATTGCTCTTTTCTGAAGTCATAATTTTCTAGTCAAAACTTGGAAATCATAAAAGACATTTGAAACCCTTGAGCAATAATAATCAGAGTGTTGAAAATTCAATGATATCTTTCACTTCAAATTCAACTCCATCAAAACTTGGTGAAAAGATGAAAGCTGACATTGTGGCAATGTTTGAAAAATATCTCAACTTTAAAGATGAACTCAATCAAGGAATTGAAATTCTTTGGGATGGCCAAAATAGTTATGAGACTGAACTCCCTCTTATAAAAATCCAAACTCAACGAGAAAAATCCAACTTTACAGTAAACATTTTATTTACTAATTTTTTAACAATCATTGCGAATAGACTGACATACAACCTTTGATTGCAGAGTTGTATGAAGAAATGATTTATCTCCAATTTTCTCCAGATTGTGGTCAAGGCATAAATTTCATCACCCAGAGATTAAAGTGCAAAATCATGAAAATCTTGCAGGGAATAAACTTTGAAGAGATGAATAGTCAATCATTACATGAAAAGAATAATAATGATAATTCAGTTGAATCCAAATGTAAGCGATTCAAAGAAAAATATTACAAATACAGCATGCAAGATTTATCCTTGTTGGTCTCCGATGCAGTCAATAATTTTATTGCTGCAAAAGAATTCAATTCTTAAGAAAAACAAATGCTTCTTTCCTCTTTACTTTTTTCCCCAATTAGATGTACTTTTGTAAGCTATTTACACTTTCAATTATCTATTGTGTATCTATGTTTCATTTCAATGCACTTTTTTTTTTTTCCTCTCCTCTATTTTG
>Ga0182738_1005000_pt1 | contig 14341 bp, 18 predicted proteins | sample eDN5th30CBELigMG_FD_128876 | JGI IMG/M metagenome (GOLD analysis project Ga0182738, IMG submission 128876) | Enriched Miracle-Growth compost microbial communities from Emeryville, California, USA - eDNA 5th pass 30_C BE-Lig MG (version 2)... ... | reverse complement strand
GGTTTGTGAGGCGAGCACCATGCGGAACCAGTCACGGACCGAGGCGTCCTCGACCTTCATCTTGTCGAACAGGGCGAGCACCTGGGCTTCGATGTCGGCTTCCTTCACCCGGATGCGGGGATGATCGCCCTTGGCATAGCGGGCACAGCGGTAGTAGACGTGCTCGTTGACGCCGCCATCCTTCCGCTTCTTCCGGACCAACTCGCCGGTGACGGGATGGCCGCAGTGACCACAGGTCATGAACTGACCGGCGTAGGTCAGTGTCGTGGCATGGTGCGTACTTCCACCAAGCAACGCCTGCACCCGGTTCCAAGTCGCCCGGTCGATCAGCGGTTCATGCTTGCCGGGATACCATTGTCCCTTGTGCTGGATTTCACCGATGTAGCACCGATCCTTGAGCATCGTGTGGATCGAGGTTCGGGGAAACCGTGGCTGCGATGGGCGGTAGACCCGGCCTTCGGCGTTGATCTTCTCGACCACGCCATCGAGCGTCAGGTTCTCGTAGGCGTAGAGTTGGAACATACGTTTGACGTTGTCGGACTCTACGGGATCGGTTTCGACCACCCCTCTTCCGTCCTTGCGGACATTGCGATAGCCATACGGAGCCGGGCCGCAGAACCAGCCTTCCTTGACGCGGCGGGCGATCCCCTCACGGACATCGACCGATTGCTGCTCGGTATAGAAGCTCGCCATGTTGGCCAGCGTCCGCCGCATCATCCGTCCGGCGGGAGTGTTCTCGGTCGGCTGCGAGATCGAGATGAACGGCAGGTTGTATTCGGATTCCAGTCGTTCCAGTTCGACATAATCGAACAGGTTCCGCGATGCCCGGTCCACCTTGTAGAACAGCAGAGCATCGAGGGCGAAGGCGTTCTTCTTAGCGTAGGTGAGCAGTTCGCGGAACGTCTTTCGTTGTTCCCCCTTGCTGGCCGTCTCGGCGATCTTGAAGAACTTGACGATCTCGCCGCCGGCTTGGGTTGCATAACGCTTGAGCGCCTCTTCCTGGACTTCGAGCGAGAAGCCCTCGCGTTCCTGTTCCCGACTGCTGACGCGGGCCAATGCGGCGAACTGTTTCATGGGATGTCTCCGAGAAAAGCCGGGAACAAGCAACCTTTGTACGGTCCTATTCTAACCAAGTTCCCGTCGATCAGGGAGATTCAGCCGCCATCAGCCTTGCGATGATCGCCCGGAATTTCCCGCTGAAGGGCGGCGGCTGGAGAGAGCATCGAACAGGAGTCCCGCATTGCGGATGATCTCAATGGCATCATCAATCGTCAGCGGCGTCTTGTAGTAGGGCTGCCAGGTGCGAATCGTCGCTTCGACCAGTTCCGGCGTGATCCAGTCCGGTGTCCCGGCCGGAAGGGAAAGCCGTTCGGCTTCCTTCGGCGTCTGGCAATCGGGTTGTCGATTGCGGCGGGACATGGGGATCACTACTTTCGTGAAAAGAAACCAATCAGGATGGAACAAGGAAGTTCGTCAGGTTCAGTGTTGTTTCGCGGGCAAAAGCCCTTCTCTCTGGAATCGTTCGAGTTCGCTGTGGGCAATCGCCCAGGCGGCATGTGCCCCTCGCCCGCTGGCTTTCTTGTGGGCTTCGATGCGGCCAAGGCGGCACCACTGGCGGCAGGTGAACTCGGAGCGACCGACGATTCGGGCGAACTCTTCGACCGAGTACCACTGCCGGACCTGTTGGCGTTCCACCAGCGTGGAGAGCAGCGATTCGATTTTGCTCAGTCGTTCTTCAAGCGTCATGATTCGTACCTCCGCTGCTGGCGGGATGGCGCCGTAGTTAACGATCGCGGTCCTTGTCTTGGGAATGTTGCCGGAACTTCCCCCGCTCGATGGCGGCGTCGAGCATGCGGCTGTATCCACTCGCTGACCTTCGTTCCTGAAGTCCGGCACCGGCCAGACGCCCATTGAGGTGGCTGGCCAAGTCTTTGATTTCCAGTTCCAGGCGGCGGTTTTCCGCCTTCTGGGCTTCGGACTGGTTTTGGCCTTTCGGCGCGTCCCGGTACTCCAGTTCTTTCGCTGAAAGCAACAGGCTGATGTCTTGCAGCGGGTACTCATGCAACCCGTCACGCCCGAACCGGCGATACACCGCGTCGAGGCGAACAAGCTTGTCTTCCAGCCAGGAGTTGCCCGATTCGCCCTGATTCTCTTTCTGATCGGCCATTGCTTATCTCCTTTCGCTTCTGGTGGGAGCGGGCGGGTTGTGACACCCGCCCGCTCCACGATTGACATTCACCAGGCCCGGCTTCAGGACTCGTCGTCCTTGCCGGTCGTCCGCGTGCGGACGAGCAGCGGCATCAGCACATGCTCGACCACCACCCTGGTCGCCTCCGGTTTGTCCCGCAGGTGCAGGGCCACACGCTGGCATCCGAACCAAACCAATGCGGCCATCCCGGCCAGCATCGCCATGAAGGTGAGAAACATCAGGAACATGGAAACCTCCCATTGAATGTGTCAGGTGTTGGTGCTTATCGTTCATGGCCCTGGTCACGCTCACGCGACTGTTGCCGGAACTTCCCGCGCTCGATGGCTTCGTCGAGGGTTCGGTCGTATTCGTCCTCGTAGTGGACGCCCTTCTCCCACAAGGGAAGATGCGTGGCATTGCCTCGAAGCTCTCGCTGGAGCCGTTCCCATTCCTCTGGTGTCGGCAGTTCGTCGCCGTCCAAGATTCGGTCGCTACTCATGAGTCACCTCGCTTTGAAGAAAATGGGGGCATCCCTTCCCCCGAATGATGGACGCCATCTCACGCCTTGTTGCCCTTGCCGCCGAACATGGAGAACAGCATCGCGCCCACAACGACCAGAAGGCCGCCCAAAAAAGTCGTCGCCATCGCGTTGCTGGTTGGCTGATCGACGTTGGCCTTGAGGCCGCCGAGATTGCCAGGCATGCGAAGCTCAACCGGCGTGGGTGCGCTGCGAAGCTGATGGGCCATCGGCTGGGATTCACGGGGGATGATCGCGACGACCTCGAAGTCATCAAAATCGAGGTTCAGGTCGGGCACCTCGTCCTCGCTGTCGTCGATGCGAACCAGTGCCGTGGACATCGTGGGCATCGGCACCATGAGTTGCATCGAGCAACCCGGGCAGGTGCAGGGCAGGCCCGCCGAACCATGTTCGGCGGGCCTGCCCGTGTCACAATGCCGGCAGCGGAATTTGAATGGGGTGTGCATGGCACACTTCTCCTTTCGGTTGAAGAGGTTGAAACAGGGTGAATCCGTTTGTTACTTGCCGCGGTTCTTGATGACGTGCGTGATGACGTTCCAGGCCATCTTGCCCGCTGCATTTCCGGCCTTGGCCTTCAAGGTGGAGTGTCCCTCCTCCTTCGACTTCGCGTAGGCGGTACGGGCAATCAGCCCGATGACCATCGCGATGAAGGCGAATGCACCCATGACGAGGCTGAAAAAGATGGCCAATTCCATCATCGTGTCGTGGAAAAAGTTCTGGATCATCGCTCAAGTTCCTTTCGGGGTTGTGGCTCGACCGTGGCCGACATGGCTTGGTCTTGCGAGTGGTCATAGTTCCCATGCACCGTGCCGAGGTCCTGGTTGACCATGTACTGCGTGGGATTTCCCGGCGATCCGGGTTCGGCTGCGTGCTCGGGCCGTCCAAAGAAGGACTCGTGAACCGTCGAACGCACATCTTTCACCATCTCGCGGCCCATCGCCGCGAGTTGGCCGGACAGGGACGGCTGGGACTCCAGCCATTCCCGGCGTTTGGCAAGCATCTGCTGCCAGAGGGGGACGTTCTCTGACATGAGGGCAACCTCCTTTCAGGTTGAGGGGAAATTAGAAGCGACCTTCGCGGTACTTCTCCGCCAGGTAGCGCTGTTCGATCTCGGCATCGCGCATGGCTTGCAGGCGACGCTTCGCCGTCTCCGCGATCACGGCTTCGGTGAACATGATCGAGGCGAAGCCCGCCATGACGTACCAGCCAAGCGGCGGCCAGAACTGGGCGAGCAATCCGCCGATGCCGAGGCACGCGAAGGCTTCGACTGCCTTGGCGTTTGCTTCGGAGATGCGCGGGAAGAACCGGCGGACGAGCCAGGGGTAGCCGTTGTAGCGGGTGTGAACGATCACCCCGCGCCGCCAGTTGAGGAACGTCTTCACCCGCTGGATCGCCACCGCGACCATCCAGACCAGGAAGTAGATGAACATTGGATAGCAGTTGGCGTAGCAACCCCAGCCGAGGATCATCCCCGCGCCGATCAGCCCATGCAGCCCAATCCCTTCCGATCCAACGTCGGTGCGGAAGAAGGGCGTCACCGTGCAGGCATGGGCATTGGCCACGACGTTGAGGCCGTTAAAGCTCTCCGCGAGGGTGAGCATGTCGCCGGGCTGCGACCTTTGTTGCGGTGAGTGCGGAACCATTGGAGACATCCTTTCGAGGTTGGAGTAACGATGCGTCCTGCAAAACAAGGGAATCAGCCGTCGTCCTTCTGGCTGAAGCTCGCGGCCAGGTAGTTCTGGCCGCTACTGAACGGTTCGCCGCTGCGGACCACATAGCAGTCAGCCATGAAACCGTTCGATTCGCCGCCGGTGCGCAGGCCGTGCATGAAGGCATTGGCCTGCAAGGTGGACTCGAAGTGGCTGCTGTAATTGCCGCTATAGCGCTGGCGGCCCATCAGTTCGTCAAAGGGACTGTCTGGGGGCGTTGTTGTCCCGCCCGTGAATGTCTGCAAAGATTTCCCGACGAGGCCGCTGGCGTAGTTGGCGGTCTCGATGTCACCCAAGGCATGGAAAATCTTCGTGTGGAAGTTGGTCAGCAGGCTGTCCGCCTGATGGCGTCCCTTCTCGCCCGACAGCGCGGCGTAGAAGTTGTGCAGCGATTGGGTGAGGAGTAGTAAACAACCGCGATGGCTGCGGCATTGCGTGATGAAGTGGGCGTCGAAGCTGCTCAGGAACTGATGACATTCGTCTGCCTGAATAGTGACGATGTTGGAGTCCGGCTTTGCGACCCTCCGTAGCACGGCGCGTTCGACCAGGTACTTCCACCCCGCCGCGACGAAAAGGCCGATGTCGTGCCATTCCGATGGTGCCATATCCACCAGCACCCATTTGCCGGTGAAAAGTTCATCGGGCGTAACGCTGGTGGTTGTGCTGACAAGCTCGCGCACGAGGCCCGTATTGAACACATGGAGGATGCCCATGACGCCGGTGAGAATCGAACTTCTTGTACGATCAGCGGTTGCCGGGAACTCATCCACCCAGTAGGTGCGGGCGAGTTCGTAGTCGTGCTGCTCCAGCGGCGTCTTGGGAGACTCATACGCTGCACGCAGGACATGGTTGTGAAACCCATCCAGCCAGGCTTCGCTGGCGAACTCCTGCGGTGACATGGCCGCTGTGGCGATGAACTTCTGCAAGTCCGTTGCGGTGAATGGCCCCATCGCCAGTTTCACCATCTCGATAGCGTTGTAGAGCAACCTCTCCTGCTCCCGGTTCCAGAAGTCCGCGTCTTCGCGGCCGTTCGCATCGCTGGAACGCAGGCTTTCCGAGATCGTCATCAACGTCTTCGTGATGTTGCGGGTATGGCCGCCGCCCTGATTCATCTCATAGGCGAGAAAGTTGAACCGGAGCGGCTGGTCGGGAGCAAAGATCAGCAGGTCGTCACGCCGTCCTGCCTTCGTGAAAATCACCTCCCACATGGCCCGGTCTTCGCCGGGCTTGGCGGCGAGTATGAGGCCCCCACTGCCAGGCAACCGCACAATCGACTCGCCGATCCGCTTGCCCGACGAACTTGTCTTGCCACTACCCGTCCGGCCTATGACGCAGCAACCGCCATTGAGCAGGTCGCGGACAGTAAAGGCGTTGTCCGCGTCCCAGTTGAGAAGCACATGGTCGAGCATGTCCGCAGAGGCAGATGACGGCTTGCGGGTGTATGCCGACCGTTTCGTGACGCTGCCGATGGCAGCGTGCGCCATGAGGGCAAAGCCGCCAAGTCCGCCAACAACCACTCGCAATTCATCGTCCGGGTCGCCACGCATTGCGAGCATGGCGGCGAGACTTAACGCACCCAGCCCCGCACTGGCCTGGATCAGTTGACGAAGCGATACATCGCGGTTCATCGCGCACCTCCTTGCTTCGCCTTATCACGGGCGACGGCGGCGAAGGTCTTGGCATCAAGGGATTGCTCACGAGCCTTGCGGGCTTCCTTTTGGGCTTCGGCCAACGCTTCGATGAAGTCATCGAGCGAGAGGTCAGCACCGGAGACGGTGATCGAGATGCCCGATGGCAGCGGGCAGACGATCCGCTTCATTCGCACTTGCGGCGTGTCGGATGCCTTCGGCTTGCGGACGCGCTTGGCGAGTTCCTCGCGGGAGAGTTCCGCTGCCTGTGACGCCAGCTCACGCTGACGGGATGGATCGGACTCCTGGCTGAGCAGGTAGGCGCGGCGGGCGTCGAGCGTACCTTCGTTGACCTGCTGCTGAAGATCGCCCGGCAGTTCCAGCAAGGCGACAGCCCGGCTGATGACCGCTTCGCTGACATGCAGCAGTTCAGCGAGCTTTCGGGCGGTGCAACCGTGTTCCTTGCAGAGATTCGAGAACAGGCGGGCGCGGTCAATCGGCGGCAGGTGCTGGCGGTGCAGGTCGATAGACGCTTGCGCCATCAGCAGTTCGAGTCTCGTCGGTTCCTTGCCGAGGTCGATGGCCAGCAGTTCCGGGATGCCAACGAGCCGGGCACCCTCCAGGCGGCAACCGCCATCGCACAGGATAAAACGGTCGCCTTTCATGAAGCCGATGACGGGCACTTTCTGCCCGCCCGCTTTCATGTTCTCGCCGAGGTTGCGGCAGTAGTCGGGATCAAGCGCTGAACGCGGCTGCTCCGGGTAGTCGCACCTGGCGACCGGGATTTTGATGAGCTGCTGGACGGACATTGCAGTCTCCTTTCTTGGCTGTTGTCGGCGCGTACCTTCCACGCGGACGCCAGCGGCGTTTTCAAAATGGGAACGAATCAGAGGGAAACGTCAGTTGAGGCTATGTGCCGCGCCGATCATCAACCGGCGGCATTCGTGGCACACGTTCGCCCGGCCACGGGCAAGCTGGCCTGCCCCCAATCGCAGGCGATAACGGTATTGCGGCAGTACATCTCCGTCGTGGCTGCCGACATAGGTGATCGCGTTATGCAGGTCGTAGAACGTCAGGTCATTGCCCTGGCCGCGAAGTTGCTCCTCGACGCGGCGGGCGGCACCCGCCGAAATGAAGAACGGGCTTTGCCGCAAGCCGTGCATGATGTGGCCGATGTCGCCCCGGTCGAGCGGCTGGCGGGCGAGTCCTTCCAACCCCGTCTTGACCTGCTCCCAGTCCTGCCACGCGGTGCGAGCGAACTCCCGGAGCGTGGCCATCAGCTTGCGGTCGCTGTCCTTGCCCTGGCCGCGACGCAGGCGATGCTTGCCACCGGCACAAACCCGCGCCATCGCGCCGTTCCGGCAGACCAGGCGAAAACTCTCCGGCCCAACCTGCACCGCGCCGTTTTCTTCAATCGTCAGATGAACACCACCGCACACGATGTCGCCCCGGTGTGGCTCGGCTTCCAGGGCGCGGGAGACCACCGCCACATCAAGACGGCGGTCACGTTCGTATTCGATCACCCGGATGTCATTTGAAACCGTATCTCGCGGGGCGCTTTCCAGCAGCGCGTCAATCACCCGCGAAGCCTGAACCTGCCCGAACCGGGGCCGCTGCACCCGATGCACGGCGTTATTAATTGAAACCGTAACTTCGAGGGTCTCATCATCGCCGTGAAACCGGGGCAGTCGGGCATTGAAGTTGACGGATCGCAGGCCAGGGTCGATCTCCGCGAAGTAGGTTCCCGGAATCCGGGCGAGCTTCGCCAGGTCGGCGTGGGCGTCGTCCATGATCTCCAGCGATTCACCCCCGACCAGGAGCAAACCACCCGGCGACAGTTCCAGTGTGCCCGCCGCCACGGGGCGGAACTCGCGGGACGATTCCTCATACTCCAGAGCCTTCAGGTAGTCGTTCGCGCTCGGGGCGTCGTTCAAACTTCGGATGTGCATGGCAGCCTCGCTATCGTTTCAATTGGGTTCTGCTAGAGTGAACCTCGAAGGGCTGGCCTTGCGGCTTGCCTCGACACGCTCAACACCCAAAGAATAGAGGCGACCCCGTTCATCACTGCGGACTTCGGAAACAGATTTCCGAAGTGCAGGGAAGCAAAAAATGGCGTTGGTGTGGTGGGAAGAAGAAAGCCGAGAACGCCGCCGGACCTTCAGGATCGCGGACGGTCTTGCGCCAATGCGGCGGCGGATGTTTCCACGTCGCGGACCAGTTGTTTGGCGTGTTCCTGTCCTTGGGCGATGCCGTACTCCTGATATAGCTTTATCAACTCCAGCCGCTCGTCTTGAGGGGATTGATACCAGTCGTCGCGGGTTTGACCTTGTGCCTCGGCGAGGGCATTCAGGGCGACTTGTCGCTCACCATCCAAGAGGGCATACAACCTGTCCCGGATGACGAATCCAAGACCGTGGTCGTCGTGGAGAAACGGACAGGCGGTCAAATCGTTTGTCTTCGCCGGCTGATCGAAAGCATCGGGGAATTGTCGGCGCAAGTCGCCGATCATCAGCCGGTCGGATGGGTACTTGATGGTGGCAAGAAGTGCGATGCGGTCTTTCAACGGTCTCTCGTGCGTTGTTCACGAAGACCATAGCGCATCCGCAGTGGTCATTCAAGAATTTTGTTCATCCGGGAAGGACTTCAACGATAACCCCTTCCGGGAGAAGTACCGCACCGTCTCCTCCCAGGCTTCCCAGCCGTCGGTGAGAATCTCCATCGGGCGTCCCTGAACCAGTTCAAAGAACTCCAGGCTGGAGGGGACACGGTCGAGATACTGCGTGAAATACTGCCCGAACAAGTCCGCCAGATGATGCAGTCGTTCTTTGAGCGTCTTTCCACTCACCTGCTCGCGGTAATCGTCCCAGAGCGCCCGCTCAATCTCGGCTTGCGTCAGGGAGTTCACACCACGTCTGCGCAGGATATGCCCGAGGCGGGCGAAGGTCATCAGTTCCTTGTTGAGGTCGTTTGCCAGGCATCCGAGTTGTTCAAGCCCTTCGGGCGGATGTTCCGTTGCCATGCGTCGCAGCCTCTGCTTGTCACCGCGATAAGACGACTGAGGATCGTTACACTTCTCCGGCTCCATCTTACCGAATCAGCAAGACCAGGGGGAGAATCCCTCGTGTCGTCAAGGCCGCGATGGCACTGAAGCTGGAGACTGGGTTCCGTTCATTGCATGTCCTCGACGAAGAATTCGAGATGCTGGCACGTCGCCATCCGGGCGACCGAGTGCTTCCGGGCTGCGCTATCGCTCCGGTCCTTCGGACGGCGACCCCCCCCTCTCGCCCTCTCGTGCGGAAAGCCGGGGGAGAATCCCCCGTGCCGTCAAGGATGCCCTGCGGCGACCGTCACGGCCCCTCCCCGATCTTCCGCGCTCGCAAAGCCGCGCTTGTGCAGACCGGATGCCCCTCCATGCAGTCTGTCCTTGACTGTACCCCCCCTTGCATCATTGGGCTTTCGCCCCCCTTCCGCCGAAAAACGCTATTCGCGTTTCGCGTAAGGGGATTTCATCAAGAAGCCCGATCTCAGCACAACCGGAAGAATTTGGAATTTACGTCAGCAGCCAATCGTGTGCGAGCTTTGTGACTTCACGGATGAGAAACCGCGCCGCTCAATGCGCCATCTCCAGAAGAAGTATGGAGAATGAGCCATCATACCGACTCCTGTACACAAAAATGTTGACACGAATGGATTGACCGATCATGGCTTGTATGGTGATCCGATGCTGGTATCAGGAGGATGCAAGTGAATGACCGATGACTACCAACGTGCCGTGCGCGTGGCGCTGATTAATCGATTACAACAGGGCATCGAAGAAACGCTGGACCCGCTAATCGGCAAAGCAACCAGTGTCATTTACCTCAACGTGCCTTTTCACACGAATATCGGCGATGCGCTGATCTGGCTGGGAACGCAGGCATATCTAAAGCGCAAAGGCATCCGCATCGAGTACCTCGCCTCACACGTCAACGCCAGCCTGCGTGCTGTGCGCCGTTGCGGCAGCCGTCTCATCCTGCTGCATGGCGGCGGCAACTTCGGCGACTTATGGCCCCACCCGCATGCCTTGGCCGAACGGGTAGTCGCCAACTTCTCGCACCATCGCATTATATTGCTGGCGCAAAGTGCTCATTTCCAAAGCGTGGACCGCCTTCAGCAAGCCGAGGCGATCTTCGCCAGTCACCCCGATCTGCATCTCTGCCTGCGGGAGGAGGCATCGCTCGCCTATTGCCAACGGCACTTTTCAAAGACGCCATCCTACCTTTGCCCGGACATGGCATGGTATCTGGGAGAACAGAAAGTCCCCCGCGCGTCGCAAAAACCCTTGCTAATCCTCTCACGGCAAGACCGGGAGAAACGAATCGAAGAGTTGGCCACTGCTTTTCCTGCCGACCGCTGTGATTGGGTTGGTGCGCTCATGCGACGCTGCTTGGTCGCGGGTATCGACCACACGCTCTGCCGCATCGGACCATTTCGTCGCTGGGTCTATGATGTTCATGCTGAGCAAAGCCGGGCAGACGGAGTGCAACTGTTGGCACGCTACCAGACACTTGTCACCGATCGGCTCCATGCTCATATCCTGGCAGCGCTCATGGGTAAGCAGCACATTGTATTCGATAACTCATACGGAAAGATCCGAAACACCTATGACACATGGACACACGTATTTCAAGAGGCCGTATTTCTTGATGATGAACGCAAGATCGATTCAACGCTTGCGCGGCTGTTAAACATGTAGTTGCCAAGACGGCGATGTCGTCACCGGTAATGCGACTGTAAAGGACTGAATGTGGAAATGTATGGATCATTCGCGATAGGGCACAATTTGCAATGTGTGACCCATTGCCACATCAAAGCAGATGAGCGCCACGAATGTAAGCGTCCATATTAGGCGGCGTGCCAGGCTGGCGGGTTCGCACAAGCTCCTGCGCAATATTGCAATGCGCCCCATTTCCAGGCGGGTATCGATGACATGATGAAGGTGTACCGATTGCTGATTTGGGTAAGGGGGATTCATCAACAAGAGATCAAGGTCCACCGATTTTAGCGTATACGGAATGCATGGGCATCTACTTCAGCAACCAATTTCGCGCGTGCTCCCTATGACAGTGGCTATGAAGTTACAACCACGCGATTTCACCGAACCAATCCATTCACGTCCCTTCTGGCGACACCGAACGTCCGCCATACCGCTTCTCAATCTGCCTGAGCCGCCGCTGAATCCGCCAGTTCCAAAAGTAGCGTGGAGAATGAAGTTGCATCAGCAGATCCGCACCGATCGCGCAGGCACGAAACGGCGACCAGCAGGGCGTTTGGCTGTCGTCATAGCCATAGTCTCGAAGATAGTCGCCCATGACAGCGTCCATGATGTGAAACTCTCTGTTTGACGCAACTTTGCGCCACACGGCCAGATTACCGCGATCCAATTCCCGGGTGGCCTTCTCCTTCCAGGGGCGCTCCCTTTCGGGAATCACGTGACTTGTGCCTGATGCCGCGAGTTGTTGCGTCTCGAACGAAGCGCCAAGGAAGTCCATCAATTCTGATACCGTGTCGTACGGGTCCTTCAGAAGATTTTCATAACGTATGATGTGAAAGCGCTCGGCATATTGCTCCGCAAATTTCATGGCTAGCGCCGCCGAATATCGCCAGCGGAGACTATGAACATAGACATTCTCGTGCGTCCATTCAACCTGCTTCAGCGAGAGTGCCACGTCCCTCCCGTCCCGGACAATGCATACACAGCGGGCCTGTGGATACCAGCCAAGAATCAACGGCGTGAAAGGCAAATGACCGGGGGTCTTTTCGACGACAAAGCGTTTGCCGAGCCCTTTGGAATAGGAGGTGAGTGCCGCTCTGAGCAAGCTCGCATGATTCGCCGGGCCGACCGCTAATGCGTCACGCAAGACTGAAGCATCGAATCCGCAGTCCGCGCTGCCGGGGTTCTCACAGAACAAGCGAACAAGTTCCTCCGGATCGGTGCAGGATGGGTTGCGACGATAACTCAAGGGAAAGAAATGCGTCTCAGGCGTTGCGGCGAATGCGCTGTGGCGGTCGAGAATGACCGTCAGCAGGGTTGTACCCGAACGAGGGCAGCCCATCACAAACACAGGACGAAATTCATCAACCATACGGTATGACCCGCAGATTGTGTCCCCTCATGGCATCGAATCCGACGCCAGCAGGGTATCGGTCTTTCAACCAAGAAAATGGCTTCCGAAACCGGCTGCAGTTCGACTCAATGCATTCAGGCCCCCCCCGATTCTTTCGTGAAATCAACGCATTATTCATGATAGCCTCGATTCGCTGGTTATATCTACCCAAGAGAAAATATATATATATATCATCGGATTATAGCACAATTACTTTTCATCTCTTTTCGAGTCACACGCCTCTGCTGAATCATTGATTACGCTTTCTCGCCGCATTCTCCAATTCCACGAGTTCATCGTAGTTTATGATGAACTCCCTATATGAACGTGGAATGAGCCTTCGGAGACGACTGTGGTCGTTGATCTCGTCGATTCCCAGAAATGCAGCAATGTGCGACAGTGCACTCTCCGTTTCACCCATCAATTCTTCATAGGTAACTTCAACATGACGAATGGCCATTGTCCGCACATATGTCCGCAATAGCTCCTGATGCAGAAGGAAACGGACGATGTATCGCTCGGCGCGCTCTGGGCTGACCGAAAACGACATCAGATTCATGTGCCAATTACTCTCCGAGTTCCACAGGCGCGTCCGCTTCGCAACCATCCAACTGCACATGGCATCGACCAAGGATGATCGGCCAAGCAAAATACAGCGGGAATCACGATAGCGAATGAAGAAAGTAGTCGGATCGAGATGCCTGAAGAGCTGTAACCAGGTAATCTTGGCTCCCGCCAGCCGGGTTGGCGTTGCACGCAACAAGAGGTCGAGCCTGTCAACTCCATAATTGAAGCGGAGTGGCAAGCAATCCATCAAGCGTTCTTCGACACCACCCGCCTGACTCATGGCTCCCTCAGCGTCCCATATCCATTCAGCCCGTTGAAGAATGCGGTTGAATCGTGTATTCGACGGCTCGAACAGACAGGTAACATCCGGATGGGCATCCAATGTCTGCTGTAGCCAGGTTGAACCGGAACGAGCAACGGCTAGCACGAAGAAGTGATCCTTATGCAATGGAGTTATGCCTACCACGTTGCACTCCCCATTGCTTTCCATAAATCGACATCTTGGACATTCGTGTTCAAATTTGTTTATTGTCAGATGGGTGATTACATTACTGGCATCCGTGTAATTGCGCAAGCTACATCGAGTCCAGATTTGTATAATATTTCCCGATCATTCTGCCGATTTGTCTCGCCACGGTTGGACCGAAGTGTCCGATCTCATCGCTGTAATCCCGGCACCGCCGAACATGTGGCATTGGTCCCGCCACCACCGCTCCACTGCGGTCAGCATCTACAATGGAATTAATGGCAGAGATGGTGACGGAGTTGATCTCTGACGCCATCACTGTGACATGCCCGGCGGAGCGCAGGCATATATCGCCATTGGGTCCGCCAACACTCGGCTGAAGAACGATTTGTTTGACGTTAAGGTATTTTCTGCGAATCGTATCAATTGCCTTCCGGATTTGTTCTCCACATGTGGCGACATCAGCATCCTCAGCCATGTCGCAACTCATGACAAAAACAACACGATCGGGATCTCCGGAGCGCACTGCCGTGGGAGAATGCGGCGGTTGGTTCCAACCACTGTAATTGTCGTTGGCCCATTGCCTCACACCGCTATTCCACCTCCAGAGGAGTTCCCATTGGTCGTTTTTTACGACGCTCTCGAAGCCCTTATACCATTGCCTGGCCTGGCTGGCGCCGATGACCAGATTGCTGACAAACTGCGCTGAAGATGTTGGCAGCGGAGTGTCAGGGTGTGCCGCCTGCGGAAAGAAGACGGTTGCAACTATCCATAATGTAACCATCCACTTACGCAGCTCATGTGTGCCCGGATTCTGATGGTGGAATCCGCTTGAGTAAGGGCATTCAAGTGCCCCCCCCCGATTCTTCCGGGAAATCAAATGGTTGGTCGTGTGCATGGCGATCCCTTCATTGTGAGTGTGCTTTCCACGTTACAGATGTTTGGAGACAGGCGCAAGTATTGTCGGCCGCGACTTAGAGCGTGTCTTCAAATTGCCTGAAATGACGAAAATCGCTACGACTCCGTTGTCAAAATTCTCCCATCAAGGAAGACGGAGCCGTAGCGATGGAACGCCAGTATCCCACGGATGTGACCGATC
>Ga0182738_1004998_pt1 | contig 14342 bp, 13 predicted proteins | sample eDN5th30CBELigMG_FD_128876 | JGI IMG/M metagenome (GOLD analysis project Ga0182738, IMG submission 128876) | Enriched Miracle-Growth compost microbial communities from Emeryville, California, USA - eDNA 5th pass 30_C BE-Lig MG (version 2)... ... | reverse complement strand
TGTGGCAGAACTCCTGCTGCACCTGCTTGCCGTGCAGGAACTGCATGTCGTCGATCAGGAGGATGTCGACCCCGCGCAGAAAGTCCTTGAACGCGATGGCCGAATGGCTCTGCAGCGCCTGCACGAAGCGGTACATGAAGTGCTCGGCCGTGAGATAGAGAACGCGCACGTCGGACCGGCGGTCGCGGACCTCGTGGCCGATCGCCTGCAGCAGATGCGTCTTGCCGAGCCCGACGGCGGCGTGGATGTAGAGCGGGTTGAAGTTCGCCGGGCCCGCCGCGGGGTTCTCGGCGACCTGGCGCGCGGCGGCGAGGGCGAAGCGGTTCGCGCCGCCGGCGACGAAGCTCGCGAAGGTGAGGCGGGCATCGAGCGGGGAGCCGGTCTCCTCGGCGGTGACGCGGGCGGCCTCGGCGGCGCCCTGCGGGGCCGGGGCGGCGGCCTCGCGACGGGCGGGCTCGCGGCGCGGGCCGGACGCCACAACTTTCAGCGCCGTCGGCGCCTCGGGAGCGCGGCGCGCGGGCTCGGCCTCCTCGGCCTCGCTGTGCCGGGCGCGGATCGGGCTGCGCACGGTCACCTCGATCTTACGAACCGTGCCGCATTCGGCCTGCCAGATCGCCGTGAGCTTGTCGCGGTAGTGGCTGGAGATCCACGACTTCAGGAAGCGGCTCGGCACCGACAGCACGACGGTGCCGTGCTCGACGCGCTCGAAATGCATCTGCTCGAACCAGCTCGCGAACACCTCCTCGCCGAGCTCGGCGCGCAGGCGCCCGCGCACCCGGCTCCAGTCGTCGAGGTGGTACCGAGCCTCGCTCGCGCCGCTCATCTCGAAATTCATCATGGTGCCTCCGAGGTCCGCGAAATGCCTCGAGGCCGCGCCGCCGCGCCGCCGTCGAGGTCTTGGTGAAAAGTCAAAGTCGCCTTGGCCGCCGGCGCGGTACGCGCCGCGTCGGCCGGATCGATGCAGGAACGATGGCCGCCGTGAGGCGGGCCGCTTCCGGGTACCGCTCTGCGCCCTAGCTTGGGCCCACCCTAGCCTTGGGCCCAGGGCAGGTCGGAGGCCTTCCAGCCCGCGACCACGCCGCGATGGCCGGCCGAGTCGGGCGGGCCTTCGAATCCGTCCGCGACATTGAGCGCTTGCGTGAAGCCGGCCTCGGTCAGCGCGATCGCAGCAGCGCGGCTGCGCGCGCCCGACCGGCACAGGAACAGCACGGGGTCGTCGGGGTTCACCCCGCGCTCCTTCAGCGCCTCGACGAGCGCCGGCACGAAGCCGGAATCGACCTGCATCGAGGGAAAGCGCTGCCACTCCAGGAACACGGTCTCCTTGCCGAGCGGGCGCAGGTCGGGCACCCCGACATAGGTCCATTCCGGCTTGGTCCGGACGTCGACGAGCACGGCGCGCGCCTCGTCGCGGAGCATGGTCCAAGCCGCCGCGGCGTCGATGTCGCCGGCATAGGGCTTGTTGGCGTCAGGCATGAGGTCCCCGTCCCCCTGAAGCGGTGCCCAGGCGTTGAATTCATTACAAAGTCTAAACTCTAGGCAACTTCCGGAAGTCTGGTCGGTTCCGTCGGAGGCGAAATCTTTTCGAGCCGGCGAAAGAAGGTCAGGTCAAGGGTGAGAGCGAGTGCATCTGTACCGAGCTTGACTTGTTAATGACCAGTAAAGCTGCCGGAAAACAGGAGCTCTACTCGCGGCCCCCGTCCCAGGATTGAAAATACACAGGAGCCCGGAGGGGGGCAAGCTGTGAATCGCGCCCCTCGTGAAACACTCCGTTAAGAGGTCGCGGGGCCCGTCCTGCCTTCCCCTTGCGGCAGATCGGCAAGGTCCTGAGACTCCACGGATTCGCCATATCGCGGCCATTCTCCGGGGCCGATCGCGCCGGGCGGGTGCGGCGCGCGAGCGCGTCCGCCGGTCCCTGCCGCGGCGGGCCGAACCGGGGCGCCTCCGGTCCACATGGGGGTAAGCCGCTGGCCTTGATGACTGTTTTCTGACAGCGCGCGGCCAGGCGCGGAGCGGGCCTTTTCCGCACCGGGTCGGCCACACGAAAAAGCCGCCGCGGCGGGCCGGGCGGCTTCGTCATTGGTCGGGGTCGCTGGCCGGGCGCGGCGCGCCCGGGGCTCACGCCTGGGCCGCAGGGGCGGCGAGCGCCTTCACGCGCGCAGCGAGGCGCGAGATCTTGCGGGAGGCGGTGTTCTTATGGGTGATGCCCTTCGAGGCGGCGCGGGCGATGACCGGCTGCGCCTCGCGCAGGGCGGCGGCGGCGGTGGCCTGGTCGCCCCCGGCGATCGCCTCCTCCACCTTGCGGATATAGCTGCGCATACGGCTGCGGCGGGCCTTGTTGACCTCGGTCTGGCGGATGGTCTTGCGCGCCGCCTTCTTGGCCGAGCGGGTATTGGCCATGGGATCGTCGTCCTGTTCGCTACGGCGCGCGCCCGGCCGAAAGGCAAAAGGCGCGCGGAAATGCCAAAGAGGAGCGGCGCCGGAGCGGGCCGTCGCCGAATTGCCCGCGTGTATAGTGGGCGGGGGCGCCGCCGTCAACGCTTGCCGCCGGCGCCCGGCGCGTTAGCGATCCTGGAACTGCGGGCTGCGCTTCTCGGCGAACGCGGCCATCCCCTCGCGCCGGTCGTCGAGCGCGAAGCTCGCCTGGAACAGGCGCCGCTCGAAGCGGAGGCCCTCGGTGAGACCGGTCTCGAAGGCGCGGTTCACGGCCTCCTTGGCCATCATGACCGCCGGCAGCGACAGCGCGCCGATGCGCTCGCCGAGCCGCAGCGCCTCCTCGACGAGGTCGACGGCGGGCACGATGCGGGCGACGAGCCCCGTCCGTTCGGCCTCGGCGGCGTCCATGGTGCGCCCGGTGAGCACCATTTCCATCGCCTTCGCCTTGCCGATGGCGCGCACGAGGCGCTGCGTGCCGCCCGCGCCCGGAAGCGTGCCGAGCGTGATCTCGGGCTGGCCGAACACCGCCGTCTCCGCGGCGAGGACGATGTCGCACATCATCGCGAGCTCGGCGCCGCCGCCGAGCGCGTAGCCGGCGACGGCGGCGATGGTCGGCTTGCGGCAGCGCGCGAGCCGTTCCCAAGGGGTGATGAGGTCGGTCGTGTAGGCCTCGGCGAAGCCGTAATCGGCGAGCTCGCGGATGTCGGCCCCCGCGGCGAAGGCGCGTTCGGAGCCGGTGAGGACGATGGCGCGCACGCTGGCGTCGGCTTCGAGCCGGTCGAGCGCGGCGCCGAGCTCCTCGATCAGGCGGGCATTGAGCGCGTTGAGCGCCTTCGGCCGGTTGAGGGTGACGAGTCCGACCCGGCCGTGGGCCTCGACGATCAGCGTGTCGTAATCCATGGCGCTAGTCCTGGCATCGAGGGCAGAAAAAGGTGGAGCGGCCGTTCTGGGCGATGCGCACGATCCCGCCGCCGCAGCGCGGGCAGGGCTCGCCCTCGCGGCCGTAGACGGCGAAGCGGTGCTGGAAGCGGCCGAGCGAGCCATCGGTCATGCGGTGGTCGCGCAAGGACGAGCCGCCGGCCTCGATCGCCTCGGCGATGACGGCGCGCACCGCGTCGGCGAGCGCCCTCGCCGCCCGGGGCGTGCGCTTGCCGGCCCCGGCGATGCCGGCCGCCTGCCGCTCGGGCGACAGCCCCGCCCGCCACAGCGCCTCGCACGCATAGATGTTGCCGAGCCCGGCGACCGTGCGCTGGTCGAGCAGCGCCGCCTTCAGCGAGGTGCGTCGGCCCGCGAAGGCGCGCGCGAGCAGGGCGCCGTCGAAGCCCTCGCCCACCGGCTCGGGTCCGAGCCCGGCGAAATAGGGGTGCCTGTCGAGCGCGGCCGTGGGTGCGATCGTCATGAAGCCGAAGCGGCGCGGGTCGTTGTAGACGACGCGCGTGCCCGAGCCGAGCGCGAACGCGACGTGGTCGTGGGCGGGGTCCTTCGCCTTGGCATGGCAGTCGCCGCCGAGCCCCTCGTGGCCGCCGAGGACTCGGAAGGCGCCGGACATGCCCAGATGCATGACGAGCGTTGCCGGCTCGGCGCCCGCGGCCGCGTCGAGATCGGCGAGGAGATATTTCGCCCGCCGGCCCAGCCGCGTCACGGTGCGCCCCTCGATGGCTTCGCCGAAGCCGGGCGGGAAGGGGAAGCGCAGGTCCGGCCGGCGCAGCTCCACGCGCTCGATCCGCCCGCCCTCCATGACGGCTCGGAGGCCCCGGCGAACGGTTTCGACTTCGGGAAGCTCGGGCATCGCGGGATGGTGGACCGGGTGGTGGCGGGCCCGGATTACATAGCGTCCGCCGCCGCCTTCCGCTATCGTCCGGCCCGAAAAGCCCGAGGGAAGGGGAGTGCCATGTCCGCCGAGAGCCAGGCCCGCGAGACCGCCTCGTTCGGCTATCGCGAGGTCGCGCTCGAGGCCAAGCAGGACCTCGTCGACGACGTCTTCACCAAGGTCGCGGGCCGCTACGACCTGATGAACGACCTCATGTCGGCGGGCCTGCACCGCCTGTGGAAGGAGGCGCTGGTCACCAGGCTCGCCCCGCCGCGGGGGCGGCGCGGCTTCTCGGTGCTGGACCTCGCGGGCGGCACGGGCGACGTCGCGGCGCGCATCGTCGCGCGTTCTCGAGGGGCGGCGCGCGTGACGGTGCTCGACGTCAACGCCGCGATGCTGGAGGTGGGCCGCGCCAGGGCCGCGGCGCGGGGCGACGCCGACCGCATCGCCTTCATCGAGGGCAACGCGGAGACGCTGTCGTTTCCGGACAGGAGCTTCGACGCCGCAACCATCGCCTTCGGCATCCGCAACGTGCCGCGGATCGACCGCGCGCTCGCCGAGGCCTTCCGCGTGCTGCGCCCGGGCGGCAGGTTCTTGTGCCTCGAATTCTCCGCGGTCGACCTGCCGGGCATGGCGCGGCTCTACGATCTCTATTCCTTCAACGTCATCCCCGCGCTCGGCCGCGTGGTGACCGGGGACGGCGCGCCGTACCAGTATCTGGTGGAATCGATCCGCCGCTTCCCGAACCAGGCGCGCTTCGCCGAGATGCTGCGCGAGGCAGGCTTCTCGCGCGTCGGCTACGACAACCTCACCGGCGGGGTCGCGGCGATCCATTCCGGCGTCAGGCTTTGAACGATTGATGTCAGGCCTGCCGCGTTCTCCATCGTCATGGCCGGGCTTGTCCCGGCCATCCATGTCTTTTCAGTGGATCGGCAGCAAAGGCGTGGATGCCCGGCACGAGGCCGGGCATGACGCGGAGTGTGGGACCGCGCTGCGGGAAACACGATGCCTGTAGGCCCGCGGGCGCTGTTCCGCCTTGCCCGTGCGGGCTACGTCCTCGCCCGCGAGGGCGTGCTGACGCTGGTGCCTCCGCCCGAGCCGGTGCCCGGCATCGTCCGGTTCGGCCTCGCGCTCGCGAAATTCATCCAGCGGCCGAGCGCGGGGCGGCGCGACAGGACGCAGCGCCTCACGCGGGCACTGAACCGGCTCGGCCCCTCCTATGTGAAGCTCGGCCAGTTCCTGGCGACCCGGCCCGACGTCGTCGGCGCCGAGATGGCGGCCGACCTCGCCGCGCTGCAGGATCAGGTGCCTCCGTTCGGCGACGCGGCGGCGCGGGCGGTGATCGCGTCGGCGCTCGGCCGGCCGGTCGAGGCGCTCTATCGTGCGTTCTCCCCGCCCATCGCGGCCGCCTCCATCGCCCAGGTGCACCAGGCGGAGGTGAGCGATCCCGAGCTCGGCCGCCGCATAGTGGCGGTGAAGGTGCTCCGGCCCGGCGTCGCCGAGCGCTTCGCGCGCGACCTCGAGGGCTTCTATCTCGGCGCGCGGCTGATCGAACGGATGAGCCGGCGCACGCGACGCCTGCGGCCCGTGGCGGTCGTGGACACGCTGGCGCGCTCGATCGCGCTCGAGATGGACCTGCGGCTCGAGGCGGCCGCGCTTTCGGAGATGGCGGAGAACACCGCGGGCGACCCGGGCTTCCGCGTGCCGGTGGTGGACTGGCGACGCACCACCAAATCGGTGCTGACGCTCGAATGGGTCGACGGCATCAAGCTCTCGGACCGCGCCGGGATCGACGCCGCCGGGATCGACAGGATCGCGCTCGCGCGCACCGTGATCCAGTCCTTCCTGCGCCACGCCGTGCGCGACGGCTTCTTCCACGCCGACATGCACCAGGGCAATCTGTTCGTCGACCGCGACGGCCTGCTGGTGCCTGTCGATTTCGGCATCATGGGCCGGCTCGGCCGGCGCGAGCGGCGCTTCCTCGCCGAGATTCTCTACGGCTTCATCACCCGCGACTATGCCCGCGTCGCGCGCGTCCATTTCGAGGCCGGCTACGTGCCGCCGCGCCATGACGTCGCGACTTTCGCCCAGGCGCTGCGCGCGATCGGCGAGCCGCTGCAGGGTCAGACGGCCGCCGAGATCTCGATGGGCCGGCTGCTCAACCAGCTGTTCGAGGTGACCGAGCTGTTCGACATGCGCACGCGGCCCGAGCTGATCCTGCTGCAGAAGACCATGGTCGTGGTCGAGGGCGTCGCCCGCTCGCTCGACCCCAATCTCAATCTGTGGCGCACCGCCGACCCGGTGGTGCGCGGCTGGATCGAGCGCAATCTCGGCCCGCGAGGCTTCATGGACGACGTTGCGGTCGAGATCGGGGCACTGGCGCGCTTCGCCCGCGCGCTGCCGGAGTTCGCCGAGCGCATGGAGCGCCGCTTCTCGTCGGACCGCTACGGGGAGGAAGGCGGGCGGCGGTGGAGTGACGCCCGGCGCATCGCCTGGCCGCTCTGGATCGGCGCCGCGGCGCTGGTGGTGATGGCGCTCGCCGCGGTGTTCTGAGCGAAGGGGCGGCTCAGACTTTCGCCTCTTCCGGCGTCTCGCGTTGGAAGGCGGCGGTGGCGGCGCCGGTGGTGGCCGAGAGGATTTGCATCTCGGCGCGCATGAACTTCCAGCCGCGCTTCCAGGATTCCCGGAGGCGCAGCGGCACCCGATAGGGGCGGCCGCGCAGCGCCCGGTACTCGTCGAGTGCGAGGTCGGCGGCATGGCGGATCGAGAGCGTCTCGCCGGTCGCCCGCGCCCCCTCGGCGAACGCGCCCGTTGCGACTTCGCCGAGGGCCGCGGCAAAGCCGGCCTCATCGGCGGCACGCAGCAGACGTCCGTTGACCCCCTCGCGCACGATGTCGCGCGCGCCCGAGGCGTCGAGCGCGACGACGGGCACGCCAGCGCCCATGGCCTCGGCGAGCACGAGACCTTGCGTCTCGGTGAGCGAGGCGAAGGCGAAGGCGTCCATCGCGGCATAGGCGGCCGCGAGCGCCTCGCCCTGCAGCGTCCCGGTGAAGTGGGCGCGGCCCGCAACGCCGGCCGCGGCGAAGATCGCGCGCATCTCTTCGGCCGCGGGTCCGTCCCCCACGATGAGGGCGTGGGCGGCGGGATCCGCCGACAGGAAGCGGACCAGGGCGCGGCAGAGGAAGCCGAGATTCTTCTCCTCCGCGAGCCGCCCGACGGTCCCCGCAACCAGGGCCTCCGCGGCGATCCCGAGGCGCTGGCGCAGCGCAATTACCGCGGCGAGCGGGGCGGCCGGCAGGTCGACCCCCGTCGGCACCACCTTGATCGGCACCGTGACGTCGCGCTCGCGCAGCAGCCGCGCGACGCTCTCGGACGGGGCGAACACGCGCGCGGCGAGATTCGCGTAATTGGTGGAGAGGCGGATGATGAAGCGCTTCATCGCCGCCGAGTCTCCCGGCACGTAATGCGTGTAGCGCTCGTAGAGCGTGTGGTGGGTGAACACCAGCGGCACCCCGCGGCTCTTGGCGAGCCGCACGGCGGTGGAGCCGAGCAGGAACGGGTGGTGCGAGTGGATGACGTCGGGCCGGAACGCGTCCACCGCATGGGAGACGTGGAGCGGCGGCATGACGGCGACGGAGAAGTCGCTGCCGTTGAAGTTCTGCAGCGCGCGGATGCGGATCACGTCCGGCTCGCGCTCCGGCGCACCGCCGAACATCGGCGCCATGACCATGACGCGATGGCCCCGGCGACGGAACTCCTCGGAGAAGCTCACGACCGACCGGGCCACGCCGCCGACATGCGGGGCGTAGGTATTGGTGACCATCAGGATGTTAATGGGCGCCTCCCAAGGAGCCTGATCCCGCCGCGTGCACGCGCCCCGAGGCCTCGCCTGAGCATATGAAGCCGGGCAGGGGCCCTGGCAACCTCGTATGACAAGGTTCTCGCAAGCCAGCGGGGCGAATTTGCGGCCCTGTTGCGCGAAATCCGCGCTATCGGTGCGGGTGCCTCAGGAAGCGGCGGGCGCGCAGGGCGTGATGCCGAGCATGGCTTCGGCGCGCGCATCGAGCGCCTCGAGCGCTTCGCGGACCTCGCGGCGCATGGCGGCGAGGTCGTCGGCGCTTGCCGCGGCGGGCGGGCGGATCGGCTCGCCGAGGGCGAGCGCGACGCGGCTGAAGGGTTTGGGCACCTCCATCCGGTCCCAGCGCTTCTTGCTGCGGAAGGGCCGCACGCTCGCGGTCGACACCGGGAGCACGGCCATGCCGAGCTGGGCGGCGAGCTCCACCGTGCCCGGCTTCACCACGTGATAGGGGCCGAGCGGGCCGTCGATGGCGAGGGCGCCCGAGGTGCGGACGCCCAGCGCCTTCTTCATCAGGTTGCGCGAGCCCGCGCCGCCGCGATGGCGCAACAGCACGCAGTCGTAGCCGAAGCGGCGGGAGATCTCCGCGATCACGTGGCCGCGGAAGGAGAGGCTGGCGAAGATGCAGGCGTGCCGGCCGGCGAGCAGCGAGAACAGCGGCAGGAACTTGCCGTGCCAGAACAGCACCATGAAGCGCTCGCGGGTTGCCAGATGGGCATCGAGACGCGCGAGGTCGGCGTCTTCGCACCGCCAGGAGACGTGCAGCAGATGGAGCAGCCCCGCGCCGATGGCGCCGAGAATGCGGGCCCCGAGCGGGGCAGGCAGGTATTCCGGGGCCGCGGCGTCGCCGGCCGGAGCCTTGGGCGCCTCCGGTGCGGGCACCTCGATCACTGCCGTCATCGTGCTGTCGCCTTTCGCGGTCGCCGCCACGCCGGACCCCCCGGCCGCGTCGCGCGGGCGACCTTGATGCAGGCCGGCCGCGGGAGCAAGCGAAACAGATGGTGAGCGGCGGGGCCGACCGCCAGCGCCGGCCCGGCCCTGCCGCCGCCTTCAACCCGCCGGAGGCTCGCCCGCGGGCTTCGCGGCGTCGTCGTCTCCTTCGCCGCGCAGCCGGCCGGCGCGCCGCAGCGCCTCGCGCAGCAGGAATTCGATCTGCGCGTTGACGCTGCGAAACTCGTCGTCGGCCCAGTGCTGCAGGGCCTCGTAGATGTCCTCGCGGATGCGGAGGGGGAAGGCCTTGCGGGTCGACACGGGATCGCCGCTCAGTAGAGCGAGCCGGTGTTGACGACGGGGCTCGTCGACTTCTCGCTGCAGAGCACCACAAGCAGGTTCGACACCATCGCGGCCCTGCGCTCCTCGTCGAGGGTGACCACGCCCTTCCGGCTGAGCTCGTCGAGCGCCATCTCGACCATGCCGACCGCGCCGTCGACGATGCGCCGCCGCGCCGCGATGATGGCGGAGGCCTGCTGGCGCTGCAGCATGGCGCCGGCGATCTCGGAGGCATAGGCGAGATGGCTGATCCGGGCCTCGATCACCTTCACGCCGGCCTTGTCGAGCCGGGCCTGCACGTCGGCGCCGAGCTGGGTCGACACCTCGTCGGCATGGGACCGCAGGGCCACCCCGGTCTCCTCGTCGCCGAGATCGTAGGGGTAGCGCGTCGCCAGCCCGCGCAGGGCGGCCTCCGCCTGGATCTGGACGAAGTTCTCGTAGTCGTCGACTTCGAACACGGCCTCGGCGGTGTCGACCACCTGCCAGACCACGACCGCGGCGATCTCGATCGGGCTGCCGTGCAGGTCGTTCACCTTCAGCCTGTCGGAATCGAAATTGCGGATGCGGGTCGAGACCTTGCGCTTGGTGAAGAACGGATTGGCCCAGCGCAGGCCTGGGGTGCGCACGGTGCCGACATAGTCGCCGAACAGCTGCAGCACCTTCGCCTCGTTGGGCGCCACCATGAACAGCCCCACCCAGAGGAAGGCCGCCACGAGATTGAGCACCACGCCCACGGCGAGCAGCGCGATCGGCCCGGCCGAAATCCCGTCCCCGAGTTCGGTGACGCCGGCGAGGATCAGCCCGATCCCCACGATGTGCAGGACGATATTGAGGGCGGCGATGGGAATGCCGGGCAGCGTGGCGCGGGCGTGTTCGCGGATCATGGCTCTCCTCGTCGTATCGATCATGTCGATACAAGAGTGATATCACTTTGATGCGAGACTTTGAAGAGGGCGGCGCGTTGAAAATCGAGCAGAACCACTGACGCGATAGGGCGTACGATATATCTTGACGACGGGTGCAGGTTGGGCGACATAGAGTATGTCGTAAGACATATCTGGAGATACATCATGAACCCTCATCATCATCATCATTGCGGCGCCGGCGGCTGGGGACAGTTCGGCATGGCCGGGCGGGGCTGGGCACGGTTCGGGCGCCCGGGGCCGTTCGGACGGCCGGGTCCCGGTGGGTTCGGCGACGACCTGCGCATGGGGCGGCTCCTGGCCGGGGGCGACCTGCGTCTTCTCGTGCTGTCGCTGATCGAGGAGCAGCCGCGGCACGGCTACGATCTCATCAAGGCGATCGAGGAGCGGTCGGCCGGGTTCTATTCGCCCTCGCCCGGCGTCATCTATCCCGCGCTTGCCTTCCTGGAGGAGGCGGGGTTCGTGACCTCGGCGCAGGAGGGCAACAAGAAGGCCTATACGATCACCGAGGAGGGCCGGGCTCATCTGGAGGACAACCGCGACGCGATCGCCGCGACGCTGAGCGTGCTCGACCGCATCGGCGAGCGCATGCGGATGCACCGCGAGCACCACGAGGGGCGCGACCGCGACGTGCCCGGCGTGCTGCCGGAAGTGAACGAGGCCCGGCGCGCGCTGAAGGAGGCGTTGGCCTCGGCCTTGCGCGGGGACGAGGCCATGCAGCGGCGGGTCGCGGAAATCCTGCGCCGCGCGGCGGACGAGATCGGCCGCGCCGATATCGACATCGGCTGAGGCGAGGGCCGGGAACGGGGGCGGTTTGCATCGAGCCGTTCCCGCCCGCCCTCGGCGCGCCGCTGCCGTGACGTCGCCCGTCCTCGAACGACTTATCCACAACGGACGATCCGGGGTCCCGCGCCGCCGCCTTTTCGCCGAAGCGAAGGGATGAAAAGATGGGCGCGGGGAGCCGCGGCGGCCTGTCGCGCGCGGCAACGGGATCACCTGCATGGCTTCGGAGATCAGGAGCGAGTTCCAGCGGCCGGTGCCGCTCGCCCTCGCCGCAGTGGCCGCCATTGGCTGGCTCGTCGTCATCATTCTCCTGGTCTCGCAGTCGGGCGCGCGCTCGGACCTCGAGGGCCAGATCGACACGCTGACGGCACAGCTCGGCGCCAGCCAGACCGAGTTGCAGGAGCAGCGCGACGCCGCCGGCGCCCTCGCCGACATCGAGGCCGAGGCGACCGCCGCCGAGACGCGGCTGGAGGACCTCGACGCCCGGGTCATGCAGGCCCAGGCGGACCTGACAGACGCCAGCAGCCGGCTCGATGCGACGCAGAACGCGCTGGCGCAGCAGCAGGCCGCGCTGATGACGGCCGAAGCCGACGCGCAGGCGGCCGCCCAGCGCCTCACCCAGGCGCAGGCCCAGCTCGCCGGGATCGAGAACGACATCGCCGCGCGGACCGAGGAGCTTGCCCAGGTCGGGCAGCGGCTCGAGGAGGCGCGCGCGCAAGAAGCGACGACGCGCGACACGGTCGCCCAGCTCACCCAAGAGGCGGCCGACCTGACGATGCAGACCGCCGATGCGGAAGCCGAGCTGCAGATGGTGCGTGAGGCGGAGGCGGACCTGCAGGCCCAGCTCGCCGCCGCCCGCGAGGAACAGGCGGGCCTCGCGGCGATGCAGGCCGAACTGACGACGGCGGTCGCCGACCTGACGGCCCAGCGCGACGCCGCCGCGAACGATCTCGCCGCGCGCCAGCAGGAGCTCGCCAACGTCACGAGCCAACTCACGGCGACCACGGACGACCTCGCCGCGCAGACCGCGCAGCGCGAGACGGTCGCGGCCGATCTCGCCATGGCCCAGCAGCAGCTCACGGCCGCGAACGAGCAGCTCGCCGGCCTGACGCAGCAGCGTACGGCGCTGCAGTCCGAGCTCGCCGGCCTCGACCAGACCCGCGAGGCGGCCAATGCCGACGTGACCGCCCGGACCGAGCAGCGCGACGCCCTCGAGGCCGAGATCGCGATGCTCGAAACGACGCGGGAGGCCACCGCGCAGGACGTGACGGCGCAGACGGCCGAGCGGGACGATCTTGCGACGGAGGTCGCGGAGCTCCAGCAGCAGCTCACGCAGGCGAACGAGGCCGTCGCCATGGCGACGGCGACGCGCGATGCGCTCTCGAACGAGATCGCGGGCCTGCAGCAGCAGCGGACCGAGGCGGCGGCGCTCGCCGGCCGCGTGCCGCAGGTCGGCACCTATCGCACCGACGGGCTTACGCTCGCGCTCGCACCGGGCGACAGGTTCTTCCTGTGGCAGACGGCGCCGGGCGGCGGGGCGGTGTCGGGCCGTTATGCCCTCGACGGCGATGTCGTGACCTTCTCCGAGGCCGCGGGCGATGTCGGCGGGGCCGCCTTCCCGATGACTTGCCGCGTCACCGAAGGGGCAGACGGTGGCTTCGCGCTCGCCCCGACGGAGGGATCCTGCGCCGAGCTCGCCGGGCTCACCTTTGCCCCGCTGGACTGAGCGGGGTCGTCAGAACCGGGGCGCGGCGCCTGTCGCGCCCCCGTCATTTGCGGGGCGATTCGTCGGTCCTCGTTGACCCGTGCGTGCCGCCACGGCCAAATGCAGCGCCTCTCCTGCCGGGAAACGCCATGGCCGCCACCTGCCTCGCCCTCATCCTCGCCGCCGGCGAGGGAACGCGCATGCGCTCCGCCTTGCCGAAGGTCATGCACGCCGTCGGCGGTCGGCCGATGCTGGGTCACGCCATCGACGCCGCGCGCGCGGCGGGGGTGGACCGGCTCGCCGTCGTGATCGGGCCGGGGGCGGAGAGCGTCGCGAATTTCGTCGCAGGGGCGGCATCGGAGGCGTCGGTCCACGTCCAGGCCGAGCGCCGCGGCACCGCGCACGCCGCGCTCGCCGCCCGGCCGGCGCTCGAAGCGGGCGCGGACGAGGTGCTGGTGCTCTACGGCGACACCCCCCTCGTCACGCCGGCGACGCTGCTGGCCGTCCGCGAGCGGCTCGCCGCCGGGGCCGACCTCGTCGTGCTGGGCTTCGAGGCCGCCGACCCCACGGGCTACGGCCGATTGGTGATCGAGAACGGGCGGCCGACGGCGATCGTCGAGGAGCGGGATGCGGATGCGGCGACGCGCGCGATCCGGCTCGTCAATTCGGGCATCCTGGGCTTTCGCGGCGCCCTGCTGCCGCGCCTTATCGACCGGATCGGCAATGCCAACGCCAAGGGCGAGTTCTACCTCACCGACGCTGTCGCGCTCGCGGCGGGGGAGGGGCTCGACCTCGCCGTGGTGAGGGGGGCTGAGACCGAGTTCCTCGGCGTCAACGACCGGGCGCAGCTCGCCCGCGCCGAGAGCGAGTTCCAGGCCCGGGCGCGCGCCGCCGCGCTCGGAGGCGGGGCGACGCTGGTTGCGCCGGAGACCGTGTTCTTCGCCTATGACACGCGGCTCGGCCGCGACGTGATCGTGGAGCCGAACGTGGTGTTCGGCCCCGGGGTCAGCGTGGCGGACGGCACGACCATCCGCGCCTTCTCGCATCTGGAAGGCGCGCGGGTCGCCGCCGGGGCGATCGTGGGTCCGTTCGCGCGCCTCCGCCCCGGCGCGGAGATCGCCGCGGGCGCGCATATAGGCAATTTCGTTGAGATCAAGAACGCCGCGGTGGGCGCGGGCGCCAAAGTCAACCACCTGAGCTACGTCGGGGACGCCGATGTCGGCGCCGCCGTCAATATCGGGGCAGGCACGGTCACCTGCAATTACGATGGGTTCACCAAGCACCGCACCGAAATCGGCGCCGGCGCCTTCGTCGGTTCCAATACGACTCTCGTCGCGCCGATCGGCGTGGGCGAGGGGGCCTTCGTCGCTGCGGGCAGCGTTGTCACCGAGCCCGTGCCGGCCGATGCGCTTGCGCTCGGCCGCGCGCGGCAGGTGGTAAAGGAAGGCCGCGCCACGGCGCTGCGCGCCCGCTTCAAGGCGGCGAAGGCGGCCCGGCCCGAGCGTTGACCCAAGCTCACGCGCCCGGCCGCTCCGCGCCATCGGTGAGCACGACCTCGCGCAG
>Ga0182738_1004996_pt1 | contig 14345 bp, 10 predicted proteins | sample eDN5th30CBELigMG_FD_128876 | JGI IMG/M metagenome (GOLD analysis project Ga0182738, IMG submission 128876) | Enriched Miracle-Growth compost microbial communities from Emeryville, California, USA - eDNA 5th pass 30_C BE-Lig MG (version 2)... ... | reverse complement strand
TAACTCTTCAGGAGTCTTGTTGTCAATGATTCTCTTTAATAATTGTTCAATATCAAAGATGAAAATTTCAGTCAGGCTGGATTTTTCTTTCTGGTACCATTCAACAAGCTACAAGAGTTTTAACATTCAAAATCTGATGGTCAATTCTTACATTCAACAATTTTTTATCACCATGAGCTAGTTGAACAGTTTTGAATCTAGCATGGAGACTATAGTGGCCCAGAAGTTGTCCTCCATCAACCTTGAAGAATTCGAGGGTTCCGACGTGAGTTCCGACAATAAGAATATCACTGTTATTGGTGACATCCAAAGTTCTAACGGCAGCCTTGGGCTCAAAAGAACCTATTCTCTCAGCAGAGTTGGCATCCCAAAGGTTGACGACCTTCTCACTGGATCCAGTGAACAAAAGATCACCATCAAAGTTGAATTTGACAACGGTGATTGGCTTCGCGTGTCCTCTTAAGAGTACGGGTCTCATGGGGGAAGATTTAATTGATATTCGTTAGATATTTATATGATATGAGAAAGCCTCCAGTTTAAATAGGTTTTCTTTGATTGTTCATCGGATTCGATGAATCTGTCTGTCAGGAAAAAGTTAATAGAGAGCAGGTTAAAAGGGATTTTTTGCTACGATAAAAAATTGAGCTGACTTTTTGATGGATTCTAACCTCGAGAAAAAGAAATTCTCTCAAGTTTTCAAGTTTCTTTCGCGAGGAAAGGTTGAATATGGAGAAGAGAAGGTTCTTGAAGAGCAGATTTTGCTTTTGTTCCAGTTATTGAGAACCTTTAAAAGACTGTCATTATTCTACCTGTTCAGCAGCTTTTTTATAACCGAAAGATTTGTTTCTCAGATATAATCTGACAGAAAATAGACATATCTGAGTAAGAAGATTGAATGAATTGCTCTGTTTCTGTTTTTCTTCTCACTGAAGCTATGAAAGTAATTTTTGGATTCTGTTTTTGCTGAATCTTTCAAAAGGAAAGCATAGAAAAGAGAGACTATGAAGATGGATGAAGGTTCACTGTTCCAAGACGAAAAAGATTCTATTGGAGAAGTTAGACAGAATGATGTCAGTTTCTCTTTGAATAAATCGAAATCTGATCAGAGAAGTTTTGAATAATAAAAGGGAAATAATTATTTTTCTTAATCAGAATTTGAAAAAAGAAACCACCAAGTTGGCAAAAAGGCGAAGGAGCTCGGAAAAAGGCTTGCATCATCAGATTTCCAAAGGTTTTTCGATCTTTGAGAAATTTCGATTTTAATGAAATTTTTAACTTCGATTCAGAAAGGAAAACTAAGCCTCAGCCCGAGAAAGACTGACCATAAAATAAGGCATTGTGTCGGAGGGATGTTCTGGTCCTCTTCAAAAATTTTTTTCCTGAGACATTTCTTGAAATTTGAAAAGTTTTAATCATTTTTTTTTTTCAGAAAAGCTTCTTTGTTAACCGTTCATCAGGAAAACTCAGAAATTCTTCAAAAGAGAGCCTTTTAGGATAACATCTCATTTCCAATGTTTTACCTCTTTAATTATTTTTGTTTCAAAAAGAAAAGAGACAAATAAAAGCTCGTAACTTATCAATAAGAAAGAAATAACAATTTTAATCAAAAGTCATTTTTAGAAGCATTTACGATATGGAATAGCTTCATTTTGATCATTAAAGGCTCTTATGGCTTTGCCTGACATTTTATTACAATCATTCCAATAAAACGTGATCCCAGCAAAGACACAAGCAACGAGATTGCCTTTTGAAGATGATCCAAGGAATCATCTGTGAGTTTCTTACAATAGCTCATATCAAGCTGGAAATACTGTAAAGATGGAAGGGTTCTCAGCCCATTTTGAAGATGACTTAGCGCCTTACCTGTTATCTGTTTGCCGCTCGTAAAATCAACATACAGATTTTGCAAACAAAGAAGTGATGAGAAAGCCTTTTTGGGGTGATTTATGCCTTCATCAGAGAATTTTGTGCAGTTTTTGAAGTTAAGAGAGAGTTGTCGTAAAGACGTGAGCGGTAAAAGTGCACTTTTTATGTGAATCATTCCTTTATCGGTGAGTTTTCCCCAGCTAGTAAAGCTCAAAGAAAGATGCAAAAATAATCTTTATTTATAAATGGAAAAATCTTTAGGGATTGGGATTGGGACGATTTCAAGTCCCCTTCAAGGACTGAAATCGTTCACAGAATTTTTTTGGGGGTTTTAACACCCCGGTTAGCTTAAAATATTTCAAGAAAATTATTCCAAAAAAATTTATTCAAGATTATCCATAAAAGCAAAATTGTATTCAAACCAATCTCACACCTCTCAGTAAGCTACCCTCTAAAATCTCCTCAAACTATCAAAGGGATAATGGAATCACATGAACAGGGCCAAGAAACCAAAGGTCTTCAGACATTTGAAAAGAAGATTGATCATAATATGAGAAGGTAAAGAAGTTTACCTGAAATGTTTTCAACAGATTTTAGAGAAAAAATCCATCAAAACTTCAAGGAATTGAAGCAGCATCCCATCAAGAAAATCCAAGCTCGAGTGTGGAGATTTGAAGAATATGCGTACATAATAATGATCTAGAACATATCATTCTCATTTTGAATAGGATCAGGATGAATAATCCAGAGCTGAAGAGGCTTGTAAAGGCAATAGGATCTTCAAAGGAAATACAGACATTGGAGATAGCTAGCTCGAAGTAAAGAAGAAAGTCTTGTATTTTCATATCAATATGTGAAATAGAGATAGCAATATAAGTTCAGGATTACAATTTCTGCGTAAAGCCATCAAAAGGCTTGATTCTCTACGAAATATCCAACTGGAATTGGGATGGTAAAGTTGATCAAATACGGATCGGGATAGAGATGTTCTAGTATGAACAAGATGAATGAAGTGGAATTTTATCATTTGAATCAAAGCTTAAAGAGTCTTAAATACTTGCAGAAGGTCAGTATAGACTTTAGGTGGTAAGAGAGGTTTTGTAAAAAGATGCCTTATGAGCATAATAGGTATGAGGGTTTTAGTGAGAAAGGACTACGTACTCTGATTAAGGGCTTCAGGGGACATACATCATTAAAATCGCTACGATTCAAATTTCCCAAGTATAATCAGATCTATGCTTATTTGATAATGCTAAGTGGTACAAACATGATGAGGAAAGAGTTTGAAGAGCTGAAGAAAACATTGAAAAGGCTGCAGAGTTCTTTGCAAGAGTTATCTCTTGACTTTATAGGGTAAAAATTTTGATTTGGTCCTAATTGAGAAAAGATGTCCTTATATTGACAATGATTGCTTGGGCATTTTAAAGGAAAGCTTGAGAGGACTTCAATGTCTCAAAAGGCTCAGTCTTCGATTTGAATGGTAGATTCGTTGAGGCCAAGGACTCTCTAAGATTACAAAAGGATCCATATGATTTCTGAAGCAGGATTATTGAGGCTGGGAGAAGGACTGAAAGGTCTTGCGAATTTGAAGAAAATTGATGTTCATTTTGCCAAGTAGGAGATTAAGAAAATTAGAGGCGATTAATTCGAAATTTAGCAATGTAAATATAAATGAGATGGGCTTAGATAGTTTGGCAGAAGGTTTTGATGGGATGAGTTCTTTGGAATGCTTGGACTTGAGCTTGAAAGTGTAAGTGTTTGTTTGGAGGATTGAGAGATGTAAGAAAATTTTATTCAAAAATAGGAATCAGAAGAGAATTTTCAATGAAAGATTCACAAATTTCAACAAAAAATTGGCAACATTAACCAATTTAAAAACATTTCAAATGAATTTTGAAGGAAGGTGTTTCAATTCTCTTGATGTTTTCTGACCTTTTGAAAATTAGTATGGAGCCACTATGTGACGAAGAACTCATTAACTTCAGTGAAGCTCTAAAAAAGCTTGTTTCTTTACAAAATATCAATATTCATTTCTTACCGTAAGATCTCATTTTTGATAAAATAACTTACCTTGATAGTTGTTCAAAGATAACAAACCAAGGGCTTAAGATATTTAGCGAAAACTTAAAGGAAATGGCCTCCTTACAACACATTGATCTCGTGTTTCCTCAGTAGAAAAAGAAAGCAATATTTATTCATTGGTGATTTAGATGCACAGAGATCACATCAGAGGGCTTAGAAAAGGTAAATCAAGCATTTAAGAACCTCCCTCTGTTAAAGGATTGTGCTGTTAACTTGAGACGGTAAGAACTTTGATTTTGAAAAAGATTTATGAATGAATGATTTGTAGGTGTAAAGAGGGTCATGTTTTGTCTTTTTTTGAGAAGAGAGAAGGCCAAAAATTGGTCTCTGAGGAAAGTGAATTAGATGTGACAATTTTTCAGTAAATGAGAAGGAGATACTCATGATTAACTCTTTTAGATGCAATGAAATTTCAAGCATTGGATGTGAAAATCTGAGAAAAGGCTTCCGAGAGATTGGCATTTTAAAAGACCTTCGCGTTGATTTTAGCATGTAAATTGTGGGGTGAAGAGGGGGTTTTAATAAAGAAATAGGAATGAAAACATTGATGATGAAAGACTACAAAGACTGAATCAAGCATTTTTGGGATTGTTGTCAAGCTCAAATCAGACAAAAAGTCTGATTGAGTTGAGATCAGCATTGAGTTGTTTGGAGAAATTTAACATTGATTTCTCAGGAAGGTAAGCTTTGATATTTGAAGGGGATTTGATTTTTTGACTTGTAGACATGAAAAAAGAATCAAAGGTTTATGTGGATTTTTCAGTGCACCAGAAAATACGAATGAGATCACCTTGATAATTGAAGCGTAGGAATTAATTGAGGAGATGAATGTAAACTGAGATGGGGATTGAATAGAGGTGAGAGCATCAGTAATGCAGCAAAGGATGAACTCAGGAGAACTTTCAAGGAGAAATGTCCTGTGGGAAATGTATCAGTTCTATAAAAAAAATTATGTAATGAAACAGATTGAGAAATGTGTTCCGTAACCGTAAACTTCGACTTTAGGGGAGCAGATTTCTGATATTAATTTTAATGAATTTTATTGAATCATGTGTTAAGAATAAATAAAAGCAATTAGATTTTAAAAATGAGAGTTCCTATAGTATAAGAGAGGCAAAAGGAATTCTTTCTGATAAAAACGTTTGAGGGAAATTTGAATCTAGAATAGTTTTTGACATCATATGCTTTTCAATCAGATGAAACTCCTCATTTTTTAAAAATGAGAAGGTCAATTTTTGGAGCTTATTTAAGGAATAAATTATTTCTTCAAAGCTATCTTTACAATCTCATACAGAAAACAAATATTAAAATTAAAACAACATAAATTGTTTAATTCTTTCAGCAAAGAGCTGAGAATTCTGGAATAAAATTATCAGTCCTTCTCCACTCCAAAATTGTTTGAAACGAAGCAAAGTCTTATTGAGGACTTTCTAAGCTCATAATCAACTGAAATTCATTTTTAAAGTCCTTCAGCTCTTCATCCAAAATCTGCTTACACCCAGAAAAATTCGCAAAGAACTCCTGCAGAGATGTCAGCGATTTCACTCCGCTCTTGAGATAATTCAGCCCTTCGCCTGAGAGCTCATTACATCTACTCAAATCAAGAGAGAGATTCTGCAAAGACCCGAGCGATGCCAGCAAATTACTTAGAGAATTCAGTCCTTTATCTGTTATTTTACCACATAATGAGAATTCAAGAGACAAATGCTGCAAGTCCACGAATGGTGAGAAAGCGGTTTTCAGGTAATTCAGCCCATCATCTGTCATTTTATCACATGAAGTAAAGTTTAGGGCTAAATTCTGCAAGAATACAAGCGATGTGAGTCCGGCTCTTATGTAGTTAAGTCCTTGGTCTGAGATCTTTTCACATTTTGCAAAATTGATGGATAAATGTTTGAGATATTTGAGATTTGTGAGGGTTGTTTTGAGGTGATTGAGGCCTTCATCTGAGATCTTGATATTTTCACTAAAATTAAGGGATAAATGTTGGAGATATTTGAGAGGCTGGAGGACATTTTTAATAGCTTCGTTTGAGATTTTTTCACATTTGACAAAACCAAGAGACAGATTTTGCAAAGATTTAAGCGAAGCAAGCCCAGAGCTGAGATAGTTTAGTCCTTCATCTGAAATATTGAGACAATCACTGAATTGTAGATTGAGACTTTGCAAAGATATAAGTGATCTGAGGGAGTTATTGAGATAGCCAAGTCCTTTATCGGTGACTTTCTTGCATTTTATAAAGTCAAGAGCAAGATTCTTTAGACATTTTTTCAAAGGAGTGAGTCCATTAGAAAGCAGATTAAGCCCATCATCTGAAATTTTGAAGCATCTTGTAAAGTTAAGAGACAGCTGCTCTAGATATTTGAGCGGTTTCAGTGCAGTTTGGAGGTTATCAAGTCCTTCATCTGAAATTTTATCACATCTTGTAAAATTAAGCGATAAACTATTCAAAGATGCCAATGAAAAAAGCCCAGTTTTGAGGTATCCCAATCCTTGATTTGAAAGCTCGGTACACCAAGGAAAATGAAGAGAAGCATGCTGCAAATATTTGAAAGCTGTAAGCGCAGTTTTGAGATGATTTAACCCTTCATCTGAGATCCTGTTACAGTCATTCAAAACAAGAGATAAATGGAGCAAAAATGGGAGGGCTAAAAGCCCGTTTTTTATATGATTAAGGCCCTCATCTGAAATCCTATTGCTTGGGGTGAAATGAAGCTCAAGATGGCGTAAAGATGTGAGGGATGTGAGTGCGGGTTCGAGATGGCTCAAGCCTTCATCAGAGATGTGCTTGCAGGAGGTGAAATGAAGGTGGAGATGCTGTAAAGAGGGCGGGAGAGCCTTTTTGAAAAGACTCAATTCTTTATCCGAAGAAACCAGTTCAAGAGATAACTGCTTCAAAGCATGGAAAGACTCAATTGTGAGGGATAAATCTTGGGCTGATCTGGGAATCTTATGGTCCAAGGTCAAGCTTAAATTCTCCAAGTGTTGGAGATGTCCAATAGATTCAAGAAAATGGAGGACTTCATCATTTGTGATTGGTATATTTTTCATTGAGACATCGACGCTAACAAACTGACCGTCATGTTTTATGACTTCCCACAGTTCTCTTAATTGGCCCATACTTCGGAGTTTCTTTATCGCTCTTTCCTTCAAAACCAGGCTCGTTTTCCACTCATAATCTCTCTCAGCAAGCCCTTCTTTAAACTTCACTTTATTCGTCAAGAAAATATCACTCAGATTCTCTGGTGAAAAATAATAACAAAGTGGGCTTAACTTTCCCACAACAATAATATTCTCCAACACTTTTATATATTGTTTCTTCACCTTCGTCGTCCTCCTTATCCTCTCAATCTCCTCCATTATATACTCCTCAATCCCTGAATTCCTTATCTCCATCTTCCTAAATAGCTGATTCCCTTTTATAAGCCCCAAAAGGCGAAAACTTTCTTGTGAAGGCAACCCCTCTATAATCGCCTTTTCTTTGAAGATAGCCTGCTCTTGTAAAGTCCCTAAAAGAGCCAGATCCTTTTGGGCTTCTTCTTCGAATTTCCTTGTGACTTTGAGCGTAATTTCGTGAATGTTGTCGGAGTTGAGACGAACTTTGAGCAGCTTGAAGACTGTACCAGGCGCAAGGATAATTTCTTGTTCATCTGGGTGCTGAGAACCTTGTGAAATGTCGATCATTCCTTCACAATCTTCGAGGGACACAAAGTCAGCCTCTATTAAGAATATAACTCCTACTTTTGGCTCTTCAAGTTTTCTCGCTTTTTCCAAAGAGAACTCTACAAATTTCTTTGCAACATTTTTACTCCTTGAGGTCGACGTGATCGCATTCCAAGAAAAATATTTCACTTTTTTCGGGTCATAAGAAGCCAGGTGTTCTTTTGTCAGAGCCGCTCCTCTGTATAAAAACAGTTTCTGGCTTGTGAAAAATCCAAGGAGATGATTCAAGAATCCCTGAGGTTTTTCGTGAGGAATTATATGATCTTCGAGCTTAAAAGTATAGACTAAGCACACAAGATAAGGCGTGAGCACGTTAATTTCTTCCCAGCTTTCACTTCGGAGAAGCTCATTCAGCCAATAACAAACAAAAGTCTCCATCGTATAAACCTTCAGAATCGCTTGTAAGAAGTTTTTTGGAAGTTGGGAGTTCCTTTTAAGGATATTTGTGATGAGCTTGGCCTCCATAATGAAGTTTGTTGTTTGAGAATTTGATCTTGTCTTCATGATTTTTTCTCTTGCTTGAGCTCCTTTTTCAATACTCCCAATAACCTCTTGAATGATATCTTCAAAATCCCGATAATTATAATTCTCCATTAGTCTTTCCAGTCTTTGATATAAGCCATATGCCTCCGGCGTCCTCTTCATAATATATTCCAAGAAATGCTGGATCGTCCCAAAGGCTTGGTTCATTGTTCTTTCAATTTTTGGCTCAGGCATCTCGATCATAAACCGACTTTTTTCTTGCCTTCTGACTCTGCGCACTTGATTCCTGAACCTCTTGTGGACCTGAAGCATCTTTCTGAGGTCAATTTCGTGCTCTTTGAGGTCAATAAACTCTTGATCAAGACCAAAAGCTTCTTCAATTATGGCACATTCTTCATCTGAATAGTTTTGCCAGGTCCATTTGGCAGGGTTAGTTTCTTGAAAAGGGTCAAGGTCGGATTGCCATTGCCACAGGGAGTAAGTAGGTTCAGGGATATGGTGATGTTTTGCGGGAGTAAGGGGGAGTTTTTGTTCTTCCATGATGGGATGGGGTGAGACTTTTTATGAAAAAAATTAAAAGGGATGGGTTTATTAAGAAAGCAGCAAGCTTTCAAAAATTTTTTACAAGAGACAAGAGACAATTCCTCTATAAATCTTTGAAGATGAAGATTCAGACTCAATTTTATGAGGAATAATATTCAGAAATCATCTTGGAAACTCAATACTCTTGATTGAGAGAGGGAAGTGGAGTTGCTTACTTGAAGGGAAATAAGAGGAAGCAATTCAAAGAGTGGTTGAATTTTATAATCTAAAAATAGAGCTTTTTGGGAATAAGGAGACGAATTAATTTTTCAAAGAGAAGGTTCACAAAATTACGACTATTAAATTCTGTGGAGATTTTGATGCATAGGATATGAGAGAAAAAGGTCCTTGATGAAGAGCAATAAGCTTCGAGCCTCAAATAGAGCCTCATTTAAGGTTTATTAAAGCTCAATGTTTTTGAGAGTTTTATGATTTCAACAAAAATTTCATCAAAGAAATTATGTGCAAATCTCCCTCTTCAATTTATCCACCCCATAAAATCCTTTAATTTCAAGAAAGTTTTATGCTGTACCAACTCAAAAGAGATTTAGTTGGAGCTTGACTTTAAATATCTCAGAAACTGGTCAAGCCAGAAAAAACTTTTCCTTTCAAGTTACTGAAGAAAAAAAGCCTCGTGAAAAAAATATTTTGGTAAACTCTTCTGAGGTTTTGATGGATTATCAGGATTCAAAAAATTTTCTCTGAGAATTTAAAAAAGTGTTGTCCAATTTTCAGTGGAAAAAAAAAAAGACTTTTTATTTTTTCAAACTTCATGACTTTTCCTGAAAGGAAAAAGAAACCATCAAGAAGGAAAAAACAATATTTTCAGGATTCGAAATTCTCGACTCTGAAGATCCAGAAAACCTGCCAGAATTTTTTGAAAACGTAAGAACCTCTTTTTTGTATTTTTCAAATTTGATGTGATTTTGTGTGATATTTTTTCTTCATTCAAACTTTGTAAATGGATAAGAGACAGAAAAAAATCTCTTTCAAAGGCAGAATTCTTGAAAGAAGATTTTGTTAGGATTTTTGTTGGAATTTTTTTTATTAAAAAGACTTTGAAAATTTGAGAAATCCTAAAATTTTGTCCTGGCAAAAAAAATGCAAGGGTTTGTACAGACAATTGCCGGCGATGGGGTTTTTACAAAGGAGAATTTTCTGTCCAAAGGCTGTCCTCGAATTTTTTAATGTTAGGTTTTTATAGAGTTTTTAAGGACACATTTAGGACTGACAGCCTAAGGACACGTCAGAGGAGTCACCGTATTTGATATGAGTTTTTTATTGTTTTTTTTGACAATTGTTTAGTCTTTCTCGCATTCGCATTCTCGATTGGAATTTATGTTTTGAACATCAAGACTAAGCTGGTTTTAGACAGGCTGGAATTCCTCAGGAATATTGCTTGCTCTTTAAAAGCTATTTTGATTAAATGCAGTTTCAATCACAGAAAGAGATTTCTTCATCATGAAAAAGTGAGAGAAATTTAGAAGGGTTTGAAAAGCAAAATAATCTCAGTCAAAATTTCTTCATAATGTTGTCAGATCCTCTGTAAAAATGCGTACTCTTCCACAGCAACCCGTTTTTTTCGACGCATCCAAAAATGCCTGTAAAACATCCCTGAGTTGTTTTGAGAAAAAAATTCCTTTCAAAAGAAATTTTCTTCAATCTTTTTCTTGCGTTTTCCTGTTGAAAAAAATTCTTTCGAAAATCATCATATCATTGGCCTCAAAATGTAATATCTCTAAGAAAGGAGAGTAGTTGAGATCAAGAGTGAGGCTTCCTCAAAGAGTCAAATTCGCTCTAGATGGAAAACCAAATTTTCAAAAAATTTAGAAGGATTAAATTTTGTAAATTTCACTCGATCTAGATCGCACACAGGAACATGTTGAAATTTGGAACAATTCAAAATCAAATTTCGTTAAAGAAAAAGTTGCAAAAAGGACTTATGATCAGATTAGAAAATTAGCAGGATAAATTCTTGGCTTGAATTAGTGACTGACATTCGAAATTTGATGAAATAAATAGAAAGATGGTTTGTCAACGGAAGAAATCTCGACGCATTTAGGTCAAAAACGTTTCCCAAAATTCGCATTGAACCCATCTTTTCACGCACTTTAACAACACTAGAAATAATTTTCATTTTTATTTGTTTCAACTGTTATTCTTTTCACAAAAAGAATTTTAAAAGAAAATACCCAAAAAATCATTAAAGAATCCAGGGTGCAGAGTTTGAGGCCATGCAAAATCAGGACAAGTCCTCCAAGTGTTTTTTTCCCGACATTTTTCAAAAATAAAGAGGTTTTTCTGATAGTTTCATGATTGATTGTGATCGAATCTCCAAATAGGAGGTTTTGCTTTTGAGAAATTTCAACCAAATTTTCTTTTTTTGACAAGGGGAAAAAATTAGGAAAGACGGACAAAATCTGGACAACTCCGAACCCTGCAGGGATTTCTGCTTTGACTTTTCCACTTTCCGAAACTTACAAAAAAATGATGATAAAATTTTGGGATCAAAAAAGACTCGGCTCTTTTTACATTGAGTTTGTCCAAATTTTTCTATTTTAGATTTTTTACTCTCAGAGGTTCATTTCAGAGTCAATGAAAAAACTTTGCAAAATTTGTAGATATAATTTTTCAGCTTTCAGGTCTCTAAAATGGTAAGTGTCAAATATCGGGGGTCAAAAGTCAGGGATGATTTTGGATTTTTAGAAATGTGGTAGCTCTTTGTAAAATTTTAAATGGTCCTAAACACGAAATAAAACACCTTTAAACGCAGACGGAGACAGGAAGAAAATGCAGAATTCGGAATCATTCTTCATCACTCTCTGATATAAAACGTCGAAGTTCATCAACGACCTAATTTTTAAATAATGAAAGCTTGTTAATGCAACCTTGTGGACAGCCTGATGGTTCAATCAAGTCTGGCTGACCAATAAGTTCTTCATCATTCATCACACTCACACTTCTTAGAGGTTTGGCAAGGCGGTTTGCCACTTGAATTTTATACACTAATAATGTGCCAATCTCTGATACCAGATGTTTATAGGGAATCTCTACGTTCTTGTCAGTTGATGCTCGAATTTCTCCACTCAATCCAATGAAGTCAAGGATGCTGTTTGCATTTTCACTTTTAACCCTTTGAGTGTAGAAAATCAACAAAAAAATCTGAAGAGAAATTTTTTCTTGGCCAACTGTGGAACGTCCCAACCTTTATCCACCCTTCAAAAAAGTTTTTCTGACTGAAATCCTCAGAGAATGAAAAGAAGCATGACGGAAATTTTCTTAAAGATTTGGAGTCTAATTATCAGGAGCTAAGGATTCAAAGATAAATTTACAGGCATATTAAGATTATGATGTTCCGACCTCAGGGGGTTAATGAGCTGATCTTTTGGCTTTTTGTAAAATGAGAGTAAAATAAGGCTTTTGTTGAAAAGGTGGTTAAAGTGTATCTTTCTTCTCTATTAGACTTAACACTTTTAAGGATCTTCAAGAGGAGAGGGAGTGTTTGACTCTTAACACGTTTTCAAAAATCTGTCTCATATGCATTCCACGGCTCACATGAAGGGTATTCACCTACAATTAGAAACAGAACTAAACAGAGTTACACAAAAGGGGTGTTGTTTGACAACAATCCTTTTCTCAAGCTTAATCTTTTTTCAGGGAAGACCTTGAGGGGTGGTTGTTCTGGGTTTACTGAAGAAATGAAACGAAGTCGGATATTTCAGCAAAAAGAGGATTCAGAAAAATTGAATCGTAAATGATCAAGACTTGGTCGAGGGATGAATTTTATATTCTAACGAAAATTGTAGTTAGAGTTAAAAAGGCTTTAAATCTAAGTTGAAAAGGAAATATTATCAGAGATCCCGACTGGACTTGTGTTCAGGATCCAGGCATTCAGAACATAAGCACGAAAAGTTATTTTATAAATCACAATATTATGGGTGATGAAGCTTGAACTTCAATAAAGAGGTTTTATTGGTGAGTTTATGAAGAGTGATGGGGTTTTAGGTTTTGTGAAAGATCTCGAGGCCTTGTAAGGATCTGAGTGTCTCTAGCTTTTCAGTAAGATATGTCAGGCCTTGATCTGTGATTTTGGAGCACCTATTAGTAAGTCACCAAACTCATCTTCCAAAAGTTACTCACTGATAAAAGTTGAGGTTAATGGATTGTAAGGTATTGAGTCTTTGGAGACATTCACCGAGGTTGTTCAGACCTTGATCTGTGATTTTGGAGCACCTATTAGCAAGTCAACAAACTTGTGTTACAAAAGTTACTCACTTATAAAAGTTGAGGTTGATGGATCGCAAGGTATTGAGCCTTTGGAGACCTTCACTGAGGTTGTTCAGACCTTGATCTGTGATTTCCTGGCACCTATTAGCAAGTCAATAAACTTTTCTTGCAAAAGTCATTTACCAAGCAAAGTTGAGGTTGATAGATTGCAAGTTATTGAGTCTTTTGAGACCTTCACCGAGATTGTTCAGACCTTGATCTGTGATTTTAGAGCACCTATAAGCAAGTCAACAAACTCATCTTCCAAAAGTTACTCACTGATAAAAGTTGAGGTTGATGGATTGTAAGGCATTGAGTCTTTTGATACCTCCACTGAGGTTGTTCAGGCCTTGATCTGTGATTTTGGAGCACCTATGAACAAGTCAACAAACTTGTGTTACAAAAGTCACGGACTCGCAAAAGTTGAGATTGCTGAATTGTAAGGTATTGAGTCCTTTGAGGCCTTCACTGAGGTTGTTGAGACCTTGATCTGTGATTTTGGAGCACCTATTAGCAAGTCAACAAATTTATACGCCAAAAGTTACTCACTGATAAAAGTTGAGGTTGATAGATTGTAAGGTATTGAGCCTTTGGAGACCTTCACCTAGGTTTTTCAGGCCTTGATCTGTGATTTTGGAGCACCTATGAACAAGTCAACGAACTTGTGTTACAAAAGTCACTTACCCAGTAAAGTTGAGGTTGATGAATTGTAAGGTATTGAGTCCTTTCAGACCTTCACCGAGGTTGTTCAGACCTTGATCTGCGATTTTGGAGCACCTATTAGCAAGTCAACAAACTTGTGATACAAAAGTCACAAACCCAGTAAAGTTGAAGTTGATAGATTGCAAGTTATTGAGTCTTTGGAGACCTTCACCAAGATTGTCCAGGCCTTGATCTGTGATTTTGGAGCACCTATTAGCAAGTCAACGAATTTATACCCAAAAAGTTACTCACCGTAGAAAGCTGAGATTCATGGACACTAAAGAATTGAGTCTTTGGAGACCTCCACTGAGGTTGTTCAGACCTTGGTCTGTGATTTCATAGCACCTATTAGCAAGTCAACAAACTTGTGATACAAAAGACACGAACCCAGTAAAGTTGAGGTTGATGGATTGTAAGGTATTGAGTCTTTGGAGACATTCATCGAGGTTGTTCAGACCTTGATCTGTGATTTTGGAGCACCTATGAGCAAGTCAACAAACTTGTGTTACAAAAGTCACAAACCCAGTAAAGTTGAGGTTGATGGATTGTAAGGCATTGAGTCTTTTGATACCTCCACTGAGGTTGTTCAGGCCTTGATCTGTGATTTTGGAGCACCTATGAACAAGTCAACAAACTTGTAT
>Ga0182738_1004993_pt1 | contig 14350 bp, 7 predicted proteins | sample eDN5th30CBELigMG_FD_128876 | JGI IMG/M metagenome (GOLD analysis project Ga0182738, IMG submission 128876) | Enriched Miracle-Growth compost microbial communities from Emeryville, California, USA - eDNA 5th pass 30_C BE-Lig MG (version 2)... ... | reverse complement strand
GTAAGACATGTTTTGAGTTAGACTTTGATTCTTCAACAAGATTAGTGAGGATTTCGTTTCCATTTGACTCCTCAATCTACGAATTCAGTTGGATTGATGAGAAGGCGAAGAGATACGGAATATGTTTCTTGAGCTTAATCAAGGATTGCTGATGGATCTTTTGAGAAAAGGATCGATTGTTGTGCATCGAAATCATTGGAGTTTTGGGATGGTCAGCAAGCTTAAAGATTTTAATTGAACAAATCTGATAAGCATTAGGGCTTATTTTTAACTCGAATTCAGAGGAGTGATTTTCTATTTCAATTTTATCTTGGTCCTGGCCTACAGTAAAGTTTTGGTCTTAAAAAGAGTCTCTTTGATTATCATATTCTACATAATTAGAGTTGACAAGAAAATCTCAAGATGAAACGCTTGTTTTACTCTTTCAGACATGTGAAAAACTGTCGCAAAAAAAGAAAGCAAAAAAAAAAGAAACTTTTAGAAATTCAGGGATCTTTTTCCCTCCCAAAGGGCAGGGCTATCATTACGAATCCACTCTTTACAATTTTAATAAATATATTTTGAAGTAGAAGATAAAACTAGTTTGTTTAAAATAGGACGATTTCTTTATTCCTAAATCAAGTTTGGATGGTTGTTTTGTGACTTTTCAAAACCAATTTCCAATTCCTCTATTCTCCTGAAAAACCTCTCAATCCAGCGGACATCTTTTTGACTCAAAAACCTCTTGGACCCTTCCAAAAAGAATTTCGCAAATGTATAATGCTCTCGAGCCTTATCCTTATTTCCAACGTACCCAAACGTTCTTGCCAGATAACAATGCCAGAGCGAATCTTTCGGATTTTTCCCAAGACATCCTTTGATCACCTGCATCGTCTCTTGATATCTTTTGAGCTTGTTCAGCAAGCTGACTTTCAGAGTATTCGCTTCATGATCACCAGGTCTCAGAGAAAGGCATTTATTGCAACATTCAAGAGCTTCTTGGGATCTTTTCATATGCGAAAAGGCCTTTCCTTTGTTCATAAAAGCCGTGAAAAAATTTGGCTTGAGAGAAATCGCTTTATCAAAAAGTTCAATCGCTTCTTCATGTCTTCCAAGCACACACAAGGCATTTCCTTTGCTCAGCCAAGCTTTAGCAAAATTTGGATCAAGAGAAATCACTATATCATAGAAATCAATCGCTTCTTGATATCTCTTCAGCTTATACAAAGTGTTTCCTTTACACTGATAAGATTTAGCGAGGTTTGGTTGGAGAGAAATTGCTTTATCATAGAAATCTAGAGCCTCTTTGTATCTTTCAAGTTTATACAAGATATTTCCTTTCTGGGTCAACGCCTGAGCAAAATCTGGCTTAAGAGAAATCGCCTTATCATAGGATTGGAGAGATTCTTCGAACCTTCCAAGCTCATTCAAAGCATTTCCTTTGCTATAATGCGCTTTAGCAAAACTCGGGTCGAGAGAAACCACTCTATCGTATGCTTGGAAAGCTTCTTCATATCTCTTGAGTTCAAACAAAGCATTGCCTTTGCAGTGATAAGCCTTAGCAAACCATGGGCAAAGAGATATCGCTTTATCAAACGATTCAAGAGCTTCTTCAAACATTTCGAATTTGAACAAAGAATCCCCTTTTCTATAATAAGATTTCCCATAATCTGGTCCGAGAGAAATAGCCTTATCATGCGATTCAATGGATTCCTCAGCTCGTCCCAGCCGAGAAAGAGAGCTCCCTTTGAAGGAATAAGAAGTAGAATCGTGTGGGTCGAAAAAGAGAGCTTGAAAATACGATTCGATGGACTCTTCATATCTTTTGAGCTCAAACAAAGAAAACCCTTTATGAGAGTGAGTTTTCGCATAGTCTGGTCTTAGAGAAATGGCTTTGTTGTAAGACTCAAGAGCTTCTTCGTGTCGTCCAAGTTTAGCGAAAGAAACTCCTTGATGGAAGTAAGTTTTGGCAGAATCTGGCTTTCGGGAGGGAACGAGATTAGAGCAGTCAAGGTTGTTTTGATGCTCACCTTTTTTGCTGACCTTTGCCCCTTTCGTCAGTAGATGGGTTTTGGGAGCTTTCTCGTTTTCTTTTTCTCGATCCATTTTGAAAAAAGCGCAATGCAGAATTTTAAAAATATTGTGACTTTACAGATGAACTCGTAATATAATTTCTGGTATTATTGGTAAACACGAGGTGATATTTATATTGAGAGAAATGAGAAGTCCTGAAAAGAGAGTTTTTCAGGAGATTTTTTCAATACCGCAAAAAGACTGTTGGATCAAAGGCAATCAATTCTCAAAAATCATAGAAAAGGGAATAAGGTATTTTATTGATAATATTGGCATTGGATTTATTCATCTTTGGAGAAATAGAAGCCAAGCTGAAAGTGTTTCAATCTTAATCAGTTTTTCTGGGAGTAAAGAACCAGAAATAGAGCTTTTTATTCTCAAATGATATTGAATAAACAGCTTCAATACTCATAGAAATAATAAGACAAGACAACGGACCCCTTTATTTTTCCTAGTATTTTCAATATCAAAATGAGATCTTGTTGGGCAAAAGAAGGAGATTCGCTTTTCTCCTTTTCAAAAAACAAGCCTCTTGAAAATAACAATTTTTCTGTTGAATCGAACTTTTGTGATTGTCACAATACAGAAAATGCCTTACCTTCATTATGGAACATAGATTTGAAGAGTAAAGTTTAATTCAATTATGAGAGGAATTTGATATAAATATTATTGAAATAAAGTGCTGTAACTACAGAGGAAAACATCTAGAAATGCCTGACTGCATAATTCCCATCTAAAATTTGCAATTTTGATAACGAGACTTCTAGCTATTTAATGAGATATTCAGCAGCTTCTCTGCTGCAGAATTTCAAATTCATTTGTTTAATCATAATCATATTCACTTTTCTACATCAGATTCGGAAAGTTTTTATACGACTTTTCCAAAAGAATTTCAGTTTCTGGAATTATTTCAAAAAATCTTTCAACCAGGCCAATCTCTCTTTGATCAAGAAAATTTTTGGAATCTCTCAAGAAGAATTTTCCAAATCTAAAATGCTCGAAGGTTTCCTTATTATCTCCAATCTCGTCAAATGTCCCTGCAAGATAACAGTGTAATAGAGAATTCCTTGGATCTATCCTAAGAGCTTTTTTCATCACCTGAATGGCTTCTTGATGCCTTTCCAACTGATTTAAAGAGTTTGCCTTCAGAATATTCGCTTCCGTATTACCTGGTTTGAGAGAAAGACATTGATCGTAACATTCAAGAGCTTCTTGGAATCTTTTCAATTGAGAAAAAGCTTTTCCTTTGTTCATCAAAGCCTTGAAAAATCCTAGTTTAAGAGAAATCGCTTTGTCATAGAACTCAATTGCTTCCTCATGTCTTCCAAGCACACAAAAAACTTGTCCTTTGCTTCGCCAAGCTTCAACCAAACAGAGGGAGAGGGAAATCATTTTATCATACAAAGTAATAGCGTCTTCAAACCTTTTGAGTTCAAGCAAAGAAATTGCTTTGTGAGAGAAAGCTTTCGCATAATATGGCCTTAGAGTGAGGACTGTATCAAAGCATTCAATCGCCTTCTCATGCTTGCCTGCCTTGGCAAGCTTCACCCCTTCCTTGAGCAAACAGTCTGTTGCAATATTTTCATTTTCTTTTTCTGTCTCCATTTCAAAAAAACGCAACCAGATTTTTATAAATGAGCTCGAATATTTCAAAGTGAATATAAAATTGATTTGATAAACATCATATTATGTTCACCACAAAACCTCCAAAATTTTTTATTGCCATCCTTCGACTAAAAGTTAGAAAGATCAACACAAACAGAAAATTCACCAGTGCGAAGAGATTTTTTGTAAATTACTAAATTTTAAAGTAATTTGATTCTCTGTCGTTAAACTCTCCTAAACAAACAACAATAGCTTGGCCTTCTGGATCGAAGGCGCTATTGCCATCTTTGTCTACCGTATAATTAAATTTTTCGTCAAAGTATTTCTCTTTAAGATTTTACAAAAATTTTACAAAAGAGAAAATATCTCTGTAATCTCTCAAAACTTAGAGGCTTTAAGGCCTTTCTCCTCAAATAATAGGAGAACTCCTTCAAACCTGAGAAAATGAGAGAGAGAATATACTCGTCTTTTTTGCTGATCATAAGACTCAAACACTTTTTTGTTTTGACATCTTTGGTCCTCTCATTCTTGAAAAGCATCGAAAGTTCCATAACCCATTGAATTGATGACGATTTTTATGGAGTATCGAATCAAGTGAGCCCTGAAAAGCTTAGAAATTTTTTGGTTGATTCATTCCCAAGAAAACTTTATATTCTCCAATGAAAATCGACAAGACTCGGGGAATGGCTATTCTTATGGATTGAGAAAATTTTGCAAGCAAAAATAAATTTCCTTGAAAGCTTCAATCTTGATAAAAAACACAGAAAATTGCCTTTGGGAATCATCGCTTTTTGGTCATAAGTGGAACAAGCACGAAATTATTTTTATTCAAAAGTTTTTTCCTTTTTTACAGCAAGGAAATGTTTGAAATAAATGGAATCAGTGTTTCGAATAATTATAAATTTAACACCTATGACTTTTCGTGGTATTTGAGTTGAATAAAAGAGACCAAGGTACCATTTTAGAAGATTTTTTCATTCAAACTAGAACTGAAATCTCATTGATCACAAAGAACAAATGAATTGATCCCCGCCTGGTGTTAAAAATATCTATGTAGAATCTGACCCCTTAATCATGAGAAATCTCCTTTTCTCTCTATCTCTTCTGCTTTTTCATCCTTAGTACCCGGGCTGCCCAATATGCTGTCCTTATCACAAGATCGAATGGCTACCCTAATTATAGGCATCAATCTTCCGTCTTCCACGCATACAATATTCTGTCTAATTCACAACGATGTTCCTCCTAGGGACATTTCTCTAAGAACTTTGCCAATCTATTTTTGAAGTTTTTTCCTTTGTCAGAGAGATTACAATCTCCAAATAGTTTTTTTTTCCAATTTAAGTCAACAAATTTTAACATTTTTTTGGAAGTTTTTCAATCATGATCAAAGGCCTTCTTACCCAAGTGAAAAAAACTTTCCTTTTTCCCCTAAATAGAGCAAAAATAAGTCATATTATTTATTCTCAAAATTGTGAAATTTTCCATCTTCTGTTGGATGAAAAGGAAATAAGACAAATTGTTTTTGGAAGAAATGAATTCTTGAAACTTGAAGAAATACTTCAAACGAACTTCAATCATGGCCTTTTGGGGGACTTTAATTGTTAGAATGAATTGGTGCGAACCTTGAGAGATTTTTCTCAAAATAAATTTTTCTTCTTGAAAAGTCCAAAAGAGAAACAAGTTCAATTTTTTGGAGAGAAAATTATCGAAGTCCCGAAAAAGTTTTTCAGCGAAAGAGCTTTGAAGGTTCAATAAAGTCTCAGGTAACTAATATCCTCATGATTCAAATGAAGACCCATTGCGAAGAAAAATCCTCGAGTTTACGTCAGATTGAAATTAGCGATTTTAGGGGGTTTTCTCTCGAGCTGCCCCCTCATTTTGGGAAAGATCTTGGATCTTCATTAAAATCTCGGGGCCTTCTTTTGAGGAGGTCTTCATTTGAAGAAAGTGGGTGTTCAAGATTTTTTTAAAAAGTCCAGGCAGAAAAATAACTAAAACTAGGGAGAGTTGAGAAATTCCTTTCCAAAAAAATTTTTTGATCTTTTTTCCAAAAAATTGTTGTTTCTTGACAAAAAAAAATCAAGGATTTCTTCATCAAGAAAGTTTTATTTTCATTCAATTGCATACATCTAAAATTTCTTCGAAATTTTTTTCAACTTTCTGATCATTCGAAAATCTGATCCCGAGAGCAAAAATGTTGACAAAATGAGACCAATCTATCTTCTGAATTTCCCAATAAAAGAAGTTCTCATCCTTCAAATGATCTAGTCATCATCTAAAATGCTGCTTCATGCCTTCCAAGATTTTCTCAATAATTTTCAGAGGGAAACCAAAATTTTTCGGAAAATAGTTTTCGCTTGAATTTAAAAAAAAAAGTCCATCTTTCAAAAACTGAAGGTTTGTGAAAGAATTCTTTGATTTAAAGAAGGCCAGAAGGCTTGGGACAACGGTCTAGGAAGAATAGTTTCGAATGATACGAGATAAAAAAATATTTTTGAAACTTTTCTTTGAGTGCTGAATCACGAAAACCTTTTAAGAAGTTTTTTCATGGAAAAATTTATTGTTTAAAGGGTCTATGTCTTGGAGGAAAAATGAAAGGCAAAGAGAACTCACAAGTTTATTTCTGACCAATTGTGCCAAAACCCTCTTTCATTCAAGCCTTCTTATTCGTTCATATCATGATTCTCTTTGGAAAACATTTTTCAAAAAAAAGCTTGAAGATTTAGAACATCACCGTATTTCTCATATCAGCTTTTAATATTTTCAGTTATTCCTATTTCTTTCAATATCAAAACCAAAATTTATCCCTCCAATTTTTCAAAAAGTTCTTCCTTTTCCTTTAGAACTCAGCTTTAAAAGGCTTGAAGAATCAATAATCCTGTGAAATTGTTGAAGAGGGTATTTTCCCTGTATTTTCCTTTCTATAGTTAAAAGTTTTGTTTAAAATCCTTTACATTAAATAAAGGGCAATTTGAAGAAGTGATGAAAAAATATTGTTGTAGGAATTCCAGAGAGAAATGTGAAACAAACTCTTGTTTATGATTGGTTTAGTGGTCTGTTGTGGACTTGCCAGTCTCTTTAGGACGAGATTATCAGGTAAGTTTTCTGAGGAAGTTATAGGGAAAAAAGTTTTCTGAAGATTTTTGGGATAAGGCAAGTTTTATTTGAAGCAAGAGTCTAAATAAAAAAGACAATAAAATCTAATACCAAGTTCTGAGGTAAATCCACGCAAAATAAAATTATGTTTGTCTTTCTAATAAATTTTATTGCCATTTAAAATTTATTTCCAATGAAATATAACTCTTCAAATCATTTGAGGATCGTAGAGAATGCTCCTATTCTCGCTTGGGAAAGGATAAAATTTTCAATATTTTCTTAAGAAATATGAAGAATGGCAGGTAAACTTTCTGTTGAAGGGAGAAAATTTTACCTAGAAGGAATTTTAGCTTCCCACAAAAATTCAGAAACACACCAGTTTCTTCAAAATTTATTCAAATATATTTGAAGTTACACTTGGAAAATTTTATTGTCTAAAAAGGGCCAAAACTAACGAGAGCTAATTTATAGATCCAACAAGATATTTAAACGAGATCATTTAGCATTTATAATAAATAGTTTATCTCCAAAAATGAGAAGCACTTTGCTCGTTCTTTCTCTCTTCTGCCTTGCCATTATTGGCACCCAAGCTGCCCACTACGCTGTCCTCGTTGCCGGATCCAAGGGATACGACAACTACAGACATCAATCTGACATTCTCCACGCTTACCAAATCCTCACCAACAACGGAATCCCCGCTGACAACATCATCACCTTTGCCTACGACGATATCGCCCACAACCTCGAAAATCCCTTCAAGGGTCAAGTCTTCAACAAGCCCGCTGACGGAGAAGGCAAGGATGTCTACGCTGGCGTCAAGATCGACTACAGCAAGAAGGATGTCACCCCCGAAAACTTCTTGGCCGTCCTCAAGGGAGATTCCTCTAAGGTTGGCGGCAACAGAGTCCTCAAGAGCACCGCTGAAGACAACGTCTTCATCTATTTTGCTGATCACGGTGCCACTGGCCTCATCGCCTTCCCCTCCACCTATCTTTATGCTAAGGACTTCAACGATGCCTTGGTTTTCATGCACGACAACAACATGTACAAGGAGATGGTTATCTACATCGAAGCCTGCGAATCTGGCTCAATGTTCGACAACCTCCTCCCTGCCAACATCAACATTTACGCCACCACCGCCGCCAATGGCCAAGAAAGCTCATGGGCTGCTTACTGTGCCCCTAATAACAAGGTTAACGGAAAGAACATCAGATCTTGCTTGGGAGATTTGTACTCCATTAACTTCTTGGAAAACCTTGAATCTGTTGACCCCAGCAAGGAAACCCTTTTGGACCAATTCAACATCATCAAGAACTTGACCACCGCTTCTCACGTCCAACAATACGGAGATTTGACCATTGATGGTGAAGTCATTGGAAACTTCGAAGGTAATAGCAATGTTAACCGCGCTTTTGTCCCCAAGAAAGTTGAAGATACCAACAAGTACCTCGGTCTCGTTGACTCCAGATACGTTAAGCTCGCCTACCTCCAAGACAGACACGAGAACCTCCAATCTGCTCAATCCCACCAAGAACTCACTGCTGAGATTGATTCTATCCAAAGATTCGATGGCATTTTCACTGGATTTGCCTCAAGATTTGGCTTGAATGTCAATGAACCTGTTGGTCACATTGATTTCGACTGCTTGAAGGCTAGAGTTTCCATGTACGAAGAAGTCTGCGGAAGATTCACTGACTATGGCTTGAAGTATGTCAGATATCTCCACCAAACTTGCGTCCAAGGCGTCGATATCTATGATTTCGAAGAAGCTTTGGTGAAGTCCTGCATCTAAATTTGAGAGAGTTGATTGAATGAGTAAGGAGTTAAAGAATTTGATTTCCATAACTATTATAGAGAATTCGAAATTCATATAAGATTCATTCCTTTATATTCACGTAATAAATCCATAAGATTATAAATTACTTTGAGGAAAAATTCCTTTTTTTAAAAAAAGAATCTCTCCCTTCCCACTCTTCAAGAAACCCTTGCGATTATTGTGTGATTCCATGTTTAATTTTCAACAACAAGAGAAAGTCAAAAATTTACTTCTTCAGAAAATCCGTTTTTGAAATCATCCCATCGAGCTCATTTTCTTTTGAATATTCACCCTTAGTACTTATTGAGACTCTTTACTGTTTTCACTAAAAAAATATTAGACGATTCAAGCTCAAACATTAGCTTATTCTCTAATCAGAAAGCTAGAAAAGTTTTTCATAACCTTTGCGGTCAATTTTTTGATTTTGAACTTTTTGGGTTTTCAAGTTCTTCTCTCTATCTAAAAACTCCAATAAAGAAACCAGAAAAAACTTGGAAAAAGCCCAAAATAGATTTTCAAAGGAGAATAAATTTTTATATATTGAATAATTTTTTATTTTTCAACTTTATAATGAAATAAACTTTCAAGCTTTTCAAAATAAATTTTAGTAAAAAACAAATTTCAAAACGCCGCATAAGGCTGAGACATTAGTACCTGTACATCTTTTTCGAGAAGCATTGTAGCAGGTTCTTCTGAGGCAAGAAGGAAGTAGTCAAAGTGAGAGTTTTAAAAGGAAACTCACAGAGAAAAGGAACCAAAAAAAATTTTTTCGATCTTTTTAATCTGATGGATCCTCATAATCAGGACAATCTCTGAATTTTACAAAATAAAATTTTAGCTTGAAATTTTGTCAATTATTTTAATTTTCAGGCAAGATATAAAAATTAAGAAGCCCTGTTTAAAAGAGCGAAAGGATAAGCTCCCTCAGATTAATATTTAAAATTTTCAAAGCAGAAAATTCGTTGACTGGACAAGAACACAAGCGTTTTCGGGATATTTATGTGAATAAACTGATTAAAAAAACAACATATTCAGATCATTTGTTTGAGAAAACTATTTTCTGTATTTGCCCGTGCCAGTCTAAATCTATTTTTCCTTGCCTTTAATATTTTTTATTGTAATGTTTCCTTTTAAATTGAGAGCTTTAATTTTAAATGCAGTCCAGACCTTCCTTTGCCTCAACAACCCCCTTTCAGGTCATAAAAGACGTCAGTTTGAGGATCCCTCATTGGCTGGCCCCTGATTTCTTTGTTTTCTTTTGGAGGATGTGAAATAAGAATGACTAGACCTCTATTACCTGCTTTGTGGTTTAGATTTAAAAGTATTTTCGTAATGAACTCAAAATCTCTCCTTCAAAAAATTTTTTATGATCTTTCTATTCAAGCAAGGATTCTCAAAAGAAATGGTTCAAACCGATGGGAGCCAGTTGTGAGGTTTTGTAAGCAGTTAGAGGTCTTTAGAGATATACAGTAAAGTTCAGAGTTTTAAACATTTTTTTTAAAAAGGTAAAGTTCAAATAAAGAAACGACTTGATTTGCCACCAAATTCCAACATCGTATAAATTTTCAGGCAAATATGAAAAGGACTCTTGTTTAGAGAAGTCTCATGAAAACAGGCCCAAGCATCACCAAAGAAATTCAAGCAAGCAAGTCCAAATCCTTTTGAGGATTTTTCAGAAAGATTTCAACGTGACGTGTTGATATAAAAAATAGATAAAAATCTATTTCTCAATAAAACTGTTTTAAAAACTTGAATACAAACATTGCGGAATATAAATTAGCCTGTTAGCATTAATTTAATAATCTTTAAAGTGTTATTTCAAATGAAAACCATTTGCTTAGCCCTTACCCTCTTCTGCCTTGCTATAGCTGGCGTCCAAGCTGCTCACTATGCTGTCCTCGTCGCCGGATCCAACCAATATTACAACTACAGACATCAAGCTGATATCTTCCATGCTTATCAAATCTTGAAAGGTTACGGGTTCTCCCCTGAAAACATCATCACTATGGCTTATGATGATATCGCCAATGACTCTGAAAACCCCTTCCCCGGCAAAGTTTTCAACAAGCCCAGTCTTATCAAGAAGGGAGTCGACGTTTACGGTGGCGTCCAGATCGATTACAAGGGAGATGATGTCAACTCCACCAACTTCCTTGCTGTTTTGAGAGGTGACTCCGCTGCTGTTGGTGGCAAGAAAGTCCTCCAAAGTACTGCCCAAGACAATGTCTTTATCTATTTCGCCGATCACGGTGCACCCGGTCTCATTGCTTTCCCAGCTGATGATGATTACCTTTATGCTGATGACTTGCTCAAGACCCTCAATTACATGAATGATCACAAGATGTACAAGGAAATGGTCATCTATATTGAAGCCTGCGAATCTGGCTCCATGTTTGAAAACCTCCTCCCCGCTAACATCAGCATCTATGCTACCACCGCTGCTAACAGTGAAGAAAGCTCTTGGGGTACCTACTGCTCCCCTAATGATCGTGTCCAAGGCAAGAGCATCGGCTCATGCTTGGGAGATTTGTACTCTGTTAACTTCTTGGAAAACCTCGAATCCATTGACCCTAGCAAGGAAACTCTTTTGGACCAATTCAACATTATCAAGCAGAAAACCACCAAATCTCACGTTATGCAATTCGGAGATTTGACCATTGATGCTGAAGTTGTTGGAAACTTCGAAGCCAGCAACAGCACTTCCAGAGCTCCCTTGAAGACTTCTCAAGATGAAGCTGATAAGTACTCTTCTCTTGTTGATTCTAGATATAACAAACTCCACTATCTCCAAAACAAGCACATGAGACTCCAATCTGCCAACTCTCACCAAGAACTTGCCGATGAAGTCGCCTCTATTGAAAGATTTGATGCCCGTTTCGAAACTCTTGCTACCAAGTTTGGCTTGAACCTTAACATGCCTGTTGGCCATATTGATTTTGCCTGTTTGAAGAGCAGAGTTGCCATGTACAATGAAGTCTGTGGCTCATTCTCTGATTACGGGTTGAAGTACGTCAGACACTTGCACTACTCTTGCGTCCAAGGCGTCGACATTTATGACTTTGAAGAAGCTTTGATTAGAGTCTGCGCTTAATAATGATTGAGTTAATTTCATTAATAAATAACGCTTTAAGAAGTCAATGTGAGATATTAATAATATGAATAAGAAAATACTTGATATTTTATTATATTTATTAGTCAGTCATGCGTCATAATTAACCACTTTCTCACATTCCCAAAAATCACTTTGATTTCTCCCTTTAAGATTGAAATTTTTGAGTTCAATTAGTGAGATCCCATTTGAGAATAGAACTTGGCATTTTTCCTGACCACCTTCAGAGAAGAGCAAAGAGAAATGAGGAAAATTCTGATGTCGCCCTCAACTACATATTTCTCCTTTCAAAAATTGCAGAAGCCCTCAAATCAGTTGATTAACTAATTTTTACGACAACTGTAAATGGAAACAAGGTGTCTTGGAATATTTTGATGAAAATTTCTTCTATATCTCCTGCATGAAAAGAGAAGAAAATACATTTTGTATATAAAAAGTTTTTCGCCTTCTGACCTCATTGTCATGAAACTGATGTCATTTTCAAGAATGAGATTTTTCAATAAATTTTATTGGGATTGGTTTTTCAATCAAAGACAATAAATAAAATTTACAGCACTGCCTGAAAATAGCTTAAAAATCAACTCTGGAAGGATTCCTTTTGAAATTTCCTGAAAGAACAAAAATGGCTTGATTCATAAGAAACCTTAACAGTTTATTCATACTCTATCGAGGTTCTTTTCAAGAGAAACCAAATAAATAAAGTTTATTTCTGGAAAAACCCAAAATAAAGCCTCAAATTATCTTTTATTGCAATATTTTCCTTTTAACCTTTTATCATTAATTTTAATTGCGGCCGGAAACGTTCAAGGCTTTCCTTTGCCATCTAAACTCTCTTTTGGCTGGTAAAATATGTTGACTTGAAGGTATGCATAGAGTTGAGACAGGAATTCTTTATTTGATTGAGTGGATGATGCAATACTATTGACTAGACCTTGGAACTTTGGGGATGTTCTTTTAATGGGTTTAAATTAAAAATCAAAATTGACAGACAAGTGACTCTAGAATGAATTTCTGACGTTTTCTCCAAAAAGAATTTTGAAAATGAATTATTACTGTAAATAGAGGGAGAGGTTGGCTTGGAATCAGGAGGGGATCTCAACCAGCGAAAAGAGTCCTTGAAAGAGAAAGAGATCAAACTAAATTTCCAGCTTTGCAAGTCACTTTTCTCACCATTAAAATTCACTTCAAACACCTTTTGACACACAAATTTAACTCTTCTTCTTTCCTCAGGTATCCTTGAAAAGCTCAGCCAGCCAGAAGAGGCACAAGAATCCTTGTTGAATCTATCTAGTATTGAGGAAAATTTGAGAAGAAAAATCTCCTGTTTTTGTCACAATTTATTCAAAGACTTGAAAATCACTTTATTTTCAAGGCAATATCTTTTAATTGCGGGATATAAATTGATTCGTTTGATTTCAATTAATAATCAAACAAATCTTTCACATGAGAACCATCTGCTTAGCTCTCGCTATCTTCTGTCTCACCATCCTCGGCACCCAAGCTGCTCACTATGCCGTCCTCGTTGCTGGGTCTAATGGCTACGATAACTATAGACATCAATCAAACATTTTCCACGCTTATCAGATCTTGACTGGCTACGGATACCCTGCCGAAAACATCATCACTATGGCTTATGATGATATCGCCAATGATCCTTACAATCCTTTCAAAGGACAAGTCTTCAACAAGCCCACCAAGCTTTTCAAGAAAGGAGTCGATGTTTATGGTGGTGTCAAGATTGATTACAAGGGAGATGATGTCAACTCCACTAACTTCCTTGCTGTCCTGAGAGGAGATTCCGCTGCTGTCGGTGGCAAAAAGGTTCTCCAAAGTACTGCTGAGGACAATGTTTTTGTCTATTTCGCTGATCATGGCGCACCTGGCCTTCTTGCTTTCCCTGCTGATAATGATGTCCTTTATGCTGATGACTTCATGAAGACTCTCTTTTACATGCATGACAACAAGATGTACAAGGAAATGGTCATCTATATTGAAGCCTGCGAATCTGGCTCTATGTTTGAAAACCTCCTTCCCAATAACATGAGCATCTACGCTACCACTGCTGCCAACAGCCACGAAAGCTCTTGGGGTACTTACTGCTCTCCGAATGATCATGTTGGTGGGAAGGCAATCGGATCATGCTTGGGAGACTTGTATTCTATTAACTTCTTGGAAAACCTTGAATCCGTTGATCCCACTAAAGAGACTCTCCAAGAACAATACAATATTGTCAAGAAGCTCACTACTAAATCTCATGTCCAACAATTCGGAGACTTGAGCATTGCCGCTGAAGTTATTGAAAATTTCGAAGCTGACAAGAGCGCTTCTGAGACTCCCTTGGTTTCTGAAGAAAATGATGATGCTGCTGATAAATATGCTTCTCTTGTTGACTCTAGACTTAACAGGCTTTATTTCCTCCAAAACCGACACTCCATGCTCCAATCTGCTCACTCTCATCAAGAACTTGCAGAAGAGCTTGAATCCATTCAAAGATTCGATAACCGTTTCGAAACTCTTGCTAAGAAGTTTGGTTTGAATGTTAAGGCACCCATTGGTAATATTGATTTTGGTTGCTTGAAGACGAGAGTTGCCATGTACAATGAAGTCTGTGGCTCCTTCTCTGACTATGGCTTGAAATATGTCAGATATTTACACTTCTCTTGTATTCAAGG